>Ga0214473_10002489_pt1 | contig 22634 bp, 22 predicted proteins | sample RVTome_7_FD_203509 | JGI IMG/M metagenome (GOLD analysis project Ga0214473, IMG submission 203509) | Soil microbial communities from uranium-contaminated site in the Upper Colorado River Basin, Wyoming, United States - RVT98D197 | ecosystem: Environmental > Terrestrial > Soil > Contaminated >... | reverse complement strand
GCCTCTCTCCGGGAGCAGGGTCCGCCCGCATATTAGCGAACAGATCCCGAAGGAGGACATTTCTGCTTTAGCTGACCCCGGACATTTCTGCCTCAACGTTACACCGGCCGGCGTCCCGGCCTTGAGCCACCGGCCGCTATGCCGTAGATTAGTGGGCTCGCAACCGTACGGCGGATACCGGAAGCACGGCATGTTCGAAGAGCTTTCAGAGAAACTGGACGGCGTGCTCGGCCGCTTCCGCCAGCGGGGCCTGCTCACCGAAGCACAGGTGAAGGAGGGCCTCCGGGAGGTCCGGCGCGTCCTCCTCGAGGCGGACGTCAACTTCCGCCTGGCCAAGGAATTTCTGGCGCGCGTGGAGGTGCGGGCGCTGGAGGAGCGCGTGCTGCGCGCGGTGCAGCCGGGTCAGCAGATCGTCAAGATCGTCCATGACGAGCTGATCACGCTGCTGGGGGAGCGGCCCGAGGGGATCCGGGTGGCGCCCACGGGGCCCACGGTCGTGCTGCTGGTGGGGCTGCAGGGGTCGGGCAAGACCACCACCGCCGCCAAGCTGGCGCGGCGCCTCTCCCGCGAGGGCAGGCAGCCGCTGCTGGCGGCGCTGGACGTCTACCGGCCCGCGGCCATCGACCAGCTCGAGACGCTGGGGCGCGAGCTGAACGTCCCGGTCTTCGCGGACCGCGATGAAAAGGACGTGGCGGCGCTGGCCCGCCGGGCGCTGGAGCGGGCCGAGGCGGATCGGCACCGGGTGCTCATCGTGGATACCGCGGGGCGCCTGCAGATCGACGACGCGCTCATGGACGAGCTGCGGCGCGTGCGGGAGGTGACCAGCCCCACCGAGGTCCTGTTCGTGGCCGACGCCATGATCGGGCAGGAAGCGGTGCGCGTGGCCGAGGGGTTCCACGAGGCCCTCGACCTCACGGGTGTGGTGCTGACCAAGATGGACGGGGACGCGCGCGGCGGCGCGGCGCTCTCCATCCGCGGCGTCACGGGCGTGCCCATCAAGTTCGTGGGCGTGGGCGAGCGGGCGGACGCCCTGGAGGTGTTCGATCCGCATCGCATGGCGGGCCGCATCCTCCAGCAGGGGGACGTGGTCGGGCTGGTTGAGAAGGCTCAGGAGGCCTTCGATCAGGACGAGGCGGAGCGCCTCGAGAAGAAGGTCCGCAAGGAAGGCAAGTTCGATCTGGAGGACTTCCTGGCGGTGATGACGCAGATGCAGAAGATGGGGCCGCTGGAAGGGCTCCTGAAGATGGTGCCAGGGGTCGACAGCAAGATGCTGAAGCAGGCCAATGTGGACCCGAAGCGCATCAAGCACGTGGAGGCGATCATCCTGTCGATGACGCCGCAGGAACGCAGGAAGCCGGAGATCCTGAACGGCTCCCGGCGCGCGCGCATTTCCCGAGGCTGCGGCCGGCCGGTGGCGGAGATCAACCGGCTGCTGAAGCAGTTCAAGGAGATGCAGAAGCTCATGAAGCGCATGCAGGGCATGGGCATGGGGAAGCTGCTCGGCGGTGGCCGGCCAGGACTTCCCGGAATGTTTTGAACCCCTTACCCCAGCGGACATGTCAGTGAAGATTCGCCTCCGGCGCGTGGGCCGGAAAAAGCAGCCGTACTACCGGGTCGTGGTGACGGACACCGCGGCGCCGCGTGACGGCCAGTACCTCGACACCGTGGGCTTCTACAACCCGCTGACCAAGCCGGCCGAGCTCCGCATGGATCTGGGCAAGGTGGACCAGTGGATGGCCGATGGCGCGGGTCTCAGTGAAACGGTGGCCTCCCTGGTGCGCAAGGCGCGCCGCGGCGGTGACGCCAAGGTGGCGCTGAAGCAGCCCGACGAGGCCACTGGCTCGACCCGCTCCCGGACGAGCCCCGGCGCGGCCGAGGCCCCGGCGGAAGCGGCCGCGGCAGCGGAGCCGATTGCCGCGGAGCCCGCCGCCAAGGTTGCGGAGGAGCCCGCCGCGCAGGCCGCGGAGGAGCCGACCGCCGAGGCTACCGAGGAGCCCGCGGCCGAGGCTACCGAGGAGCCCGTCGCCGAAGCTACCGAGGAGCCGGCCGCCGAGGCTACCGAGGAGCCCGCGGCCAAGGCCGAGGATGAGCCGGCCGCCGAGGCTACCGAGGAGCCCGCGGCCAAGGCCGAGGAGGAGCCCGCCGCCCAGGCCACCGAGGAGCCCGCCGCGCAGGAAAAGAACGCTCCGGAGGCCGCCGGTGACGTGGCGCCCGTGGACGAGGCGGCCAAGGCCGCCGGGCAGTCCGAGGGTGACGAGGGCGGCGAGACCCGGGAAGCCTGAGGGCGTGGCCGAGCGGGAGGACGCCCGGCACGAGCCGGAGCACCTGCTGGTCGGCCACGTGACCAAGCCGCACGGCAACAAGGGTGAGGTGCTGGTCATGCCGCTCACCGACGTGCCGGAAGCCTACTTCGCCGAGGGCCGCGTCCTCCTCCTGACCGACACGGAGGGGGTGCTGCCCGCCGAGGTGGCCCGGGTCCGGGTGGAGCGTTCGCGCCCCTTCAGGAAGGGGCTGCTCGTGAAGCTGGTGGACTACGAGGACCGGGAGGCGATCGCCGCGCTGGTGAAGCGCTACCTGGCCCTGCCGGCCGACGAGTTGCGCCCGCTCGAGGAGGGTGAGGTGTTCTACCACCAGCTGCTGGGGCTGGAGGTGGAAACCGCCGAGGGCGTTGCGGTGGGCCGGGTGCGGGAGGTGTACGAAACGGATCCGGCCCATCTCCTGGAGGTGGAGGCGGCCGACGGCAAGCGGCACCTGGTGCCCTTCACGGAGCGCATCGTGCGGGACATCGCGCTGGCCGAGGGGCGGCTGATCATCGAGCCGCCGGCCGGGTTGCTGGAGCTGTGAGCGGGGAAGCGGGGACGATGCGCATCAACATCGTCACCATCTTTCCGGACTATTTCGCGCCGTTGGGGCTGTCCATCCCCGGCAAGGCGGCGGAGGCAGGGCTGGTGGAGTTCCGGGTGGTGGACCTCAGGGACTTCACGCACGACCGGCACCGGACCGTGGACGACTACCCCTTCGGGGGAGGCGCCGGGATGGTGATGAAGGCGGAGCCGTTCTTCGCGGCGGTGGAGCAGCTGGAACCGGCGGGACCGGTGGTGCTGCTGTCTGCACGGGGGCGGCCGTTCCGCCACGCTGACGCCGTGCGCTTTGCGGTGCAGCCGGAGCTCACGCTCCTGTGCGGACACTACAAGGACGTGGATCAGCGCGTGGCCGAGCACCTGGCCACGGAGGAGGTCTCCCTGGGGGACTTCATCCTGAGCGGGGGTGAGCCGGCGGCGCTCGTGGTGGCGGACGCGGTGACGCGCCTCCTGCCGGGCGCCATGGGGCGGCACGAAGCCGCCTCCACCGACTCGTTCTACGATGCGGAGCTGCTCAGTCCGCCGAGTTACACGCGGCCCGCCGACGTACGCGGGCACGCCGTCCCCGAGGCGCTGCTCTCGGGTGACCACGCGCGCATCGAGGCATGGCGACGGGCGGAGGCGGAGCGCCTCACCCGCGAGCGCCGGCCCGATCTGTGGCAGACGCACGAGGAAGACAGTCAGGGAAAGGGCTGAGGCCCGGACCCTTCATACGCGGCGGTGCCGCCGCCGATAGGAGGAGAACCATGGACATCTTGCAGGAAATTTCCAAGGAGCAGCTCCGCTCCGACCTCCCGGACTTCGCGCCGGGGGATACGCTGCGCGTGAACGTGCGTGTACGCGAGGGAGACAAGGAGCGCCTCCAGGCCTTCGAGGGCGTGTGCATCGCGCGCAAGAACGGCGGCATCAGCGAGACGTTCACCGTGCGCAAGGTGTCCAGCGGCATCGGCGTGGAGCGGGTCTTCCCCATCCATTCGCCGAGCGTGGAGTCCATTACGGTGGTGCGGCGCGGGCACGTGCGGCGCGCCAAGCTCTACTACCTGCGTGCGCTGCGCGGCAAGGCCGCGCGCATTCGCGAGCGCGGCCGGCAGTAGTCGGCTGGCCGTGCCGCACCTCAGCCCCCTCCGCGCGCGCTAGCCGCCCGATGGCGGCGGCTGGAGGTGGGCGGCGCGGGCGCCCGAAGACGGCCAGCGGACGCCGGCGCGCCGAACTGCGGCGCCTCGGGCGGCTGCTCGAGCGTGAGCAGGCGCTCTGGGAGCGTGGACTGGAGCGGGTGGCCGGTGTGGACGAGGTGGGCCGCGGCCCGCTGGCGGGGCCCGTGGTGGCCGCCGCCGTCATCCTCCCGGCCGGCGAGGCCATCAGGGGTGTGGACGATTCCAAGCGTCTCACCCCTGACGTGCGTCGGGAGCTGTTCGAGGAGATCCGTGCCCGCGCGCTGTGCCTCTCGGTGGCGGCGGCCAGCCGCGCCGAGGTGGACCGCCTGAACATCCTGCGCGCCTCCAACCTGGCCATGCGCCGCGCCCTCGAGCGGCTTGCCCTGCCACCGCAGCACATCTTCGTGGACGGCAACGCCGTGCCCGAACTGGGGGCCGAGCACACGGCCGTGGTGGGCGGTGACGGCCTGGTGCACTGCATTGCCTGCGCGAGCGTGGTGGCCAAGGTGGTGCGTGACCGCCTCATGCAGCGCCTGGCGGCCCGCTACCCCGGCTACGGCTGGGAGACGAACAACGGCTACGGCACGCAGGAGCACCGGGCCGCCATCGTGAGTCTCGGCCTCACGCCGCACCACCGCCGCTCCTTCGAGCCGAACCAGCAGCTGGTCATGGAACTGCCCGGCTGAGGCCGCTCCCGGCACGCCTCGTCCACTGCGGGGGTGGCGCCCGCGTCCCGATCACCCGATATCTACCCCATGCATACAGAGCACCTGCAGAACGTGCGTCCCGGCCGCGTGGCCGCCGGCTGGCTGGTGGCCGTGGCCGTCACCTCCCTCATCCTCATGGTCTTCCTGGCGGCACGGCTGCTGGAGGGGGATCGTCCCGTGGCCGAGGCGGTGTGGACGCTCATCGCTGTGGCCGCCGGCTTCGGCGGGGGCGGCTTCTTCGTGGGCTTCCGGGGCGTGGAGGCGCCCGTCCTGCACGGCGTGGCGCTCGGCATCACCACCCTCGTGATGTGGCTCATGCTGAACATCCTGGCGGTGACGTTCATGCCCGACGCGGCCTGGCAGGCGCTGGGGCCGGTGCTGGCCGCCGCACTGCTTTTCCTGCAGATGGCCGCCGCCGTGCTGGGCGCGCTGCTGGGCTACAATCTGGTGCTCAGAGGTCGGCCGGGTCTCTCCGAATAAAGCGACGACGCCCCGGGTGCGGATTCGCCGTCGCATGGCTACTTTTCGGTGGGCCGGTAGCTCAGCGGTAGAGCAGGGGACTTTTAATCCTTTGGTCGTGGGTTCGATCCCCACCCGGCCCACTAGACAGAACGGGGCGCCCCTTCCGGAGGCGCCCCGTCCTGCGTTGTCCCGGCCGGCGGGCGGCCCTTCACCGCAAGCCGGAGTCTTCCTTGCGTAGCGCCTGCACGCCGGCGAACGTCCCCATCCCCACGGCACCGCCGAATACCATGGCCGTACCCACGGTGATGATGGGCAGGATGGCCAGCGGCAGGGTGAGCGCGGTGGCCAGGCCGGCCGCCACGAGCGGTGCGGCGGGGCGCTTGACGCTATCCACGTAGCGCAGGCGGTTGGTAACGAAGTTGCGCGTGGCGGCGTAGCCACCCGCGCCAGCGGCGATCATGGTTATGAGTCCGAGCATGTCTACCTCCTTGTGCCACCCTACGCGTGGCCGCGCCGCGCGGTTTCGCGGGTGGGGCCGCGCGCTCCTGGCGGGGGCGCTGCTGGGCCTGCTCGTGCCCGCGGCGGCCGCGGCGCAGGTGGGGGCGGTGGCGGGGGTGGTGGTGGACGCGGCCGGCCGGCCGGTGGCCGATGCGGCGGTCCTCCTGCTCCGCCCGCCGGACAGCATGGCCGTGCGGGTGATCGGCACCGACCGCCTGGGACGCTTCCGCTTCGCGGGCCTGGCGCCCGGCCGCTGGGCGGTGCGGGCGGTGCGCATCGGCTTCGATACCGCGCAGGCCGAGGCGGCCGTACTGGCCGGGCAGGAGGTGGAACTCAGGCTGCTGCTGACGCCGCGGCCGGTGGCGCTGGACGAGGTACGCGCCGCGGCCGACCGTGCGCGCACCCGCATGACCGAGCGGGCGGGCGAGACCCGCCTCGGCCTCGAGCGGCGGGAGCTCAAGCGGGTGCCGGGCGCCGGCGAGCCGGACGTGCTGCGCGCCATCCAGGTGCTGCCGGGGGTGGTGACCACCTCCGATTTCTCCTCGGCCTACAACGTCCGCGGCGGCTCCGCCGATCAGAATCTCATCCTGCTGGACGGCATCCCCATCTTCAACCCCTTCCATCTGGGCGGCTTCTTCAGCGTCTTCAACACGGACATGGTGGCGCGCGCCGAACTGCTCGCCGGGGGGTTCCCCGCGTCCTACGGGGGGCGGGTGTCCTCGGTGCTGGAGGTGGAGAGTGACGCCGCCGGCACGGGCGTGGACGCCCACGGCGGCGTCTCGCTCCTGGCCAGCCGGCTGGCCGTCGGCACCGACCTGCCGCTTGAGGACGTGGGGCTCCGCGCCGGGCGGGCCCGCGTCTCCGTGCGGCGCTCCTACTTCGATCAGCTCTTCCGGCCCGCCTTCGATTTTCCCTACCACTTCGTGGACGCGCAGGGCTACGCCGAGGCGTGGAACGCGGGCGGTGGCCGGCTCTCGCTGACCGGCTACACGGGGCGCGATGTGCTCGACCTCACCGCGGTGGATTTCCCCCTGGAGCTGCGCTGGACGTGGGGCAATGACATGCTCGGTGGCCGATGGATGCAGCCGCTCGGCGCGGGGCGTCTGCTGGATGCCCGCGCCGGGTTCACCCGTTTCCACACGGACATCCGCTTTCCGGAGTTCGGTGACACCGAGTTCGCCAGCACAATCAAGCAGGCGCTGGTACGCGCGGATCTGGTGCTGCCCCGGGGCGCCGCGGCCACGGTGCGCACGGGTGTGGAGGCCAGCCGCATGGCCTACCGCAACGTGGCCAGCTCGGGTGGCACCGATTTTCGCCGCAGTCGCGGCGACGGCACGCTGGCCGGCGTGTATTTGCAGGTGGACTGGAGGCCGGCGGAGGCATGGCGTGTGGAGGCCGGCGGGCGGCTGGACGCGTGGCACGGCGGCGCGGCCGGTGGTCGGCTGGATACGTTGCAGGGCGCTGAACGCGGCAGCCGCGCGCACCTGGCACCCCGCCTGGCGGTGAAGCGGTTGTTGGCCGGCGGCGAAGCGGCGCTGAAGCTGGCGGCGGGCCGCTACACCCAGCAGATCCACTCGCTGCGCGACGAGGAAATACCCGTGGGGATCGACATCTGGGTGCTGGCGGGGCCGCGCGCGCCGGTCGTAGTCTCGGATCAGCTGCAGCTGGGGCTGGAGGGTTTCCTGGCCACGCACTGGCACGGCAGCGTGGAGGCGTACTGGCGAGCCTTCAACGGTGTCGTCACCAACAACTTCGCCGACGACCCGAACGATCCCGATGACGATCTCCTGGCGGGCACCGGCCGCGCGCGGGGTCTGGACCTGGCGCTGGCACGCGAGGGCGGACGCTTCACGCCACGGGTGGCCATCTCGTGGCTGCGCGCGGAGCGCACCTTTCCCGACCAGTCGGGTGGGGCGGGCGCGCCGCCGGTGACCTATGCCCCGATCTTCGACCGCCGCTTGGACCTGGAGCTCCTGCTCGCCACCAGCATCGCCGGCTGGGACGCGGCCATGCGCTGGAATCTCGGTACCGGACTGCCCTACACGCGCCCTCTGGGTGGCTACACCCTGTACGAGTACCGTATCGCGGACGGGATCCGGCAGCCCGCCGAACCCGATGAGGAAGGCCAGGCACCCGCGGGCGTGGTGCTCGGGCCGCGCAACGGGGCGCGCTACCCGGCCTACCATCGCCTGGACGCCAGTGTCCGCCGTACCTTCCGGAAGGACTGGGGCACGGTGACGCCGCACCTGGACCTGCTGAATCTGTACAACCACCGGAACCCGCTCTTCTATTTCTACGAATTCGATCGCGTGCCGGCGCAACGCTCCGGCATCTCCATGTTTCCCCTGGTGCCCACGGTGGGCGTCGAGGTGACCTTCTGATGGCAACGTGCAGGCGCCGGCGGCGAGCGCGGAGGCAGGCGTGAGCCAGAACCCCGATTCGCTCCCGCAGCTAGCGCCGGGCGCGGCCGCGGCGGACACCGCCGCCGGGCTCGTGGGCGCCGCATGGCGGCAGGTGGAGGCGCTCGGCTCCACGGAGTGGCTGCTGCTGGAGACGCTGGCCGTCATTGTCATCCTGGTCGTTACGCGCTGGCTGATCCTGCTGCTGATTCGCCGCCGCGTCCCCGACGCCCGCCTGCGCTACAACTGGCGCAAGGGCACGGCGTACGCGGCCGTGGGGCTGGGCGTCTTCCTGGTGGGGCCGCTCTGGTCGGGCAACTTCGCCACGCTGGCCACCTTCCTCGGCCTGGTGGGCGCCGGCATTGCGCTGGCGCTCCGGGACCCCGTCGTGAACATGGCCGCCTGGGCGTTTCTCCTGTGGCGACGCCCCTTCGTGGTGGGGGACCGCATCCAGATCGGTGAGCACGCCGGTGACGTGGTGGATCTGCGCCTCTTCCAGTTCACTCTGCTCGAGATCGGCAACTGGGTGCACGCGGACCAGAGCACGGGCCGGCTCGTGCATGTGCCGAACGGGCGCGTCTTCAGCGACGCCGTAGCCAATTACACGCGCGGCTTTCCCTACATCTGGAACGAGATCCCCGTGCGCGTCACCTTCGAGAGTGACTGGCGGGTAGCCAAGCAGATCCTGCTCGACATCGTTACCCGACGCGCTGGGTTGTCGGAATCGGAAGCGCGGCAGCGCATGCTACAGGCCAGCCACCGTTTCATGATCGTCTACTCCACCCTTACCCCCACGGTGTACACCAGCGCCGACGACGACGGCGTGGTGCTGACGCTGCGCTACCTGTGTGAGGCGCGCCGTCGGCGTGGTACCGCGCAGGACATCTGGGAGGACGTGCTGACCGCCTTCGGGGAGCATGATGACGTGGCCCTGGCCTACATCACCCGGCGCTTCTTCCAGGGGGACGAGGGCCCGGCGGGCGGCGCCGGTCCGCGGCGCGTGGGCGGCCCGCCGCAGGACGCCGGCGTGGCGGATTGATGCGCGGGCCGCGGCGGGCGCCGCCCCTCCTGTTCCTGGCACTGCTGGTGGCGGGCTGCGAACTCCGGGACGTGACTACCGCCGCGCCGGCCGACATGGTGATCGCCGAGGTGGTCCTGGTGGCCGGCCATGCCGTGCAGCGTGCCTTCCTGCACCGGACGCTCGGCGTGGACGGGGACAGCGTACCCGGCGCGCGGGTGGAGGTGCACGCCGCGGACGGCCGCGTGATGCGTTTCCGGGCCACCGACATCGGCGGGGTCTGCACGGTCCCCGGCGCGCGCGGTGGCACCTGCTACCTGTCCGTGGACAGTACCGTGTTCGAGGTGGAGCACGGTGCGCGCTACCGCCTGGAGATCGAACTGGCGGATGGCGGACGTATGCATGCCACGACCACCGTGCCGGGCGCCTTCGAGTTCATCCAGCCGCGCGCAGGTACGCCTGCGTGCAGCGTGCCCCCGGGGTCCCAGCTCGAGCTGACCTGGAGCCGCTCACTCGACGCGGGCGTCTACCTGGTGGAGGCCGATTTCGGTTCGTCGCTGGCGGGCGCGTTCCCCGAGATCGAGCCGCCCGACCCTTTCCGCACGGTGGGTCTCTCCGTCGGCGGGGCGGACACCACGCTGGTCCTGCCGGCCGAGCTGGGCGTGTTCGACCGCTTCGACGAGCAGGCTACCGCCACCCTCGTTGCGCTCCAGCGCGGCCTGCCCCGGGAGAGCGTGGCGGACGTGGTCGTGGCGGCCGCTGAGCAGAACTACGTGAACTGGGTGCGCGGCGGCAGCTTCAATCCCTCCGGCATCGTGCGGATCGCGAGTGTGCGGGGGGATGGCACGGGCGTGTTCGGCGCCCTGGCGCTGCGGGGTTTTCGGGTTCACGGCAGCAGCGACGGCTCGGGCGCGGACCACCCTTCCTGTTTCCGCTGAAGCCCGGGGCGCCGGGGTACGGAGGTTGCACCCGCCAGGGCCGGAGCCGGTTCACGGCCGCACGCAGCCCCAACCGACGAGGAACCGATTACGTGACGAAGGATCCGGTCGAGTTCGGCCCGGACGCCCGCCTGCTGCTCATTGTCAGCGATCGGGTGGACGCCTCCGCTGCCGTGCGCTCGCCTTCCCGCGAGGTGCTGCGCTGGGGGGGGCGCGAGCCATTGGACAGCGCTCCCCGCCACGCCGGGGAGCGGCTCTTCCACGGCGATCCGGCGGCCGCGGGCACCTACGCCTGGATCATGGAGGCGCGGGCCGTGTCGATGGTGGTGGACCTGGCCGACGCCGATCTCCGGCACCGGGTGGCCGGGACGCTCCGCGCCCTCCGCCCCGATGCCGCGCTGCTCCTGCTGCGCGGTCAGGAGGAGGACAAGCCGGGCGATGGCACGGTGGTTCGCTCCGGCGCCCTGCGTGACGTCCTGCGGGTGGACGTGGAGGAGGAGCTGGAGCGGCTGGAGGCCGAGCGGCGCGTGTGGTGCCTGCGTGACTTTGTCCGGGGCGTGGATACGCTCCCCATCGTGCTGCACCCCGACCCCGATCCCGACGCCCTGTCCAGCGCGCTGGCCATACGAGTGCTGCTGGGGCGTGACGGCCAGGAGGCGCCGGTCGTAACGCTGCGGACCATGACGCGCCCCGAGAACCGCCGCATGGCCGAGCTGCTGAAGCTGGACGTGGTGCAGGTGAGCGCCGCCGAATTGAATCGCTACGACCGCGTGGTGGCGGTGGACACGCAGCCGCACAACGCCGGTGCCCGCGGCGGCACCGGCTGGGCCGTCGTGGACCACCATCCCCTCGAGCCCGGTCTCACGACCGGGCTCCGGGACGTGCGCCCCGATTATGGGGCCACCGCCACGATCCTGTGCGAGTATCTGCGCGCGGCGCCAGACCGCACGGTGGGCGCGCCCCTGGCCACGGCCCTCCTCTACGGCATACGAACCGACACCGATACCCTCACGCGCGGTGTGGGTCCACCCGACGTGGCGGCCTATGCGTGGATCCTGGAGCGCGTGGATCCCATGCTGCTCCGCCTCATCGAGCGGCCCGCTTATTCGCTCACGCTGGTGCGCCAGTTCGGCGCCGCCGTGGCAGGCGTGGTGGCCGGCGAGGACGTGGCCGCGGTGTGGAGCGGCGCACTCGATGCCGATGACGCGCACATGCTCTCCGAGCTTGCCGACCTGTGCCTGGGCGTGGAAGGGGCGTCGTGGGGTGTGGCGGGGGCGCTCATCGAGGAGGATCTGGTCCTGGCCCTTCGCCACCTCGGCCCGGGCCCCGGTGCGGGCGCCGTCGCGAAGCGGCTGGTGGCCGGCGCCGGGCGGGGTGGGGGACACCCCACCATGGCGCGGGCCGTGCTTCCCCTGCCGGCCCCGGCGCGCGGCTCGGACGCCGGCAGCGCGGTGATGGGTGCGTGGATCGTCGAGCGCATTCGTGCCGCCCTGGCCGCGCTGCGCCAGGGGGACAATCGGGTGAGCGCCAGCTCCACGTGAAAAAAAGCCGCGCACCCTGTGGGTGTGCGGCGCTTTCAGCTGGCCTGCGGGGCGGCCCGTCGTTGTGCGGGGGTGTGCCCCTCAGTCGTCCACGGCCACGCCCAGTTCTTCCGGTGAGAGACCCTGCAGCAGCGCGTCCATGACTTCGCGCGCATAGGCTTCGGCCTGCTGGCCGGAATCCATGCCGCGGATATGCGACAGCACGAGCCGCTCGCCGTTGGAGCACTCCAGCCCGATGTAGGCAGAGGGAAAGATTTCAGGCGTGCCCATCACGGAATGGCCTTCGTGCGGCAGGCCCGCCACGCCCAGGCGTGCGTCGCCGCTGCCGAGCGCGTCCCGGATGCGGTTCCACGTGTCGTCCAGCGGAAACTGGGTGGAGGCCAGGCGATTGGGCAGCCCCGCGATGAGCAGGGCCACGTCCAGCTCCACCTCGGCGTCCACGTCGTCGATGCGCCACGTGTGCAGTACCGGGAACGGTCCGGCCAGGAAGACCGGGATCGCCGAGGAGTCCATCAGCAGCTCCAGCGCTCCATGAAAAAACATCGGGAGAGGGCCGCGGGCGGTACCTGCGGCAGCGTTCGAGGGGGTTTACCCGTGCCTCCGAATAAGGGTCCGGGCGGCGCCGCGCGCAAGTCTTTTCCGACGCGCAGGCGCTACAGCCGTTCGAGAATGCGCCCGAGCAGGCGTACGAAGCGCACGGCCTCCACGGCCATGCCCACGAGCCCGAGACGGCGCGTGCCGCCTGAATGGGCAAAGAGGCCCGTCACGGTACCGCCACGGTTGGCCGCGGCGGGCACGTCCCGCTCCAGGCGAAGCATCTCGGTATACGGAATCAGGCGATCGTCCCTGCCGTGCGCGAGCAGCGTGGGCGTTCGTAGTTCCGGGAGATGCGGCCCCGGATCCAGGAGCGGATCGGCGGCCAACGCCGCGGTGGCCAGGAGCTCGGCCATGCGCGCGCCCTCCGCCCTGTCCATGGCGGCCCCGACCGGTGGCGCCACGAAATCGAAGAGCGGCCGCTCCGCGGCGGGCAGGTCGGCGCGCAGGCGGGCCTTCATGGGGTCGAGTGTGGGCTCCCACGAGGGCGTGCCCGTCCGCCCCGCCTCCACCGCCAGGCTGTGGATCGCGGCCGCCGTGGCGTGCGCGTCGCCGTATCCCGGGATGCCGGTCAGGTAGTTGCCGACCATGATCCAGCATCCGTAAGGATCGGGGTCCATGCGCTCGGTCACGCCTTCCCACTCATGCTCGCCCGTGATGCCGAAGCGGAAGAGGCGCCGCACGTCGCGGTAGCCGCCCCACGCCGCGATGCCGCGCACCTGGCCCACGAGCTCGTCCCCCGCCGCGGCCACCAGCGCTTGCGTGGCACCGAAGGAGAAACCCAGGATGCCCACGCCGCCCGGCGCCACGTCCGCCCGCTCGGCCAGCGCGTGCACCGCGGCGCGGATAGTGGGGATAGTGATGGCCGGTGCCACGCGCAGGTCCCGCCATTCCGGGATCTCCGGGATCATGACTAGGTTGCCGCCCGCCGCCATTGCCCGGGTGAACCGGATGAGCCCCGGGTGTTCGCGGGCGGTGCAGGTGAGCCCGTGCAGGACCACGAAAGCCGGTAGCGGTTCGCGCTTTCCCGCGGGCACATAGATGCTGGCCGGCAGGAGCTCTTGGCCCCGCGCGTAGGTGACCTCGACGCGCCGCACACGGGCGGGGTCGGGGCGCATGTATTCGTGCAGGAAGCGGGTGACGGCGCGCATGCCCGGCAACCTACGCGGCGCCTTGCGCGGCGCGCGAGGTGGCGGGCATGTTCGGTCCATGCTCCCCTCCCGGCCGCCCCGTCCATGAGCAGCGCGCTACCCCGGCGCGGTTTCCTGTCCGCGCTCGCGGCCGGCGCCATGACGGGACTGGCGTGGCCGCGTGAGCTGGGCGCGCTCCGGACGGCGCTCGGCGCCGCGTCGGGCATGCACACCCCGGATGGAAGCGACGGCGCAGACGCAGGCGCCGCCGCGCACCGCACGGTACGCGCGGGCCTCTGGGAGACGGTGCGCGGTGCCTTTCACCTGGCGCCCGACCGCGTCTATCTCAATGTGGGCACGCTCGGCGCCCAGCCGCGCGTGGTCGTGGACGCGGTGCTCGAGCACACGCACCGCGTGGCGGAGACCCATCCGCCGGGCGTGGACTGGGAGGCGCTGAAAGGCCCGCTCGGCGCCCTGCTGGGCGCCGAGCCCGCCGGGTTCGTCTTCCCCCGGAACACCACCGAGGGGATGAGCTTCGTGGCCAACGGGCTGGAGCTGGGCCCGGGCCATGAGATCGTCACCACGGACCATGAGCACATCGGCGGGCGCTGCCCGTGGGAGGTGGTGGCCGCGCGCCACGGCGCGGCGCTCCGCTTTGCAACGCTTCCCGTGCCGCCGGAGGACCCGCAGCAGCTCCTGGACGCCGTCGCCGCCGCCCTCACGCCCCGCACCACCGTCCTCTCCGTGTCCCACGTGACGTTCACCAACGGCACCGTGCTGCCGATCCGGGAACTGGGCGCGCTCTGCCGGGAGCGGGGCATCATCTTCGTGGTGGACGGCGCCCATCCCCCCGGGCTCATGCCCGTGGACATCACCGCCAGCGGCGCCGACTTCTACGCCTCCTCCCCGCACAAGTGGCTGCTGGCGCCCCAGGGCACGGGCTTCCTGTGGATGGCCGAGCGCTGGCGCACGGAGCTCTGGCCCACGCTGGCCTCGGGCGGCTGGGACGATCTCTCCCTGGGTGCCCACCGCTTCAACCACCTGGGCACCTTCGACGAATCGCGCATGGCGGGGATGGCCGCGGGCCTGGCGTTCCTGGAGACCATTGGCTTCGACGTGGTCCACGCCCGCATCCGCGCGCTGCGCCGCCGCCTGCTGGACGGGCTGGCGGAGATCCCCGGCGTGCGCATCGTGTCGCCGCTCGACGACGCGCTCGGCGCGGGTATGGCCTCCTTTACCGTGGACGGGCTGGAGGGGCTTGAGCTGCAGCGGATGCTCGGCGCGGCCAACGTCCGCACCCGGGTGATCTCGGAGGGTGAGCGTGGCTGGATGCGCCTCTCGCCCCACGTGTGGGTACTGGAGGAGGAGCTGGACCGCGTGCTGGCGCTGATCGGCGACGCGGCGCGGCGCTAGCGCGGCCGCGCAGGTTGCTGCGCCGTGGAAGCCGCGCGGCGACGTCGCTTACATGAAACTTCCGCGCGGGGCCGACCGCCTCAGTACGCCGCCAGCTCCGCCAGCGCCTGCCGCACGTCCTCCACCTGCGGCAGGATGGCGTCCTCCAGCTGCGGCGCGTAGGCCACCCAGGTGTCCAGCGAGGCCACGCGCCTGACGGGCGCGTCCAGCCAGGGAAAGAGGTCGTCGGCGATGCGGGCGGCGATCTCGGAGCCGATGCCCCACGACAGGCTGTCTTCGTGCGCCACCAGCACCCTGTTGGTCTTCTTCACGGAGGCGGCCACGGTTTCCATGTCCAGCGGGTTCAGCGTGCGCAGGTCGAGCACCTCCACGCTCACGCCCTCCTGCTCCAGCAGCCGGGCCGCGTCCATGGTGCGCTTCACCAGCGCGCCGCACGCCACCACGGTGACGTCCGTGCCCTCCCGCACCACGGCCGCCTTGCCGAAGGGGACCATGTAGTCCTTGCCCGGATAGCGGCCCTTGTTGTGGACCTGGCGGTAGAGGTGCTTGTGCTCCAGGAAGAGCACGGGGTCCTCGGAGCGGATGGCCGTGCGCAGCAGGCCGTTGGCGTCCAGCGCGTTGGAGGGCAGCACCACGCGCAGCCCCGGCGTGTGGGTGAAGAGCGTTTCGCCCGTCTGGGAGTGGTAGATGCCGCCGCCCTTGAGGTAGCCGCCATAGGCCACGCGGATGACCACGGGGCACGACCAGTTGCCGCCCGAGCGGTAGCGCATGGTGGCCAGCTCGTCGCGGATCTGCATCATGGCGGTCCAGATGTAGTCGAAGAACTGGATCTCCACCACGGGCTTCAGGCCGCGCGTGGCCATGCCGATGGCGCGCCCCACGATGTTGGCCTCCGCGAGCGGCGAGTTGAACACGCGGTTGGAGCCGAACTTCCGCTGCAGCCCCCAGGTGCACTTGAAGACGCCGCCCTTGCCCTTGACCTCCTCCAGCGCCTCCTCGCGGCTGGCGTCGGCCACGTCCTGGCCGAACACCACGATGCGCGGATCGCGCTCCATCTCGTCACGCACGCAGGCGTTGATGAGGTCCACCATGGTGGTCTCGGTGCCCTCGAACGCCGGCTCGTCCTCCGTGTCGAAGTCCCCCGACGTGGGGTCCACGTCCGGCGAGAAGAGGAAGTCCATGGCCGTTTCCGGCGCCGGCTGCGGCATGTCCAGCGCACGGTCGGACGCCTCCTGCACGCCGGCGGCCACCTCCGCTTCGAGCGTGTCCAGCTCCTCGGCGGTGGCGTGCTTCTCCGCAATGAGCAGTTCGCGCAGGCGCGTCAGCGGATCCCGCTCCTCCTCCTTTTCGCGCTCCGCCGGGGTGCGGTAGAGGCGCTCGTCGTCCGACATGGAGTGCGAATAGGGGCGCGTGACGTGGGCGTGCAGCAGGGCGGGGCCCCTGCGCGCGCGGCAGTGCTCGATGGCGCGACCCACGGCGGCGTGGCTCGCGCGCACGTCGCCACCGTCGAACTCCTCAAGGTGCATGCCCGGGAAGTTGCCGAACAGCTTGCTGATGCTGCCGCCCGCCGTGCTCACCTCCACGGGCACCGAGATGGCGTAGCCGTTATCCTCCACCAGGAAGACCACCGGCAGGCCCAGGTTGCAAGCGGTGTTCATGGCTTCCCACCACTCGCCCTGCGAGGTCTGCCCCTCACCCGTGGTGCACAGCACTACCTCGTCCTCATCGAAGGCCTCGATGTCCTCCTGCATGGCCGGGTCGCGGAGCGCCCGCCAGCCGGCCTCGGCGCAGCCCACCGACTGCAGGTACTGCGTGCCGGTGGGGGAGGATACGCTCACGATGCGCAGCGGCCGATGGCCCCAGTGGGAGGGCATCTGGCGGCCGCCGCTGGCCGGATCCGCCTCGGCGCCCACGGCCTCCAGCAGCTGCTCGTAGGGCGTGACGCCGAGCGCCAGCGCCAGCGCGCGGTCCCGATAGTACAGGTAGCACCAGTCGCGGCCGGGGCGCAGATGGTCCGCCACGGCCACCTGCACGGCCTCGTGCCCCGCGCCCGAGATCTGGAAGAAGATCTTGTTCTGGCGCTTGAGCTTGATCTCCTGGTCGTCGGTGCGGCGCGCCGTCACCATGGTGTGGTAGAAGGCCAGCAGCGCGGCGCCGTCCAGTTCGGAGGTGCCCTTCCCCCGTCCAGCGGCGGACTTCTTCCCCTTGCCGGCGGGCTGCTTCCTGGCGGAGGAGGGCCGCTCCTTGGCCGGGGAAGGCTTCTTCTTGCGGGGCTTGGAGTCGGGGGACCTGGTTGCCATGAATCGCGGCGCGGGTGGTCGTGACGCGACCCCCGGAGTCTGGCTGTGGAGGGCGCGGCCCCCCTCCGGGGAGCCCCGTATTATACCGGCGGGGCAGGAGGGTGGCCACCCCGCGGCGCGCGGGTCGGCTGGCGGAGGCCCGTTCGCCCCAGAGGTTTACACGTTCGGCCGCCGGGGTCTATGTTGTCCCTGCGGTGTCGCGACTGCGGCCCGCGCCCGGCGCGGGGTCGTGGACCGCGGCGGGCTGGCCATGGCCCCGTGTCCGCCGGTGGCGAGCTGACTGAACTGCGCTATTCCGCCCTGCTCCGCACGCTGATGGGGTACGCGGTGCGCCGCCCGGCGCTGCTCCCCCTGCTGGTGCGGGCCAGCTGGCGCTTCCGGGCGCGGGGCTGGCAGCGGCACTGGCCCTTTCTGCCCCTGCCGCCGGCCGCGTACGTGGCCTGGCGCCTGGAGACCGCCTACGGTGCTGGCGGCCAGCTGCCTCCGGCCCGCGAGTTGGAACGTTACCTGCGCTGGGCACTGGCGGGCGGCGTGCGGTCCGCAGTGGAGAAGCAATGATCAAGAAGCTACTGATCGTGGTCGTGATCCTCGGCCTGGCCTGGACCATTCCGGCCACGCGGAAGCATATGGCACGGATTGTCGAGCCCGTTGTCGTGCGCCTGGGCCCCGTGGGGGCGTGGGCGGCGAACCCCATTCGCCGCTACAACACCCGCAACGAGATCGTCCTGCTCGTACGGGAGCTCTCGCAGGACCACAAGTCCCTCGTCCCGCCACCGACTCCGCGCAACTTCCCGGCGTGGGTGCGGCGCAACACGAATTCCGGTCGGGAGGGCAAGGACGCGTGGGGCAACGACTATTACCTCCGGCAGATCCGCACGGGCCTGACGGTCGGCTCGCCGGGTGAGGATGGTGAGATCGGTACGGAAGACGACCTCACCCGCACCCTGACGTTCTGACTCGCCCACCGCTCCGGTGACCATCGTTCCTCCGCCCGCCCCCCTTCGCGTGGGTCTCACCGGCAACATTGCCAGCGGCAAGTCCGCGGTGGCGGACGTGTGGCGGGAGCTGGGCGCCGCCGTGGTGGACGCGGACGAGCTTGCCCGCCAGGCCGTGGCGCCCGGCACGCCGGGGCTGGCGGCGGTGGCGGCCCGCTTCGGCCGCGAGGTGCTCGGCCCCGATGGTAACCTGGACCGCGCCGCGCTCCGCCGGCGCGTGTTCGCCGACGCCACCGAGCGCCAGGCGCTGGAGGCCCTCACCCACCCGGAGGTCGAGCGGCTGCGCCGTGCCGAGGAGGCGCGCCTGCGCGCCGCGGGCCACGACGTGGTGGTGCACATGGTGCCGCTGCTCTTCGAGGTGGGCCGTGAGGCGGATATGGAGCTGGTGGTGTTCGTGGACGCGCCGCAGGCGGAGCGGCTGCGCCGCCTGGTGGAGCTGCGCGGGCTGCCCGAGGCCGAGGCGCTGGCCATCATGGGCAGCCAGGGCGCGGCGGCGAACAAGCGCGCCCGCGCCGACCTGGTGGTGGCCAACCGCGGCACACTGGAGGAACTGCGCGCGCGCGCCACCGCCGTGTGGCGCGAGGTGGAGCGGCGGGCGGCGGCGCACGGCGGGCGGGAGCGCGCGCCGTGAGCGGGCTGCGCCTGGACATGCACCTGCACACCGCGGCCTCCTTCGACTGCCTGTCCGATCCCGAGGCGGTGCTGGCCGCCGCGGCGGCCCGGGGCGTGACGCGCATCTGTGTCACCGACCATGACACGCTGGACGCGGCGCGCTGGCTGCGGCGCCGCCATCCCGCGCAGGTCATCGTGGGTGAGGAGGTTAAGACCGCCGAGCGCGTGGACATCATCGGCCTTTTCCTGCGCGAGGAGATCCCGGGCGGCACGCCGGCGCGGGAGACCTGCCTGCGCATCCGCGAGCAGGGCGGCATCGTCTACGTCCCGCATCCGTTCGCGGGCGGCAAGGGCGGCGGCGGCGCCATCCTGCCCGAAGTGGCCGATCTGGTGCACGCCGTGGAAGGGTTCAACGGGCGCATCCACGACCCCGCCCTGAACGAGCGGGCCGTGGGCTGGGCCAGGGAGCGTGGCCTGCCGCTGGGTGCCGGGTCGGACGCCCACACGCTGGCGGAGGTGGGCGGTACCCATATCCGGCTGCCGGACTTCGACATCGGGGATCCGGCGGCCTTGCTGGCGGCGCTTGCGCACGCCACGCTGCACGGCGTGGCCGCCTCCCGCCTGGTGCACCTGGCGTCCACCTGGGCCAAGGTGCGCAAGCGCCTGCCGGGCGAATCTACCTGGACGGGAACGGAGCAAGTATGAACGGATCGACAGCGGCCGGCACTCAGCCAGGCGCGGACACGGTGGCAGCCGTGCCCGAGGCGCGGCGCGAGGGGCTGGCCAGCGTGCTCGCGGCACTGCGCGGGGCGGCGCGCATCGTGCTCACCACGCACGTCAACGCGGACGGCGACGGAGCGGGCTCGGAGGCGGCCGTGGACGCCTGGCTGCGGGGCCTTGGCAAGGAGGTGGCCATTGCCAACGGCACGCCCTTCCCGGAGCTCTTCCGCCACCTGCTGCTGGAGGGCGCCGAGGTGCCGGAGCCCGGCGGCGCACGCTTCGCGGAGGTGTGCAAGGAGGCCGACCTGTTGCTGGTGCTGGACACCGGGGAGCCGTCCCGGATCGGCCGCGTGGCCGGCGCGGCGGCCGGCGTACCGGTGGCCGTGATCGACCACCACCTGCCCTCCGCCGCCGGCTTCGAGGGCACCGTCTTCCAGGACGCCACCGCCTGCGCCACCGGCGAACTGATCCACGACCTGCTCGTGGTGGCGGAGGTCCCGACGCCATGGGCGGCGCCCATCCCGGCGGCACTCTACACCGCCATACTCACCGACACGGGCTCCTTCCGCTTCTCCAACACCAGCCCCCGTGCCCACGCGGTGGCGGGTGACCTGCTGGAGCAGGGCGTGGACCCCGAGGCGGTCTACCGGCGCGTCTACGCCACGGTGCCGCTGCGCCGCGTCCACCTGCTCCGCCACGCGCTGGGAAACCTGGAGGTGGACGCCACGCTGCCCATCACGTGGATCAGCATCGAGCGCGGCGTCATGGAGGGGCTGGGCGCCGGCAGTGACGATCTGGAGGGCATCGTGGAGCATGCGCGGTCGGTGGAGGGCACGGAGGTGGCGCTGCTCTTCCGCCCCACGCAGGGGGACGGCACCAAGGTGTCCCTGCGCTCCAGCGGGGCGGTGGACGTCAACGCCGTGGCCCGCGAGTTCGGTGGCGGCGGGCACCGCAAGGCCAGCGGCGCGCTCATGGGCGCGCCGCTGGAAGAGGCCCGCGCGCGGGTGCTGGACGCCGTGCGGCGCGCCGTGCGTGCCGGGGAGGGCGCATGAGCGTCGAGAAGTGGGTCAACGCGGGCCAGGATGACGGCGCCCTCCACGCCCTCCTGCAACGGCTGCCGGCCGTCCTTCCCGTGGACACCATGGACGTGCTGTGGCTCTTACCCACCCGGCGCGCCGGCAACGTGGAGAGCACGGTGATCGTGGTGGCCGCCTTCGCCGAGAACCCGGAGCGCCGGCGCGTGCTCACGGCGCACTTCCGCGTCACGCGCAACAACCGCGGCCAGGGCACGGTGGAGGAGCGGGTGGACGAGCACGCGCTGGCGCCGCTCGATGCGCTCCCCCGGGTGGTGGAGGGGGTGGTGCGCCGCGTCGGCGAGGAGGTGGGGGACGCGCCGCCGCGGGAGGTGACGCTGGCCGGCGATGCCGAGGCGTGGGCCGCGCTGATCGAGGAACTGGGCGGCAGCGTGAGCACGCCGGCGGAGGAGGAGAGCGTGCCCGAGGCCGGTGTGAGCGCGCCGGGTCCGGAGGATGGCGCACCCTCCGCGCCTGGTACGGAAGGCACCCCTCCGGGGTAGCACACCCGAGCACCCCGCGCGTTGCCCGCGACCCGGTCATGCGCTATCGATTCTCTATCCGTATCGCTCGCGGCACCCCGGTCCGCGGGCCGAGCCGCAGGAGAATGCCGCATGACGTTCGTCCACCTCTTCCGCCGCTATCTGCGCGACCAGGGGCTCCCCGTCACGCAGCAGCGGGAGGCCATCGCCGAGGTGGTCTTCGGCTCCAGCGAGCATCTCTCCGTGGAGGAGATCGAGTCCCTGCTGCGCGAGCGCGGGGAACGCATCGGCAAGGCCACCATCTACCGCACGCTGGAGATGCTGGTGAGGAGCGGCCTGGTGGAGGAGCACGACTTCGGGGAGGGCTTCAAGCGCTACGAGCACCTTTTCGGCCAGAAGCCCGTGCGCGAGCACCTGGTGTGCACCGAGTGCGGCAAGGTGGAGGAGATCCACTCGCCCGAACTGGTGCGCCTCCACGAGGAGGCGGCGCGCCGCCACGACTTCGTCCCCGCCCGCTACCGCCTGCAGATCTACGGCATCTGCGGGGCCTGCCAGGGGGAGGGCAAGGAGCTCAAATGGGAGGGGCTGACCTGCCCCATCGAGACCATCTGAGGACCCCTTTTAAGCGACGACGCCGCGCCGGCTTCCGCGCGCGCGCCACGCACCGGCCCGCGGCCGGGCTCGCTGCGGCGCCCGCCCGGCCGGGTTGGTTCGCACCATGGCTACCTGCCGCGCGGCCGAACGCCACACCCTAGCCGTCCTCGTGGGCCCGGTCCCGCAGGGCGTCGAAGCCTTCCACGCGGCTCAACTCGGCGTCCATCAGCGCTGCCAGCTCCTCCGCCTCGCGCCATTCCAGCTCCAGCAACTCCGCCTCCGCGTCCTCGTCCAGCGCCAGCCCCAGGCCCAGCCGCTCGGTGGGCTCCAGTTCCCCGAGCGCCACATGCTCGCGGGCCAGGCCGTCCACGAATGTCTCCCTGCCGCCCGCACGCTCCACGCGTGCGCCCGCGGCTTCCGCCGTGGCCACGCGCCGGAGCGGCCGGTTGACCACCGCCAGCCCCAGACGGAGCGCCGGCCGCGCCGCGGCGAGCGGCAGAAGCACCTCCGTGCGGCAGCGCGCGCAGGGTGCCGCCACGGCGGGTCCGGGTCCCTCGTCCAGCAGGCGGAGATCGGCGAAGGCGGTGGCGGCCAGGGGAAGGGGATCCTCGCAGCCGGGGCAGGACGCGGCAACCGGTACGTACCGGAAGATGTAGTCCAGCGCCGCACCGTGCTCCGCGAACGCCGCGGCCGCCCAGGCGCCCGGGTGTCCATGCGGCTGACCGTGATAGTCCACGCCTCCGGGCGGCGCGGCGGGGAGCGCCGTGATGCGCGCCATGAGGCCGGCCCACCAGCCGCGCGGCCGGCGTTCCGGCAGCCGGTCTCCGTAGCGCCAGCCCGCGAATTCCGGCCGCGGTGCACGGCCCACCCGCACCAGCTCCGCGCCGCCCACCCGTAGCAAGGTGAGGTGTGTCGTCTCGAGGCGCACCCGCCCGCGATCCCGCGCGGCGCGCTCGCACGCCTCGAGTGCCTCCCAGCGGGCGTCCAGCGGCGCCGCGCTCCAGCGCCCGCACTGCCCGCAGATGCGCCACAGCCTGCCCAGCCACGGATCGAACGCCGTGCGGCCGGCGTCGGGCACGCCGCCTTCCGGGAAGGCCGCGAACGGCTCGGCGCAGAAGTGGCAGCGTGACAGGACCGGTGGGG
>Ga0214473_10002488_pt1 | contig 22642 bp, 12 predicted proteins | sample RVTome_7_FD_203509 | JGI IMG/M metagenome (GOLD analysis project Ga0214473, IMG submission 203509) | Soil microbial communities from uranium-contaminated site in the Upper Colorado River Basin, Wyoming, United States - RVT98D197 | ecosystem: Environmental > Terrestrial > Soil > Contaminated >... | reverse complement strand
CGACACGTCTGCACCCATAGGGGCTTTGAGAATAGGCTTGCTTCCACTCCTCTGTCAACTCGGTAACGTCTCCCGGTTTATCTGTGCCTTGCGCCCCCTCTACTCGGATAACCCGTCTCTTTTTAATCACCAGCAAAATTCCGACCTCTCCCGCTCCTGTGTTTACGGCCATAAGTACCTCCTCTTATTACTAATATTTTAACTTATGTTAACGGCGATCACTGAAAGAGATCGCTTTTGTGGTAGAGCTTAACCAACCAAAAGCTCCGAAACAGCCACGGCCCCACGCGTGTTTGACGGCCTGATAGCTGCGACCTTGAAAAATCACGGCCAAGTCATTCCGCGGAGGACTCTAGTCACTAGCGGGCTTTTATGTCAAGCGCTATTTTCGGGGGGGTATAGCTATTTCTCTAAATCAGAGAACACAGGACGGCTCATTGATACGGATGAAGATACTGCGCACGCCCCAATGGCTCACCGAACCGGAGTTACGAACTGCCCATCTCCCAGTTTCCCGGTGATCTTGCCGTCCTGCATGACCGTTTTGCCCCGCAGAATCGTGCGGATCGGCACGCCTTTCACCTTGCGGCCATGATAGGGCGTCCAGCCGACTCTGGTGTAGGTGGTCTCGTTGCTGATCACCGCTTCTTTGTTCATGTCGATGATGACGAGATCGGCGTCGGAGCCGGGCTGAATGACCCCTTTACGCGGATAGACGTTGAAGATTTTCGCCGAGTTGTACGAAGAGATTCGGACCAAGGTGTCGAGGGACAGTTTCCCATGATTGACCGCGTCAAGAAACAGGCTCAGATAGTCTTGAATCTGCGGCTCGCCGCCGGGGCAGCTCCACATATCCTTCCAGCCCTTTTCCTTTTCATCTTTGGTGTGCGGCGCGTGGTCCGTGCCGATCACGTCGATCGTGCCGTCGTTGATCGCTTGCCAGAGCGAGTCGACATGGGCCGGCGGGACCCAGAATCCCAGGCAGTAGGGACCCAGCTTCTCGACGTTCTCCCAGGTGCCCAAAAACATCGCCCAGGGATTGACCTCGCAGCTGCACGGCCGGCCCTCATTCTTGGCGCGGCGTAGCATCGCCAGCCCTTCAGGCGTGCTCATGTGGAGAACATGCAGCTTGGCGCCGAGCGCCTTTTGCATGCGAAACAGCGTGCTCATGGCGGTGTCCCAGATGATGCCGTCGAACTCCCGGTAAGCCTTGGCGTATGCTTGCGGGCTGCGGTCTTCGCGCTTCCAGTAGCGTCCTTCGATCTCGTCCATCAGATCCTGATCGTGAGGATGGACCATTAACGGCAATCCCGTTTGACCGACGGTTTCGAAGCATTTGAAAAGCTCGCCGTTGTTGTTGATCCCGATGCCCGGCATATGGGGATAATCGCGCCCGGTGTCCTTGACCATGAAAATCTTAAAGGCCAACGGCCCTTCTTTAGCGAGCCCGGGTATTTCTTCCGGCACGGTTCCGGAAGGGTTATGGTTAAAATCAACGATGGCATTTTTCTTATGGTGCTCGATCAAGGCGCGGTAACGTTCGACGGTGGTCGTCGGTGGATTGACGTTGGGCATGCCGATGGAAAATGTCACGCCGCCGGCAGCCGCGGCCATTGTCGCCGTGGTGATGTCTTCCTTGTGAGTAAATCCCGGATCGCGGTGATGTGTGTGCGTGTCGATTAAGCCGGGAATGATCTTCTTTCCCTTGGCGTCGATCACGGTGTCAGCCGATTCCGGTAAAACCGGCGGCTTACCGAGAGCAACGATCTTGCCGCCGTTTACCGCGATGTCGGTTTCGACGAATCCGCCCGGAGTCCAGACTTCGCCGTTCTTAACCAGCAACTCTACTTTCTCCATGGCCTCACGGTTCTCCTTTTCCTTGTGACTAAAAAAGATTTATATGACCGGCAATTACCACTGTCAACTCGGCTTGACTCAACGGGGGGAATTTGAAACTATTGCCTCCGTTCTCGTCTAAGGCACAGAAGGTTAACAAAAAAGGAGGAACGATCACATGCTAAGGAAAACATATCTCTTTGCGGCGTTTTTTGCGCTTGCTCTGTTGAGCGCGGTTTCGGCAAACAGCCAGGACGCCAAAATGATCGAGGCCGCAAAAAAGGAAGGGAAAGCCGTCATTTACGGTTCTCTGGAATCGGGGACGTTCGACACGATCGTCAAGGCCTATCGAAAAAAGACCGGCCTTGATGTCGATTACTGGCGGGCGTCGGCGACGAAGGTTATGGATAGAGCGCTCAGCGAATATCGCGCCGGCAAACCGCTCTTCGACATCATTCTGACCAATGATAATCCGATGCAGATCATGTTTAAGGAGGGGATTTTCGCCAAATATGAATCCCCTACATCTAAGGACTACCCCAAAGACGCCATTGACCCGAACCTTGGCGCACGATATCGCAATGTCATCATTGGCGTCGTTTTCAATAAGAGCGTCATTAAGCCCGCAGACGCCCCTAAGTCGCTCGAAGACCTCTTAAAACCCCAATACCGGGGCAAACTGGTGATGCCGGACCCGACGCAGCACACCACGACGACGCAGTGGGTGGCCAGCTTGTGGAAGGTCATGGGCCAAGAAAAAGCGGACAAGTTCATCCGCGACCTAGCGGCTACAAAGCCGATCCTTGTCGAATCGCTCCTGCCTGCGGCAAAGCGCGTCACCACCGGCGAAACGCCGATTGCAATTACCTACGTCAAATACGCGTACGTCTATGGCAAAGAGGGCGCACCCTTGGATTACGTCCGCCTCGGTAAAATGATGGGGGACGGCCACTATCTTACGCTTAGCAACAAGGCGCCCCATGCCAGCGCGGGGAAAGCGTTCATCGACTATTTCCTCGGCGACGAAAGTATGAAGCTCTTGGCGCAAGAAGGAGAGTTCGTAAATCTCAAGGGCGTCTATCCGCCTTTGCCGGACGCGGACAAAATCCAATTCGTCGAAATGGTCGATCTCGACACCAAAGGGTTTGCGGCCAAGAGGAAAGAGTACCAGGCGATTTTCTTAAAGTAAGGTTGCTTACTTGAATGGTAAAGAATTAACCTTTGGGCAATCGATTCCCGCCTCCTCGGCTTTTTACCGGGTCAGGCATTTTTTCAGTACTCCGGTCAACTGGATTTTTCTCGGGGTGGCGGGAATTCTTGCCTTCCTCAGTCTTTATCCGACGACTTTTTTGATATACGGGAGCTTTACCGATTCCCCGCTCGGCGTTCCGGGACAATTTACCTTTCAAAACTACGTGCGGGCCTATTCAGACCCCTCGGCTTACCCCCTGGTTCTTAACTCGTTTATTTTCGGCATCGGCTCGGCGGGTCTCTCGGTGGTCCTGGCCTCGGCTTTAGCCTGGATCACCATTCGCACCAACGCCCCCTTTCGACGGCTATTCGAGCTTACGGCGATCGTTCCAAACATCCTGCCGCCGATTCTCATTTCCATTTCCTGGGTCATGTTGCTCAATCCAAACAACGGCCTCATCAACGTCATATTGGTAAAATTGCTCGGATTGGAAAAAGGTCCGTTCAACATCTACTCCATTCCCGGATTGATTTTCGTCGAAGGATTAATCCTCACGCCCTTGGCCTTTTTGATCATCTCCGCGGCTCTCAAGGGCATGGATCCATCCTTGGAAGAGTCGGCGAAAACCCTCGGCTCCAGCGAGTTTGGCGTCGCCAGACGCATCACCTTTCCATTAATGAGGCCGGCAATCTTGGCGGCGGGGACGTTGAATTTTGTCCGCGCCATCGAAAGCTTCGATACGCCCGCCATAATCGCATTGCCGGCCAGAATCGAAGTCTTCACGACGAAGATATGGCGCGAGGCGCTGGGCTCGTTTCCCACCAATCACAATTTGGCTGCTGCTTACGGGATCGGAATTCTCTTGATCGCTCTACTCTTCGTGTTTCTCTATCGCCGTTTCACCTCTCAAGTGGAAAGCTTTTCCACCGTAACCGGCAAAGGGTTCAGGCCCCACCAGATCGATCTGGGTCCGTGGAAATATCTGGCCTCCACGAGCGCCTTGATTTTGCTTACCATGATGGTTTTGCTCCCAATCATGGTTCTCATGTTGATGTCCTTCCTACCCTATTATCACGTGCCGACTTGGGAGACCTGGCAAAACGTCACGGTAAAACACTTTAAAACAGTCTTCGAGAACGAACGGGTTTACAAGGCATTCGGCAATAGCCTTTTTCTTGCCCTCGGCGGCGCTACGGTCTGCATGCTGCTGGCGGCGCTCACGTCATATCTGACGGTTAGAACGAAAATTGCGGGCCGGGGTATTCTGGAAGGACTCGTGTTCATTCCCTGGGCATTCCCGGGCACCGCTTTGGCTTTGGGTTTGCTGTGGGCCTATGTGAACTTTCCTATACCCATTTACGCCACTATCTGGATCATCATGCTCGCTTACGTCACCCGTTTCATACCCTATGGCCTGCGCGCGGTGAGCAGCACGATTATTCAGATTCACAAGGAATTGGAAGAAGCGTCGGTGGTTTGCGGTGCCGGGTTTTTCGCCACCTTCCGCCGCGTCCTCATTCCGCTCATGAGGCCCGGAGTCATAGCCGGCTGGATCATTTTGGTAACCATCTTCATGCGCGAATTTAGCGCGTCGATTTTCTTATACAGTCCAGGATCCGAACCCTTGGGCCCATTGATTTATTTCTTTTATCTCGACGGCTGGTACGGCCCTATGGCTGCCTTAGGGCTGATCATTTCTCTTATTTGTGTCATCCTGATCGCCATCGCCCAGCGCTTTTCGCGCTGGGAATCTAAGTAACCGAGGATCGAGGATAGAGAATTGGAGATCGAAAGAGCGATCCTCGATCCTCTATCCTTGGCGAGGAATCAACAAGGGAGGAACAGTGGACAAACTATTTTTAACCGTGGGCTGCGGCGACTACGACCGCACCCACGCGCTGCAGACCGGCGCCGTGGAAGCGGAAGGTATCAAGCTTAACTACATACCCCTTCAGTCCGAAGAAGTGTTTTGGCGCATGGGCCATCACCGGGAGTTCGACGCCTCGGAAATGTCCCTCTCGAACCACATCACAATGGTCAGCAGGGGAAACTCTCCATTTGTCGGCGTGCCGGTTTTCCCTTCGCGGTATTTCAGGCATTCATCGATTTTCTTTAATGTCGATTCAGGAATCAAAGAGCCAAAGGATTTCAAAGGAAAACAAATCGGCGCTCCCGAGTATGCCATCACCGCCGCCGTCTGGATCAGGGGAATGCTCCATGACGACTTCGGCGTCAGAACCCAAGACGTGAAGTGGTTCATCGGCGGGCAGGAAGATCCGGGCCGGAAGGAGCGACTCAAGCTTCAACTGCCGCCCGACATCCAGGTCCAATCTATTCCCGAGGATAAGACACTCAACGGGATGTTGGAAAGCGGCGAACTCGACGGCCTGATTTCCGCGCGGATCCCATCGTGCTTTGCCAAAGGCTCCCCGAAGATCCGACGCCTCTTTCCCAATTACAAGGACGTTGAGATCGACTACTACAAGCGGACGAAAATTTTCCCGATCATGCATGTGTTGGTCGTCCGCCGGGACGTCTACGAGCGCAATCCATGGGTGGCGCGGAGTCTCTACAAAGCGTTCTGCGACGCTAAGGAGCGCGCCATTCAGACTATGCATATTTCCAATTCCCATGCCTGCACGCTGCCGTGGCTTGCCTGGGAGAGAGAGCAGCTCAAGGAGATCTTCGGCCCCGACTGGTGGCCTTACGGCATCGACCCGAACCGCCACGTCATCGAGACCTTGATCCGCTACATGGGGGAACAAGGCCTGCTGGCCAATCCCGTGCGGGTAGAAGATGTCTTCGCGCCGAACATGCTTGGCGAGTTCAAGCTGTAAAAAGGCGCGAGGCATGAGGCACGAGGCGGGAGGGAGGGACGATTGGAACGATTGGAACGGCTTGAGGTGTCCGCAGGCGCCTTACGCCTCATACGTTCCGCCCGTATCGCCCATCTGGCGACCGCCGACGCGAAAGGCCAGCCTCACGTGATCCCCATCTGCTTCGTCTTCGACGGCAAACAATTCTTTTCGCCCATCGATGAGAAGCCCAAGCGAGTGGCGCCAAACCAACTGAAGCGGGTGCGAAACGTTCGCGCGAACCCGCGTGTCTCCCTCGTCATCGATCGCTACGATGAGGACTGGCGGAAGCTGGCTTACGTGCTCATCATAGGGAAAGCCAAGGTGATATTTCGCGGCGAGAAACATCGAACGGCGGTAAGCCTTCTGCGCGGAAAGTATCGCCAATACCGCGCCATGGCGATAGAAGGGCGGCCCATCATCGTCATTACACCCAAGCGCGTGACGGGTTGGGGAACCTTGTGAAGAATTTTGGATTTGCGATGCTTCGACTCCGCTCAGCACAGGTTTTAGATTTGGGATTGGCAGACGACAGAAAACCGGAAGTCCAAAACGATTCAGGTGATTCCAAGGGCCTTGATCAGCCGTAAGAAATATTTTTCGTGAAGTCCCAGCGCCCTGGCTGCGGCCGCGCGATTGCCATTGGATTGAGCGAGAGCCCTGGAGATCAGATCGCGCCGCGCGGCTTCCATGGCGTCGCGGTAGGAAAGTTCCGCCCCATCGCGTTGCGGTTCCGCGGCGACAATTCGCGGCGGCAAGTCCTTGACCGCGAGATCGGGCCCAGGGCCAAGAACCACCGCGCGCTCGATCACGTTTGCCAGTTCCCGCACGTTGCCCGGCCAGGAATACGCGTAAAGTTTGCTCGAGGCCTCCGCGGTTATCTCGGTAAAAACTTTCTTCGACTCCGAAGCGTAGCGGCGCAAGAAGTACCGAGACAACGTCAGGATGTCTTCCTTTCGTTCTTTCAGCGGCGGCAGGTTGATGGGAATGACGTTCAGACGATGATAAAGGTCCTCACGGAACCTTCCCTCCCCAACGGCGCTTTCCAGCTCCCGGTTCGTTGCGGCGATGATTCTCACGTCCACGCGAATCGGTTTAAGCCCGCCCACGCGATCGAACTCGCGCTCCTGAAGGAACCTGAGAAGCTTGGTTTGAAGCTCCGCGGAGACGTCGCCCACTTCGTCGAGAAAAACCGTACCGCCGTTGGCCAACTCTAGCTTGCCTTTTTTAAGTTGGTCGGCTCCGGTAAAAGCACCCCTTTCGTGTCCAAATAACTCGCTCTCCAGAAGTTCCTTCGATAAGCCAACGCAGTTAATGGCCACGAAGGGCTGGTCCTTCCGGTCGCTCCAATTATGTATCGCTCTGGCGAAAATCTCCTTGCCGGTGCCGCTCTCACCGAGCAACAGGACCGTGGCATTGCTCACGGCAGCCTTCTGCGCCGTCTCCATCGCCTCCCGCATTTTAGCGCTTTGGCCGACGACCAAGCGATAGCGCTTCTCGGCGTCTTCGGTTAATAGCTCGATGCCGCGCTTGAGCCCTTCCCGCTCCAGCGCCTTGCGCACGGCAATTTCCAGGTGTTTCGCATCGACGGGCTTGGTGACGAAGTCATAGGCTCCTTCCTTCATCGCCTCGACAGCGGTCTCGATGGAACCATGCGCGGTGATGACTATAGTCGGAACATTGATTCCTTCCTTGCGCAGCGCGCGGAGCACTTCAATCCCGCCCATTTTGGGCATTTGCAGATCCAACAAAACTAAATCCGGCAGATCCTTCCGGATCGCGCTCAGCGCCTGCTCGCCGTTGCCGGCTGTGGCCACGTCGCATTCCAGCGGACGAAGCCGCACTTCCAAGAGACGACGCGAAGCAGGGTCGTCATCAACGATCAGCACCCGTGCGCCGGTGATTGCCATTTTTGGATCCTTACATTGGAACGGTTGAACAGAACGACAAAAGGAAAAAACTGCTTGTCATTTCGACCGAAGGGAGAAATCTTTCCTAGATCCTTCGCATTCGCTCGGGATGATGGGCCTCGGCCCGTCACCTTGGCGCCTTTGCGTCTTTGCGCGAGACTCAGTTTATCCGAACTCTTCTTGATCCAAAAAAATTTTAACAAACTTTGGTTACGATTACGCTGTGAACCTTTCAATTTGCTCAGAATCAAGGAACGCGATCGTCTATCCTCCATCCTCGATCTTCGACTTATTACCCAGGCGCAGAGCTACTTCTTGGATGAAAGTGTTCTTGTCGATCGGCTTGGTGACATAGCCGACGCACCCCGCAGCCAGCGCTTTCTCCCGATCGCCCTTCATGGCGTAAGAGGTTACGGCGATGACCGGAATATCAGCCGTCGCCGGCTTCTCCTTTAGTTTTCTGGTAATTTCAAGCCCATCCATTCCAGGGAGTTGAATGTCCATCACAATGAGATCGAGGCGCTCCTTTTCAAGAATCTCGAAGGCCTCCTGTGCAGTGGTTGCCTCACGCACCTGATAGCCCTGCGACCGAAGCAGAAACACTGCGAGGCGCCGATTTACCGGATTATCTTCAACAAGCAATATTTTTTCGTCAGCCACAGTGGCACCTATTTTGGATTTTGGATTTTCGATTTTGGATTAAAGCCGCGATTCCTTTTTCGGATTCGGATTTCTTCCCGCCAAGGCGCCAAGACGCAAAGGTTCAGGCATCATTGAGTCCATTCACTACACGCGTGATGCCACGTTTCATTAGCGATTCGCCAAAGTTGAGCAAGAAACCCAGCTTGCATCCGGTTAACCGCAGATAAGTCTGCACCTGTTTCTTATGAGCCTCACTTACTCGTTCAACGGACTTTAACTCTACAATTACCTTCTCCTCGACGACAAGATCGGCTCGGAACGCTTCGTCGAAGGTCATGCCTTTATAGCGGATCGTGACAGGCACCTGCCGTTCTACTGAAAGTCCACGTTGCAGTAACTCAGCCGCTAAGACAACCTCGTAAACACTCTCAAGTAACCCAGGCCCGAGCTCCCGATGCACGGCGAACGCCGAGTCCAGAGTTATCTTGCCGATCTCGTTTTCAGTCATAACGTAGCGCCTTTGCGCCTTTGCGGGAGAATATCCCTATCCGATTGGGAGCGTGAAGAAAAACCGGCTGCCCTTGCCGACTTCGCTTTCAAGCCAAATCTTGCCCCCGTGCATCTCCACGAATTTCTTCGCCAACGCAAGCCCCAGGCCGGTGCCTTGAGGTTTTCCCGCGTCGCTGCCCGCTTGCTGAAACTCGAGGAAGATCCTTTCATGATCTTCTGCCGGGATTCCCGGCCCTGTATCACCCACCTCGAGACGCACGGTTCCGTCCTCAGCGCCCGCCCGCACCCAGACCCGTCCCCCTTCGGGTGTGAACTTGATTGCATTTCCCACCAGGTTCAAAAGCACCTGCTTGACTCGGGCGCCGTCCATGGGAAAGGGAGACAAACGCTCGTCGCTCTCGACCCGAAGGTCGATCGATTTCTTCACTGCAAGCGACCGCATCGTATTAGAAACCGCCTCGACAACATCCTGCAACAGCGCCGGCTCGATTTGCAGTTCCATCTTTCCGGCTTCGATCTTCGCCAGGTCAAGGATTTCGTTGATCAGGCCGAGCAGATGCTTGCCGCTGCCCAAGACATCCGTCAAGAACTGGGATTGCTCTTCCTCGGTAACCTTCAGCGAGGGGTCCAGCAGAACCTCGGAGAAACCGATGATCGCATTGAGCGGCGTGCGCAGTTCGTGCGACATATTGGCGAGGAACTCCGACTTGTGGCGATTCGCCGCCTCGATCTGCCGGCCCTTATCCTCGATCTCGCTGAACAGTCGCGCGTTTTCAATCGCCACTTTGGACTGGCTGGCCAGCGCAGTAAGGAGGTTGACCACCCGGTCGTCAAACTGCCCCGGCGACCGCCGCAGTAGGACGATTCCACGTGTCATGTGATCGCCCTTCATGGGTACGGTCAGCACCGAGCGGAACCCCGCATTGAGCACGAACTCGCGATAGGGATGGTCTTGCGCGCGTGCCATGTCCGAAACCTGGATCGGCTGCCCGCTTTCGGCAGCCTGGCCGATGGTCGTTTTGTCCAGATCAATGGTCGTCCTATGGATTGCACCGAGAAATGCGTTGCTCAGATTATGGCTGGCGACGACATCGAAGGCTTGACGTGCCGGGTTAAACTCAAAGACCCCACAGCCATCCGATTTGGAGAGATTCACCGCATGGCCCGCAACGGTGTTCAAAACCTCCTGGAGATTCAGTGAGGAGCTGACCGCGCGGCTTACCTCGCTGAGGGCGCCCACCTCCTCTAGAGAAAGTTGAAGCTCATGAGTTCGCTCCTGCAGTTCCTGAAGCAATCGCACGTTCTCGATGGCGATCACGGCTTGGTCGGCGAAAGTCGTAACCAGATCAATCTGCCTGGCGGTAAAGGGCCGGGGGTCCGTTCTGAAGATTATGATGACACCGATCGGAACGCCTTCTCTGAGCAGAGGCACGCCGAGTATCGCTCGGAAGTCCTCTAACCTCTCAGCATAATGATATTCTGGATCTGCCCTAAGATCGGGTACGTGAACCACCTGGCGCTCCAGCACAACTCGGCCAACGATCGTCTCTCGTCCTGCGCGCGGCGGATTTCGCTTGATAAAATCGTACAACTCCGGGGAATGGCCATACGCAGCCGCAAGCGGCAACATGTCCCCTTCCACCCTGTGAATGGACCCATGCTCGGCCTCGCATAGCCTCGTCGCGTTCTCAATGAGCGTGTCCAGGACAGGCTGAAGATCAAAAGTCGAGCGGCTTATGACTTTCAAAACTTCGCTTGTCGCCGTCTGCTGCTCCAGTGCCTCGCTTAAGTCGCGATTGCGCGCTTCAAGTTCCTTGAACAGCCGCACGTTCTCGATGGCGATAACCGCCTGCGAGGCAAAGGTCTCCAGCAGCGCTACCTGCTTGTCGGTAAAAGGCTTGACCTCCGTGCGGCGGATGCTGATCAGGCCGATGGGCGTCCCTTCCCGCAGCAACGGCGTCACAAGAAAAGTTCGGACACCGTGCCCTAAGTTTGAGCTGTCTGGGAACCTCTCCGCCTCCGCCTGAAGGTCCGGAATATGGATCGTCCTGCGCTGGAGCAATGCCTCGTTGCCGACCGAGCGCCATGCCAAGCTTCTCCGCCCCGGTCCGCCGAATGGTATCGTTCCAAAATGCGCCGCCAGGATCATCTCATCCCCCTCGACCAGGCGAATCGTCGCGTCATCTGACCCGCACACCCGTGCCGCACTCTGGGCAATCGCATCGAGCACCGGCTGAATGTCCGTCGGCGAGCTAGCGATAACACCCAAGATTTCACTGGTCGCAGTTTGCTGCTCCAACGCTTCCTTGAGCTCCTGGAACAGCCGCACGTTTTCGATGGCGATGACGGCCTGATCGGCGAAGGTCTTGAGAAGGGCGACCTGTTTGTCGGAAAACGGTCTGACCTCGTATCGGCGAATCAGTATGGCTCCGATCGGAACACCTTCGCGCAGCAATGGGGTGGCAAGCGTCGTACGATCGCCTTTTTGTCTGTGAAAGGCCTTGCTCACCGGAAACTCCTCTTCTGACTCCGCAGTCAGGTCGGGAATGTGTATCGTCCGCCGGTCAGTGACGGCCCGGCCGCTTGTTGAACCGCGGTTGATTGGAATCGAGTCCGCTGGAGCCGGCCCAAATATTGCCGCCGGCTCAAGAACGTCATCAGTAATACGAAAAACTACGGCATCGCGCGCTTCGCATAGCCGCGCGGCGTTTGCCGCAACGGCATCCAGCACCGGCTTAAGGTCCGTAGGGGAACTGGCAATGACGCCTAGAATCTCGCTCGTGGCGGTCTGCTGCTCCAGCGCCTCGCTCAAGTCGCGATTGCGCTCCTGCAATTCCTTGAACAAACGCACATTCTCGATGGCGATGACCGCCTGCGACGCAAAAGTCTCCAGCAACGCCACCTGCTTGTCCGTAAAAGGCTTCACCTCCGTGCGGCGGATGTTGATCAACCCGATGGCCGTCCCTTCCCGCAGCAGCGGCGTCACAAGAAAAGTTCGAATACCGCGTCCTATGTGTGCGCTGTCCGGGAACCTCTCCGCCTCCACCTGAAGGTCTGGAATGTGGATCGTCCTGCGCTGGAGCAACGCTTCATTGCCAACCGAGCGCCATTCCAAGCTTCTCCGCCCCGGTCCGCCGGGTGGTATCGTTCCGAAATGCGCCGCCAGGATCAGCTCATCCCCCGCGAGCAGACGAATCGTCGCGTCATCGGACCCGCACACCCGAGCCGCGCTCCGTGCAATCGCGTCGAGCACCGGCTGAATATCCGTCGGCGAGCTGGCAATGACGCCCAATATCTCACTCGTGGCAGTCTGTTGTTCCAATGATTCCTTGAGCTCATTAAACAGGCGAACGTTCTCGATGGCGATCACCGCTTGGTCGGCAAAGGTTTCTAGTAGCTTGATCTGTGCCGGGGTGAAGGGACGCACCTCGGTGCGACGGGCGTTCAACGACCCAATGAGTTCTCCATGCTGACGCAAAGGAGCAGCCAAGAACGTGCGCCACTCGCGGTCGGGGGCTAACGTTGGAAAATCGTTTTGCGCTCGGACATCAGGAACGTGCAGGACGCCATGTTCGCGCGTCCAGCGATGCTGTGGCTCATCAATGCTAACCTCGACACGGCCAATGGGTATGGGACCAAAATGGGCTCGCGGCAACAAAGCGTTTCCCTCACGAAGTCGGAGATGCACGTCATCAATCCCGCAAACCCGCGCGGCGCTCTCGACGATGGCGTCGAGGACCGGTTGCACGTCGGTGGGCGAGCGGCTGATGATGCCGAGCACCTCGGACGTTGCGGTCTGATGCTCCAAAGCCTCGCGCAATTCTGCATTGCGCTCCTCAATCTCTTTGAACAGCCGCACGTTCTCGATGGCGATCACCGCCTGGTCTGCAAAAGTTTTGAGGAGTGCAATTTGCTTGTCGGTAAAGGGACGGACTTCCGTGCGGCGAATCAGAATCGCCCCGATCGGAATTCCTTCCCGCAGCAGTGGAACAGCGAGCGATGTCCGAATTCCCAGCCGCTCGTCGACGCGCCAGACATCGGGATACTCCTCTTCGCGCTCGGCCATCATGTCATGAACGTGAACTATCTGCCGGTCGAGAATCGCACGGCCAGTCATCGAACCGCGCTTTAGTGGTCGTGTCTCGTCAACTGCACGATCGCTCGGTATGCTGCCATGACTTGCGACCTTCCGCATAAGAGCGCTTTCAACGCGATAGATTTGAGCATCACGAGATTCACAAAGCCGCGCGGCGCTTTCTGCCACGGCATCCAACACCGGCTGAATATCGGTCGGCGAGCTCGCGATGACTTCGAGGATTTTGCTCGTAGCCGTCTGCTGCTCCAACGCTTCGGTGAGGTCGCGGTTGCGTGCTTGTAGCTCTTGGAGCAAACGGACATTTTCAATCGCGATGACCGCTTGGTCCGCGAAGGTGGTCACAAGCTCGATCTGCTTGTCGGAGAACGGCTGGGCTTCTTCAGCCCTGCGGATCAGAATGACTCCAATGAGGGCACCCTCTCTGAGCATTGGGACTCCCAAGGTCGTACGGCCCCTTCCCAGGCTCACCGCCTCGGGAAATTGGTATTCCGAGTCAGCCATGATGTCAGGGATGTGAATCACTCGGTGCTCAAGGGCGACCCGTCCAACGGTGGTTCCTCGCCCCGGCTGAATCGGGTTTCGCTCGAGGAAATCCCTGAATTCCTGTGGCACATTGTAGGCGACCGCCGACCGCAATAACTCATCGTCCATCCTGAAGATGAATCCCGAATCGGCACCGCATAGCCTCGTCGCATTCTCAATGAGAGTCTCCAGCACCGGCTGAAGATCGAACGTTGAACGGCTGATCACCTTCAACACCTCGCTCGTCGCCGTTTGCTGGTCCAAAGCTTCAGTGAGGTCGCGATTCCGCGCTTGCAGTTCTTGGAATAGCCGGACGTTCTCGATAGCAATCACCGCCTGATCAGCGAAGGTCTTGAGAAGGGCGATCTGCTTGTCGGTAAAAGGACGGACCTCTAGTCGACGAATAAAAATGGCTCCTATCGCCACTCCCTCGCGCAGCAAAGGCGTTGCTAAAGCAGAGCGAGTACCAGTCACCGGTTGGATGTTTTTGCCTCCGAGAAATTCGCTTTGGGTTGCGACGGCGTTGTCATGGACGTGGATGGTTTGCCTGTCGATGATAGCTCGGCCAGAAATCCTGTTGCGATCTATAACTGTTTCTTCCCCTATGAGAGGTGCTGGATAGGGATATCCCGCTACTCGTCTCATCACGTCACCGTCGACGCGTTGAATAAACGCGCTCGCTCCGTCACATAATCGCGCGGCGCTTTCAGCCACGGCATCCAGCACGGGCTGTAAGTCTGTCGGCGAGCTGGCGATCACGCGCAGGATCTCGCTGGTTGCCGTCTGCTGCTCCAGAGCCTCGGTGAGGTCGCGGTTGCGTTCCTGCAATTCTCTGAACAGCCGGACGTTCTCAATCGCGATCACCGCCTGATCAGCGAAGGTCTTAAGAAGACTAACGTGCTTGTCGGTGAAAGGCCCCACCTCGGCGTGCCAGACGGTAATTGCACCGATGGGGCTCTCGCCCCGGAGAATCGGCACCGACAGGACACTGCGGAAACCCGAGGTGCGGGAAACACCAGCTCGGTTAGCGTCACTGTACCATTCGAGATCGCTCTGGACGTCGGGAACATTAATCACCGCCCGCTCCAGAATCGCCCGACCCGTGAATAGCTGGCGACTGGGCCTTGTCGGAAAGACGCGCTGGGAGAACTCAAGGGCGGCGGGAGGATAGTTGCGTTGGGCAACCATGTGAATCAATTCGCCGTCGAACTGGTAGACGGAACTGAAGAGAGCTCCACAAAGGCGCATAGAGCTCTCGGCGATAGTGTCGAAGACCGGCTGAACATCGGTCGGCGAGCTACTGATAACAGAAAGGATTTCGCCCGTCGCCGTCTGCTGTTCCAAGGCCTCGGTGAGGTCGCGGTTGCGAGCTTGCAATTCCTTGAACAGCCGGACGTTCTCAATGGCGATGACCGCTTGATCTGCGAAGGTCTCTAAAAGTGCAATCTGCTTGTCAGTGAAAGGACGGATCTCAGTCCGGCGGATCAATATGCCTCCAATGGCAACACCCTCGCGCAATAGGGGCACGGCAAGCGTAGTACGAATACCCAGGCGCTCGTCGGCGCGCCTAACCTCGGCGTAGTCCTCGTCGAGCACGGCTAGGCTGTCGTGGATGTGGACGGGCTCACGCTGGAGAATGGCTCGGCCAATCAGCCAAGCACGGTTGATCGGGCGAGTCTCGCCGACTGCAAGTACAGGGGAGATAATCCCGTGGCTTGCCACTTTCCGCACGATATCACCCTCAACGCGATAAATCTGAGCGTCACTTGAGTCACACAATCGCGCGGCATTTTCTGCCACGACATCCAGCACCGGCTGGATATCCGTCGGCGAGCTGGCAATGACGCCCAGGATTTCACTCGTTGCCGTCTGCTGCTCCAACGCTTCCTTCAGTTCTTGAAACAACCGCACATTTTCAAGGGCGATCACCGCTTGGTCGGCAAAGGTCTCTAGGAGCTTGATCTGAGCTGGGGTGAAGGGCCGTACCTCGGTGTGACGTGCGCTAAGCGTTCCAACGAGTTTCCCCTGCTGACGTAGGGGAACGATTAAAAAGGTGCGCGAGCCGCTGATATTCACTATTGGGAAGTCGTTCTGCTGGCTCACGTCAGGAATGTGGAGCGACCCATGCTCGCGCATCCAGAGAAACCGTGGGTCGTCAATATTGATCTCGGCGCGGGCAGTCGGTACAGGTATGGGTCCAAAATGAGCCCGCACAACCATGCTGTTCCCCTCGTGGAGTCGCAGCGTTACATCATCGATCCCACATACCCGCGCGGCACTCTCGACGATGGCGTCGAGGACCGGCTGCACGTCGGTCGGCGAGCGGCTGATGATGCCGAGCACCTCGGCCGTCGCTGTTTGATGTTCCAGCGCCTCGCGCAATTCTGAATTGCGCTCCTCGAGTTCCCGGAAGAGGCGCACGTTCTCGATGGCGATGACCGCCTGATCTGCGAAAGTCTTTAAAAGTGCAATCTGCTTGTCAGTGAAAGGACGGACCTCAGTCCGGCGGATCAATATGCCTCCAATGGCAACACCCTCACGCAATAGGGGCACGGCAAGCGTAGTACGAATACCTGCTCGTTCGGTAATAGCTACCGTCTCAGGAAATTCGGTCGCAGCCACAGCCGACAAATCCTCAATGTGGATTAGTTGGCGATCAACGACCGCTCGACCGGCAACGGAATTACGGTCAATTGGTCGCTCCGACTCATCGGGTGTGATCGATCCATGGTGGGCCATTATCGGCAGTTGGTTACCTTGGACAAGCCGAATCATTGCATCGTCGGCGTTGCACACGCGCGCGGCATTCTCGGCGACAGCGTCGAGAACGGGTTGAAGATCGGTTGGCGAACTCGCAATGACGCCTAAAATCTTGCTCGTAGCGGTCTGCTGTTCTAGTGATTCAGTGAGCTCTTGAAATAGGCGGACGTTCTCGATGGCGATGACAGCTTGATCTGCAAAGGTTTTGAGTAGTGCGATCTGCTTTTCGGTGAAGGGTCGGACCTCCGTGCGCCGGATCGTGATGGCCCCGATGGGAACACCCTCACGCATAAGGGGAACGGCCAGCCCCGTCCGGATACCCAAACGCTCAACTCCGCGCCAGACGTCCGCAAACTCTGCTTCGCGCTCGGCTGTGATGTCGTGAATGTGTATCGTTTGCCGGTCGAGTATAGCGCGGCCGCTCGCCGAACCACGCCTGAGCGGCCGGGTCTCGCCGACCGCAAGCACCGGAGAGACACTCCCGTAGCTCGCCACTTTGCGCACGATGTCGCCTTCGACGCGATAGATCTGCGCATCGTACGAGTCGCACAGCCGCGCGGCACTCTCGGCGACCACATCAAGCACCGGCTGTAAGTCGGTTGGCGAGCTGGCGATTACGCGTAAAATCTCGCTAGTTGCTGTTTGCTGCTCGAGGGCCTCGGTTAGCTGGCGGTTACGATCTTGCAATTCTTGGAACAGTCTAACGTTTTCGATCGCGATCACCGCCTGATCAGCGAAGGTCTTCAGGAGAGTGATTTGCTTGTCAGTGAACGGACGCACCTCCGGTCGGCGAATAAAGATCGCCCCGATGGCTACTCCCTCCCGCAGCAAAGGTGTTGCCAGGGCCGAGCGCGTACCAGTCACTGGTTGGATGTTTCTGCCTCCGATAAATTCGCTTTGCGTTTCTACGGCCACGTCATGGACGTGGATTGTTTGCCTGTCGATGATAGCCCGGCCAGAAATCCTTTTACGATCTATAACTGTTTCTTCCCCTATAAGAGGTGCGGGATAGGGATATGCCGCCACTCGCCTCATTATGTTACCGTCAACGCGTTGAATAAAAGCGCTCGAACCGTCACACAATCGCGCGGCACTTTCAGCTACCGCATCCAGGACTGGCTGCAAATCGGTTGGCGAGCTGGCGATCACCCGCAGAATCTCACTCGTCGCCGTTTGCTGTTCGAGGGCCTCGCTTAAATCGCGGTTGCGCGTCTGTAGTTCCTGCAGCAAACGAACGTTTTCAATCGCAATGACGGCTTGGTCTGCGAAGGTTGTTACCAATTCGATCTGCTTATCCGAAAACGGGTCAACTTCGGTTCTCCAAATTACAATGGCTCCAATTAGAGTATCCTCCCTAAGCATTGGGACAGATAACATTGTCCGAACGTGACCAGCCCGGATCCCCTCATGCAATTCAAGTTCAGGGTCCGCTAGAACATCGGGTATATGAATCGGTTTCCGCTCAAGCGCAGCCCTGCCCGTAACAGACCCGCGACCAGGACGAATCACATTTGTCCGCCAGTAATCTGTATGTTCAGGCAAGGATCCATACTCGGCCACGGCACCAAAAACCTCGCCGTCGAACCTGAATATACGACCCTGTTTGGCGCCGCAGAGCGTCGTAGCATTCTCAACAAGGGTATCCAGGACTGGTTGAAGGTCAAAGGTCGATCGACTGATGACCTTGAGCACTTCGCTTGTCGCGGTCTGCTGGTCTAAGGCTTCCGTAAGATCACGGTTGCGAACTTGCAGTTCTTGGAACAGCCGCACGTTCTCGATGGCGATCACGGCCTGGTCGGCAAAAGTCTTGAGGAGCGCGATCTGCTTTTCGGAGAATGGACGGACTTCGGTGCGCCGAACATTGATGACCCCGATGGAGACACCTTCACGAAGCAGGGGCGTGCTAAGTACCGTTCTAGTTCCGGTTTGTTGCTGAAGAACTCTGGCATCAGGGAACTCATTCTCGATCTCTGCCAAAACGTCATGGACATGAATGGTTTGCGCGTCGACAATGGCCCGCCCCATCGGGAAGCCACGACTAATGGGTCGCCTACCTTCAGCGACTGGCACCGGGCCAAAATGAGCTACCCGCTGCATGTGATCACCATCGACCCGATGAATGACTGCGTCGTAGGATTCGCATAGCTGCGCCGCGCTCTGTGCGACGGCATCCAGCACCGGCTGAATGTCCGTCGGTGAGCTGGCGATAACGCCCAGTATTTCACTCGTCGCCGTTTGCTGCTCCAACGCTTCCTTCAGCTCTTGGAACAGCCGTACGTTCTCAATCGCGATCACCGCCTGGTCGGCGAACGTTTCGAGGAGTTTAATCTGCACCGGGGTGAAGGGGCGTACCTCCATGCGACGCGCGGTCAGTCCTCCGATGAGTTCCAACTGCTGGCGAAGTGGGACGGCCAAGAAGGTACGCCACCCGCTGAGGTTTGCGATTCGAGAGTCGTTCTGCTCGCTCGCGTCGGGTATGTGCAGCGTGCCATGCTCGCGCATCCAGCGAAATTGTGAATCATCCATACTGATCTCGGCGCGGCCAATGGGTACGGGAATGGAACCAAAATGAGCCCGCGAGACCAGACTGTTTTCCTCGTGAAGGTGCAGCACTAAATCATCGATCCCACAAACCCGCGCGGCGCTCTCGACGATGGCGTCGAGGACCGGTTGCACGTCCGTGGGCGAGCGGCTGATGATGCCCAGCACCTCGGCCGTCGCCGTTTGGTGCTCCAGTGCTTCACGCAACTCCGCGTTGCGCTCGCCGAGTTCTTTGAACAATCGAACATTCTCGATGGCGATGACCGCTTGATCGGCAAAAGTCTCCAGCAGCTTGATCTGTTTGTCCGAAAAGGGTTGAACGTCCATGCGGCGGATATGAATAACCCCGATGGGAACACCCCGACTGAGCAGGGGTGTCGCTAGAACCGTCCGACTTCCGCTGCGTTGTTGAATCTCCGCGACATCTGGGAACTCAGTGTCGATCTCCGACAACACATCATGGACGTGAACAGTTTGCCGGTCCACAATGGCCCGCCCGGACGGAAGCTCACGACTAAGAGGTATCCGGCGAATTTCGCCTACAGGTACAGGACCAAAATGGGCTGCCCGTATCAAGCTATCGCCATCTACACGCTGAATAACGGCGTCGTACGACTCACAAAGTCGTGCGGCCCTCTCTGCAATGGTGTCTAACACCGGCTGGATATCCCTCGGCGAGCTGGCGATGACGCCAAGAATCTCGCTCGTCGCCGTTTGCTGTTCCAACGCCTCCTTGAGTTCATTAAACAGCCGCACATTCTCGATGGCGATCACGGCCTGATCGGCGAAGGTTTCTAAGAGCTTGATCTGCGCCGCAGTGAAGGGGCGAACGTCGGTGCGACGCGCCCCCATTGTTCCAATGACTTCTCCCTGGTGACGCAGGGGAACCAACAAGAAAGTACGCGCGCCGCTGACGAGACCCAACCATGGAAAATCATTCTGTGCGCGGGCGTCGGGGATGTGGAGCGTGCCGTGTTCGGATACCCAGCGAAATCGTGGGTCATCAATACTAACCTCTTCGCGATCAGCAGGTACAGGTAAAGAACCAAAATGCGCCCGCGAAACGAAATCGCCGGCCTCCCGGAGCCGCAAGCCCAAGTCGTCGATCCCACAAACCCGTGCCGCGCTCTCCACGATCGCGTCGAGCACCGGCTGCACGTCCGTCGGCGAGCGGCTGATGATGCCGAGCACCTCGGCCGTCGCCGTCTGATGCTCCAGCGCCTCGCGCAATTCCGCATTGCGCTCTTGGATCTCTTTGAACAATCGCACGTTTTCGATGGCGATGACTGCTTGGTCAGCGAAAGTCTTGAGCAGTGCGATCTGCCTGTCGGTGAAGGGACGAACCTCCATTCGGCGCACGTTAATCGCCCCGAGCGCGACACCGTCGCGCAGTAGCGGCACGGCGAGTCTGGTTCTGGCGCGGCTCCCGCCATGACTTCCCGTCTTATCGATATCTGGGAAATCGGCTTCGGATTCGGCTTCAACGTCATGGACGTGAATCGTTTGCCGGTCGACCACGGCGCGACCGGAGACCGATCCCCGAGTGAGCGCCAGCGCTCCCCGCATTGGCAGCGACCCATAGATCGCCACGCGCTGAAGGACATCGCCATCGAGACGAAAGATCACGGCGTCTTGCGCGTCGCACAGGCGCGCCGCATTCTCGACAACCGTGTCCAACACCGATTGGAGATCGGTCGGCGGCCGGGCGATCACGCGCAGAATCTCGCTCGTCGCGGTCTGCTGCTCGGTAGCTTCGGCGAGCTCTTGCTCCCGGGATTCAAGCTGCTCGGTGACACGCTTTAACTCTTGCTTGAGTTTGCTGAGTTCGATACCGCTCGAGCTCTTTTTCTTTGTTCCAACCGCGCGCCGCGCCATCTGGGATCTCCTGAGGCTAACTACAGACGGGCTGACAGAACGCACCAACTATCTTGACTTCGAGAACGTATCTGACCGTAAACTCGGTTGTCAACTAGCTGATAATGGCGTTCTTACAGCCGGTATCCTTTTTTCAACATAGAGCCAAAGCGAACAACACCCCTGTATCCCGTGATCGTTATGTATCCGCATGAAAGAGCATCACGGACGAGGAAAATGGGTTCGCAAGCATATTCTGAATCGAAACCGCGCCTTGTAGGAAGCTCACAATGCGCTGCCCAAGTCCTGGCTGCATGATCACGAGCGGCGCATCTCCGCGATTAGCGTAACTCCGCAAGGCCTTCCTCAAGCTGTCCGTATACACGTCCACCGCGATGTTTAAACCCATGTCGTGCAATGCTCCGCAGGTTTGAAACACTCGGCGCTCAGCCAGTTGCATGCGCGTCTTGAGGGAGTAACTCTCGATCATCCGTCTTACCGCCAGCGTTTTCTCCAGACCGCATTGCGCGATCCCGCAGTAGGCTTGCAACCACCTAAAGCCACTCCCCGGATGATGGACAAGAAAGACGACGCTCGCGCCTGGCTCTGCCACCTTTTCGACGTAAGGCAAGATCTCCTCGATCCGGTCATGCTTTTTCAGCGGCACCAGTATCTTATCGTTCATGGTCGTTCCCTCCTTCTTTCTTCGTCAAGAATTACCAGTGTAAGAATCAGTCAAATTCTAAGCGCGCATCTTCACAAGACTTGTGTGGAATGAAATTCTCGGTCGGTTGGCGCCGCCGTCTGCAAGTAAAAGCGGCCAACGCTCTAACGACTTCGATCAGCGCCATCTGAATCCTGGAGACTTGTGCCGCGGAGCCAAGTACCTCGTCGATTCGATTCGCGACTTCGAGGGGCTGGATCAGTCGTTTGGCCATAACCATTTCCTATTATTCTACTATTCTTTACAAGGGCAAATATTGTTTTCTGGCCTCGCGACACGGGGTTATGCGACCGTACTTGGATGGATCAACAAAACCGGAGAAAAGCTCGGTCGCTTGAACAGGTCAAACAGTGAGTTGCTGCCAGTGAGCAGGCCGGCAATTTTCTGTCCGACACCCGCGCGGGTCACGATCAGATGAACATCGCCGTTGCGCGTGTGACTCCGCACCGCCTGCTTCAGGCTGCCGGCGTAAACATCGACGGCCACTTCTACGCCTTTTCGTCCCAACGCCTCAACGGCGGGAGCAATCTCTGCCTTTGCTCTTTTTAGGTTTGCTTCCCAGGAGTAATAGTCGAGCAGCTCCTTTACCTCCGAAGCGGTCTCCGTGTCAGGTTCTTTTGTCGGCCATTTTATGCCGCCTACCGGATAGCGCATGAGGAAAACAACCTTCATCCCCGATCGGGCGACTTTGTCGACGTAAGGAATCATCTCGCCAACCCGATCGTAGTGTCCGAGCGGTACTAAGATTTTTTTATTCATGGCCTTGTCCTCCTTCCGATCGCTAACCGAAATGGATAGCAACGAGCGCGCCAACACGGATTGACCCGTAGGCATTCCGGTCAACGTACTGAATCTTCGAGGAAAATTCTTTTTCAGGTTTACGGCTGAAGAGCGAGAGGACCTCAAGAGGGTAACCTTTATATTACCTCGCGTTACCTGACGGTAAGAAAAAAGTTACTCCTTCGTTGGCTGGCATGTATAGGGGATAAGAAGCAGGGATAAGCTGTAATGCCGACGACCCACCGCGTTAGGGCAGCGCTTGACTGAAGTTCACGCGGTTCGATAGCCGCCGTCAACAACGATTGTTTGTCCGGTGAGATAGTCGCTTGCCGGCGCCGCAAGGAAAACAGCAGTTCCAACGAGGTCGGCTGGATAACCGCGCCGGCCCATCGGCACACGGTTGTGGAACGAAGCGGAGAA
>Ga0214473_10002487_pt1 | contig 22645 bp, 12 predicted proteins | sample RVTome_7_FD_203509 | JGI IMG/M metagenome (GOLD analysis project Ga0214473, IMG submission 203509) | Soil microbial communities from uranium-contaminated site in the Upper Colorado River Basin, Wyoming, United States - RVT98D197 | ecosystem: Environmental > Terrestrial > Soil > Contaminated >... | reverse complement strand
ACTTTGCTGCAATCCGGAGGATACGTGCAATGGTCGTGACCCGGCGCGGGACCCGCGTGGCAGGTCGGCTTGCAGCAAAGTTGACCCAGGTCGTCCTCGTCCGAACCGGGGAAGAACCCAGTTGTTACGCCGCAGCCGGCCCCGCCGAGTTGCAGCCACGGAGCGGGTGCCACAGTGGTCAGCGATGTCGGCGCCGCCGGCTGCGGGATCGTCGTTGGGCCTACAGAGGGGTTCAGCGCCGCTGCATACTGGGCGTTTACCGGCAAAAAGGCCGAATACACCCCGCCGTTGGGATGCGTCTTGGTCGCGTCTATCAGCCCGCCCGGCTGCTGACCTGGCGGGAGACTGATGTAGATGTCCCATTGCTCCGTGTGGGGGGGGCTAGTAAAGCTGACCGTGATCGGCGAACAGCTTTTCAAGCTGAGCGAGACAATCTCGATCGGGACCTGCTGCGTGTCCGGCAGCGGCTCGGAAAAGCACATTGGGCCGAGCCGGCGGATGACCGTGTCGATCGAACCAGGGGCTGGCCCACCGAGCGACACCACGCCGGAAAACGGCAACGAGCCCGGTCCGAAGTAGTTGAGCGGCGTCGGGCTGAGGTTGAAATCGTACTGCGTGGTCCCGTCGCATGCGGTGCCGAAGCAGTCGTCGCCAGGCGGCGCGCACTTGAGGATGTCGCACTCGCGGTACGACCCGCACACACCTCCGGCTGCGCACCCTTGAGTGCACTCGTTGAAGCACGCACTAAAGCCGCAGCAGTTGTTGGCCAGACACCGTTGCCCTCCGCCGCATTGACTGCTGCTGGTGCACCGGGTGACCAAGGTGCAAAACTGGTCTTCGAAGCAGAAGTCGTTGAAACCCTCGGTGTCTTGTCCGCAGAGGCAGTCGCCGACGGCCCTCGCGCTGACGGAGTCCGCCCCGGCCCCGGTGACGCCCTCGATCTTTTCGAGGTCGACCGCGCCACTGGGCAACGCCTCGACTCGGGCTTGCTGCCCGTCCACATCCACGCGGGTGGACTTCCTCAAGGGTTTTTCTTCGTCGCCTTGCAGCCCCGCCATCAGGAACATGGCACCGGTCGCGAGCACGCCGGCGAGGGCTAATGCAAGCCCCGCCGCCCGTCGCGCCGTAACCGGGCCCGCTCGCCTTGCACCACGATCAATCGTCTCCCACGGAACCATGGCCGTCTCCTCAAAATGTGCAGGTTTTGATCGATTCATAGATCGCCATCGCGGAATCGCAGCCCGGCGCAAAAACGACACGCGCGTCTCTGCAGCGCCGAGCGGCGCCATAACTTTCCTTTTGGTACAGAAGACCTGAGCAGTCGCAACGACGAGGACGAGAATCCGAGCGTCTGCGTTACAGGCGCAGCCCCCCGGTCGAAGGGACGCGGCTTGCCCGTCAGAGGTGCGCTTACGCTTTCCTGATCAGACTCCGGCCCGGCTCGTGCGAGCTAACATCCCTCCGCTTGTGCAGACACCCGATGAGTCCTCTCTCGTAGCGAGCGCAGGACCGAGTTACGATCCGAGATGCCGCCCGCTTCTCTCACCGGCTGGTTCCGGCCCGTTTTCGTGCCCGGATAAAGCCGGAGCACTCGAACAGAATGACAGCATAACGCGCCTTGGGCGAAAGTACAAGTGGCTCCCCAAAAAGTTATTTGGGACCGCTGCGTGGAGTACATTAAGACTATATTAATTGTATTGTCAACTTATCCTCGAAAGGTCCGTCGTGCACCATATCCGCGGCCAGACCAAGCCTATCGGCGGGTCCCGGTCATTGTGTTTTCGAGTGTCATGATCGTGGCATCATGGACAAGCGCAGCCTGGTGTGATGGGCCTCGCCATCGCCGGCGGCGGCCAGGACCACCCCCGCGATCGGTCCCGTTCCCCGGGCTTGCGGATCGTGCAAGCGCCGCACGTCAACCGAACCCGCTTCGCCCCCGCAGCACACTGGGACCTCGTGCCCGCGGGCGGCTCCGACCGCGGCGGCAGCCGCCGCCGCGCCCAAACATCCCAGACAATCTCCGATCCAGTGCTCGATCCAGATCACCCCTTCGCGCGCCCCCGACGCATTCGAGACCAAGTCGGTGCCGAGCGCCGCTTCGGCAGACCGGCGGTCCGCCAACTGAGCCACGTCAACGACTCCGGCCAGAATCGGGGCACCGCGCGCGGCGGCGTGATCGGCCCGCTCAATGGAAAACAGGCATGCCCCCTCGCTCAGGGTCGTCGTGGGTCGAGTCAAACCCAGGGCGAGTTCCGGCGAGAGGGTGTCCGTCCCCCCCGCAAAAACGACGTCGGCCATGCCGTTGGCGACCAACCCGCACGCCTCGACCATGGCGTCCAAGCCGGACGCCGTCCCGCAAGCCAACGTCGAGTTCGGTCCGCGAATGTTGTAGGCTCGGGCCAGGGCTCCAGACACGTAGTTCCCGACCGTCTTCGGGAAGTTGATGGGGCTCACGAACCGGGGGAATTGCTCGCGCACCTCGCCGGCAAACGCAATCATCCCGAGCTGACCGGCGAGAGCGCAGCCGAGCACCAGCCCGGTCCGCTCGGGTGGGACGGCGTGATCGAACAAGCCGGCACTGCGGCGAGCGTGCTCGAACGCCGCCGCGGTCACCCAGGCACCCCGATCGCGGTTGAGTTCCGCGGAGAAACCGGAGAAACCCTCGCGCAAGTCATCGGGGATCGCCCAGAATGTCGCCTCCGGTGGCGGCATCGGCCGGCGGTGGCGGGCCTCTCGGAGGACATCGTCGATCGGTCCGGCGGCGAAGGGCGTCACCCACCCGCAGCCGGTCAGGACAATGGCATCCGGTGGAAGCTGGGGCATCCGGCATGTCTCGACGACGGGACAAGACGATGCCGGGCACGGTCCCGGCATCCTCGCCGTATCATACGGCTCGCTGGGTTCGCTTGCCACCCAGCCCCAGCCCCGCAAGGAGGCTCGGGCAGCCCTCGTGACGCGGCAAGCCCGCCGTCCGCCCTGGCCCGCCTGAGTTTCCGGCGTATAAGCGACGGAAACATTTTTCTCTGGTCAACCGGCGGCGGGGCGTTTATGCTGCCCGGCGTTGGGCGTGGTTGATTCGATCCTTTCCATCCAAACGGAGTTGAAGCCATGAGAACTGCACGACGAACCGCCGGCTTGGCCCTGCCCGCGATCATGCTGCTGGCACAGGGATGTACCGTCTCCAACGTCGACTTCTCCACCATTGAGCGGCCGGAACGAGCCGCCGAACTCGACGCCTACAACGTGTTTGTCGGCACGTGGGACTGGGAGGCAACGATGGCCAACGCGGAGGAGGCCAACAAGGCCTGGACGGGCCAGGCGAAATGGGACTGGACGCTGGATCGGCGTTGCCTGGAGGGGCGGATGTCGGCGAAGAGCGCCGACGCCGAGTTTGAAAGCCTCGGCGTCTGGAGCTGGCACCCCAAGAAAGACAAGTATATCTGGTGGATGTTCAACAACTGGGGCTACCCGCAGGAGGGCACGGCGCGCTATGACGAATCTTCCAGGACGTGGACGATGAAGTACGAGAGCGTGGGGCTGGACGGCACCTCGAGCCGCGGCTACTACGAAATGAAGGTAGTCGACAACAACACCTTGAGCTGGCGGGTGGAGGAGTGGGCCGACGGCATGCACATGGTCAAGAAGCTCGACATGACCGGCACGTACAAGCGGCGCGGCTGATCCCCGCACCGCCGTAGCACCGCCGTAGCACTGCCGTTCCGTAATCGTCCGGCATCATCCCTTGGCCTCCGCCGGCCGGCACGGGCGAACTATGTCCGGGCGAAGAGCGATGCTGCGTCGTGGCCAGTGAAGCCAGTGGACAGCTTTAGGACCCGTTCGATCGGCCGTTCCAAGAATTCGGCGGCGATGGGCAGAGGGAACTTGACGGCGTCCGGCCGGGCATGCGGCGCGGGGGGCACGGCCTGGTGCTTCAGGGCGAGCAGGGCACAGACCGTCTCTACGATGCCTGACGCCGCGAGCATGTGTCCGACCGAGGGTTTGAACACCGTCGCAACGGCGCCGGAGGTGCGTCCGGTTAGGGCCTGCTCCACACATGCCGCCTCGTAGCCGTCGCTGAGCAGCGTGGCCGCCCCGTGCGGCACGACCAGGTCGACGCCTTCCGGGGTCGTACCGCCGGCCGACAGCGCTTGGATGATAACATCCCGCAGCCGCGCCGACCGTACGTCGGGAATGGTCTGTTTCCAACCCTGCTGGGCGAAGGCGCCGCCGACGTACCGCCCGTAAGGGGTGGCCCCGCGGTGCTGGGCATGCGCCGCGGACTCCAGGACGATCGCGGCCCCGCCCTCCCCGACGTAGAACCCCGAGGGATTCGCGTCGAACGGGCGCATGACGCCGTCCCGGGCGTAGAGATCCAGCCTGCGGAACCACTCCAAGCGGACGGCGGTGTCGAAGGCCTCGGCTCCGGCGACGACCATGACCTCGGCGCGGCCCGAACGGATGTGCTGCGCCGCCGTCTCGATGGCGAAGGCGCCGGACGAGCAGGCGTTGTGGACGCTGGTCGAAAAGCCGTGGAAGCGGAAGGCCTTGCCCACCAGGTGCACGTAGAGGAAAGGCTGGCTGTTGTAGAAATACGGAGCGAGAAACTCGTACACCCGCGGCGGCCCATCCGAAGGGAGAGGCATGCCCATCATCTCGAACAGTCGCCCGACGGTCCGCTCCACTCCAGCAGCTTCAAAAGCCTGAATGACGCCGATGGTGTTGTCCTCAGGATCAAATTCCAGTTTCGCATCGGCCAGCGCCGTCTCGATGGCCAGCAGGGCGTAGGCCAGGTCGCGATAGCCCGGGCAGTCCTGCTCCTCCAGGAAGGCCAAGTGCCGGGCCAGACCGTCGATCTCCGACACCGCCGGCATGGAGGCCAGGGGCATCTCCGCGGTGAGGGCCAGGTCGACCGGAAGGGTGCGCAGGCCCACGCGGGTGCGTCCGGCCTTCAACGAGGCCCATAGCTGCTCCGCCCCGACCCCGATCGACGTGACCGGGCCGACCCCGGTGATGTAGATTTCGCGACCCGTATCCTTCATGGCGGCACCTTATAACGGTTCGAACGGCGACCCGCCAGCGGACCGCCGCGCTTGGGGCTGTACCGGAAACGGAGGGCGACCTCACGCGGCCGCAAGGACGATGCTGCTGTTGTATCCGCCGAAACCGGCGGAGTTGTTCAGCACATAGCGGACCAGCGCCTGGCGCGGCGCCCCTTGGACGGCGTCGAGCGGGCACGGCTGCAGCACGTTGCGGAGATGCCAGGTGGGAATGATGGTCTGGTGCTCGAGGGTGAGCACGCAACAGGCCGCCTCCATCGCCGAGGCGGCCCCCATGGGATGACCGGTGAGGGCCTTGATCGAGCTGAAGGCCACGCCCTTGGGGAAGCAGCGCTGCATGACCTTTACCTCGATGGCGTCGTTGTGCGGCGTGCCCGTGCCGTGGGCGCAGACGTATTCGACGTCTTCGGGTCCGAGGCCGGCGTCCTGGAGTGCCGCAATCGTGGCCCGGCCCAAGCCGTCGCCGTCCGGGTCGGGCCGGGTGGGATGGTAATTCTCACAGGCGATGGCCCCGCCGACGACGCCGGCCCGGATGGGGGCCCCGCGGGCCCGGGCGTGCGATGCGCGTTCCAGCACCAACATCACCGCCCCCTCGCCGACGAGCAGGCCGTCGCGCTGCTCGTCGAATGGCCGGCAGACGCTCGCCGCCATGACCCGCAGCCGCATGAAGCCGATGAAGGCAAGACGGCTGAACCCGTCCGAGCCCCCGGTCAAGGCGATATCGCACCGCCCGTCGAGCAGGTCGCGGCGGGCCATGACCATGGCCATGTTGGCGGCGGCACAAGCCCCGTACAGGTCGGAGGCGGGTCCCCGGGCGCCCACGTCCGCCCGAACGTGGGCGGCAATCGAGCCGGGGCGGCCCCGGATGATCTCGGCCATGTGGGCGGTCGAGAGCCAATCCTCCTTCGGAGCGCTGAGCCGATCCTCGATGAAACCCGTCTCGCCCATGGTCGTCCCGACAGTGACGGCGCATCGAGCAGAGGCCAAGTCGGCCGCAGACAGACCCGCGCCGGCAATCGCCTGGCGCGCCGCGCACACGGCAAGCTGCGCCGCCCGCCCCATGGGGCGTTCCACAGGGACCGGTTCGCGTACCTGACAGGCGATGCGGCGCGGCAGGTCGGACGTGTCCATCCCTACCACGGGTGCCGCCCCGCTTTTGCCGGTTCGAAGGGAGTCCCAGAACGCGGACTCGGAGCAGCCGATCGGGGACACGATGCCCAGTCCGGTAATGACCACGTCGTCGGGCATGGGGGAACGCATCAGTCGTTCGATGGACGGCGCCACGGGTGCACGGCGCCGGGGACGAGAGGCGACGCCACAACAACCGTTCAGGCGGCCGCGATTCTCTCGCGCATCATCTCGAAGATATCGTTCAGGCACGTCACCCGCTGGATGACGTCCTCGGGCAGCTCTCTCTTGATGATGGACTCGATGGTGGCGATCATGTGCACGGCGTCCAGGGAGTCAATCCCGATTTCGGACAGGGGCTTGTCCAACTCGATCGCCTCGACGGGAATCTGCAAAGCCTGCGACGCCCAATCGAGGATCTCCATTCGAGCAGCTTGAAAGCCGATCATCGCTCATTCTCCTCCGCTAGTTTGACGCCGCCGAATGAGTCAGCGTTCGCCCCGCCGGGGCCGTCACGCCCGCCAACGGATACCTGATGTGCTCCTTCATCCATGCCGTGACCTGCTGGCGCCAGGTGCTGTAGCCGTCGGGGCGCCGCTCCGCCCGCACCAGCAGCTCGATCCGATCGCATTCGCGGACCGAAGCCCAGGCTGCCTCCCGCACCTTCGGATCCAGACGGGCCATGTCCCGCTCGAACCGGTCCAGGTCGTTGATGGAGCGGGCTTTCAGCGCGAAGCACATCCCCAGATGGAAGTGTTCCCGCCAGGCCTCGGGCATCCTCTCGGCCAGGCTTTGCGCTTCCACAAGCCGGTCCGGGTTGACGAAGACCGAGGCCAACCCCACGCCTGCGGCGACATCCTCGGCGTCGTCGCCCGAGGACCGAATCCGCTCGATCAGCATTTCCGGGCGGTCCATCTCTTGAAACCACAGCGCCCGCCCCACGCCCTGGTACGCGGCCTTGCGGGCGTATCCGTCCAACGCATCGAGGCGGCGCAGGGCATGGGCGTCCCGCGGGAGCTCAAAAAACGCGCAACTGAAGCCGTAACCGTCGTAACAGAGATACCGGTGAAGCGGATCGAGTTCCTCGACGATACGTGCCAGCTTCGGTTGGCTGTGTTTGCGCAGGCCCGACCAGAATCCCAGGCCGACGTAGTACAAATAGCGGAACTCCGGATGCGGCTTGACGATCCGCGCTTCGAACTCCGCGGGCCGATACCGGAACAGATGCCGCAGGGTATAACCCATGGCCAGCCCCTCTTCGGCAAAGGGTCGATAAAGATCCGGCGTCGACTCGCAGTGCGCCCGGCACGCCGCGGTCGTGGGCTTGGTGATCATCGCGTTGAAGCCCCCGATGAAATGGCGGAGGATCGAATCGACCCGCTCGACATTGACCGGCGAAGTGACGTTTAGCCCGAGCCGGGCGACGGTCATCCGTTTCGGCCGGATTGTGAACGGTAAGAACCCGTAGCGCCACCAGCCGCGTGCCCCCATGAGGGCCACGGCCAGCAGGACTGCACACGCGATCACCACTCCGTAATCCATGCCGAAGGCTCAGACGCGCCATTCCGCGCGACAGCTACCGCTTTGACGAGCGCCGCAAGAGTAGAGATGCAACTCGACGTCGGCAGCGATAGTCGTTCCGTGTGCAGGTTCAGAACGGTTCCCAACGCTTCACTGCGGCGGCGGTCGACGATGGCTTTGTTGCTGCCCTCCCGGCAGACCTCACTCCAGCCTCGATTCCTACTGTACCACGGATGTCGCAACAATTACAAGTCCTCCGGCCGGCAAATCTGCGAGAAGCACCGCTCCGGGGCGACGTCCAGAACCCCCGCAACGCTGAACGGACCACACTGGTACCCATTTCCATCGAGGTGATCCGCCGATCCAAGGTGGGCCAGAGCCCCTTTCGGGCCGGATTGAGCCACGATTGCCGTCTTCGCGAGGGTGTCATAGCATCCGCCCCCATCGGCCAGCGGTTTCCGCGGCCGGGCCGGCCGAAACGCGATCGGAGTACCCTTGCGCGCCCTGTACGGTCCATCGATCCGCCGTCCAAAGACCACCCTGTTTGTGAGCGCGATCGTTGTCCTCTCCATCGCCCCGGGGGCGGCTCGACTTCGGCTGCGAACCGACGGCCATGCCTTGGTTCCCGTCGGCGCCCCGGAAGTCGCCATCGACCGGTCCATCCGCGACGACTTCGGGATCGAGGACCCCGTCGTCGTGCTGGTCCGGTCCCATTCCCCGGAGGGAGTCTTCAACGCTCATACGATCAGGCTGGTTCAGGAGCTGACCGACGAGTTTTCGCTGATCGAAGGTGTCCGTCCCTTCGACCTGTTCAGCCTGGCGACCGAGCACGGCGATCGAGTGCGGCCCGGCACCCTGTACTTCCGCCGCTTCCTGGAGCCCCTGCCGACCACGTCGGAGGAGCTCGAGCGGCTTCGCAGCGATCTCCAGGCCATCGCCCTGTACAACGGCACCCTGGTCTCGAGGGATGAATCCGCGACCTCGATCCTGGTCGGCGTTCCTAAGGGGGCGGACCGCGCGGAGCTGTTTCAGACCATCAAGAGGATCATCGCCGCCAAGCGGCCTCTTCCCGAGGAGATTCACGTGATCGGCGCGCCGGTCGCGGAAGCCTTGCTGGGGACCCATATCCTTGAGGATCTGGGCGTGCCGGACGCCGTGCTCGGCCAGAGTACCCGGGCGGAGCGGGACGACAACGGCTGGAGGCTGCCGCGCTCGGGGTACGAATTGCGCCGACTCATCGCCCGTACGGTCGGGCTGCTGCCGCTGGCCCTGGTCATCATGGCGGCGGTGTTCGTGGTCTGTTTTCGAAGCGTGGCAGCGGCCGCCCTCCCACTCATCGAGGTAGGCGCCTGCCTGGTGTTCGTCTTCGGTCTGATGGGCTGGGTGAACGTGCCGGTCTATCTGACCATCGCGGTGCTCCCCGTGATTCTCACCACCATCGGCATCGCGGACGAGATCCACGTCTTCACCCGGTATCGGGAACACCTGCGCCTTCATCCTGGGGCAAACCACCTCGAGTTGTTGACGGCCACCATGCGGGAGATGGGCGCCCCAGTGTTGAAGACCTCGGTCACGTCGGCGGTGGGGTTCCTGTCCTTCGCCGTCTCGCCGATCGGCCCGGTGCGGGCGTTCGGGATCTTCACCGCGATCGGCATCCTGTTTTGCATGTTGTGGTCGTTTACTGCGATCCCCGCCATGCTGGCCCTTTTGCACCCACGGCGGTTCATCGGTCACCACCGAACGCCACAGCCGGTCGCCACGACCAGTCCGTCCCGGTTCGCCCTTATCGCCGGGGCGGTGGCTCGCCGCCGGGGTATAGTCCTTGCGGCGGTCGCCACGGTCATGGTGGCCGCGCCATTCGGCGTCCGTCGGATTCAGGTTCAGGATAGCTGGATCGACGGATTCGCCGCCGACAGCGAGTTCTATCGCACGACGCAGTACTTCAACCAGCAGTTCCTCGGCACCCACATCCTGCTGCTCTGCGTCGACGCCGGGCATTCCCGCCTGACCGGCGAGATGCCCGCGTCGGCCATCGACTACCAGACGATCAGCCTCCCCACGGACCTTGTTGCCAACCCGCAGATGCTGGTCGACCGATACATCGAACTTCGGCTCACCGAAGAATCCCTCGAGCGACGGCGGGCCAGGCAGTTCCCGGAGGGGATGGACTCCTGGTCGGGGCGCATCGAGTCGGTCCGCGCCGTCGACGAGCGCATCCTGCTGACCTGCTCTCGGAAGCGCGGCATCGCCCGGGCGTCGCTGCGCCTGCTCGGCAACGAAACGCTCCACTTCGAGATCACCCCCAAGCCGATGATGCGGCCGGCCGTGCTCGAACGAATTGCGGCCCTGGAATCATTCATCGCCCGCCACACGCAGTGGGCCGTCGGCGGCGTGATCGGCACCGCGGACTACCTCTCCACCGCCAACTTCATGAGCCGGGGCCGCAAAGAGGGTGAACGCACCATCCCGGAGAACGCGGACCGCGTCGAGTGGGTCTGGGGCCAGTACGAACGCATCCGCGGCGTGGACCGCCGCAACCAGATCGTCGACGCGAACTACGCCCGATCCCTGGTGACGGTGTTCATGAACAACGCCAATTTCGTGGATACCGCTCATCTCATGGACGCCATCCGGGGGTACGAGCGGGACCACCTGGCGCCCCACGGCATCCGCCTGGAGTTCGCCGGCGACGTGGCCGTCAGCCAGACGCTCATCAAGGCGATCGTAGACACCCAGATCAACTCGGTGCTGCTCTCGTTGGCCAGCGTCGTCGCCTTGACCGCACTGCTGGGCCGCTCGCTCCTGTGGGGGGCGCTGTGCGTGGCCCCCTGTGCGGTGGCCGTGCCGGTCAACTTCGCGGTGATGGGGGTGATCGGCATGCCGCTGGGGGTGGCCACCTCGATGTTCGCGGGGATGACCCTGGGGATCGGCGTGGACTACGCCATCCACCAGTTGGAGCGCTTCCGTTTCGCCCGGACACGCGGGTGCGACGACGCCAGCGCCCTGGCCGACGCCGTCTCCGCCACCGGCCCCGCCATCGTCATCGACGCCCTGGCGGTGTCCCTGGGCTTCGGCATCCTCATCCTGTCGCAAGTCCCGGCCAACGCCCGCCTCGGCGCCCTGGTGGTCCTGAACCTCTTCGGATGCCTGGTGGCCACGCTGGTGCTGCTGCCGGCGCTGCTGAGCCTATGCAGCAGATCGAAACCACCCGCAACCGTGTTATCGGATGATACCACTGCCGGTTCGTGACAGTTTACGTGGCCGTGTCGGTCCCTCGGACCCTTTTAGGCGTGTTTTCGACATCATGCTCTTTGCCCCGAAGGAGTCATTTGTCTTCGCCCAAACGGGGTCATTGTCTCCGGAGGACCGTTGCCTTTGCCCCAAAGGGGCAGCCTTTACCAGCCCAGGGCCATCAGCCCTGGGACTTCATGGGCAAGGCGAAAGCAAGCCCTGAAAGGGCGACATAGGAGTATGCCGCCCTTTCAGGGCTTGCGGTGTGTTGCACGGACACGGTCCCAGGGTGATACCCTGGGCTTTTATAGCACGCCCCTTCGGGGCTGTGCAATGGTCCCGAGGCTGTGCTATGGCTTCGGGCCTGCGCAATGGCTTCGGGGCTGTGCCATGGCATTCTCCTTCATACACACATAGAGTTGACCAAGCGTCTGCCAATGGTGTCAGGGACACTACTACGACCAAACCGGTCATGGAGAAATGGCACGAGTGCTCGCGAACGACCGGGCATTTACGGCACCTTGACGAGTTCGAGGAACTGCGCTTCGTCGAGGATAGTCACGCCGAGTTCGCGGGCCTTGTCGGCTTTGGAGCCGGGGGAATCCCCAACCACAACGTAGTCGGTCTTGTTGCTGACGCTTCCCGAGACCTTGCCGCCGAGCTGTTTGACGAGATACGAATTAGTCCAGCTAAGCTTGGATCTTCGCCCGTTAATTCCCAACCATTACGCGTCAGCACCGTCCATGGCAACTGCGTCATCCGGCAATCGGACCACTTCGTTGAAGTCAGCTTCGCGAAGTATACGTATCGCCTGTCCCTGACGAATACGCTCCTCAGCCACTCTATGTTTCGCACTCTTTTCGTGTCCCGCAAGCTTTCGCGCGTCTTGATCTCCCACGACGACTATCGTTGTCTTGCTCGTAACTCTGTCAGCAACCGTAAACCCGACTCCGGCAGCAATTGCCTCAGCCTCTTTACGGCGCCTTGTGAGAGCCCCGGTGAAAACGATTACCTCGCCGTCCAAGCGACCTTGCGGGCCCGCTTCGCGCCCGCGCCCTGACCGTCCAGGTCTCACAGAACCAATTGGCTGGTCGACGCGCTTGAGCCACCCATCCAATCGGATTCCCGAGCAAGAGATTGCCGCAAGAAGAACGTGAGCTGCCGCTTTGGCATCCTCCAAAGCGTCATGATGGAAGAACTCGTATCCCAATTGCTCGCATACGTTTTTCAGACCATAGCCACGCCATGCGAATTCTACCCACGTTCTGCGGGCGACGCGAGCCGAGTCAAGCCAAGTGCATGACGGCACAGAGAGTCCATACTTCGTAAACGCCTGGCGAATGACAACTCGGTCAAAATGCGTATGGCATACGGTCACATGCCCTGCCAACTCTGCAGAAACGCGCGCCGCAATATCGCGCAGCGTGGGCGCTCTTTGTACTTTGCGTTCATCAATGCCGTGTATAGAGACATTAACCGAGTCAAAAAAGTCCTCAGGATCAACGTACGATTTCCACTCTCCTCTAAGCAGACCGTCCTCATACCGGGCGAGACCAATTTGGCAAATAGACGCCATATCGGCGTTTGCCGTCTCAACGTCTACGGCCACGAATTCTTCCTTCGAGGACATGAGGACTGCCTCTCGTTTTCGTGTCTGGCCACTATTGCGATCATGATTCCATCACGATCTCCCGATGAGACTCAAGAAGTCCCCCTCGGTTAGGATCGTGATACTAAGATCGCGCGCGTTTTCCAGCTTACTTCCCGCGTCACGACCGCAAACTAGAAAGTCCGTCTTCTTACTGACGCTTCCAACTACCTTGCCGCCGAGTTTTTTGACAAGATCCTGTGCTTCCTTTCGGCCCATGCTTTCCAGTGTCCCAGTAATAACCACGGTTTTGCCGTGGAGCGGAGTGCCACCGCGGGCGTCACTGCGCGGCGGTTGATCCATTCGGACACCCGCCTCACGAAGTTCGCGCACTAGCTCTATCGTTCGAGAATCGCGGAAAAACCGACAGACATCCGCTGCAATGCGCCCTTCCTCGCGAAGCGCTGCCAACAGCTCGTCAGCGTCGGTATCGACGAGACGCTCGATCTTTCCAAAATGTTGCTCGAGCCTAGGGGCGCGAAGTTCGAGCGACTTCTGGTTGCAAAAACCGGGGATTGCGAGCTCACGAAGTGCCTCCGCAAAACTAAGGTCGTCGGGTAACGCACGGATGCGCTTCCCCCCCGTCTTCGATGCAACGAAGTCAAGTATGCTCGCGACCATGTTCTGCTCCGATTCGGTTCCACTTGCGCCAGACTCGATTTGCAGGACCTTGCGGATCGCGACTTGGCTCGCGTCCATCAGTTTGTCGATACTGCCGAACGCATCAGCAAGTACCTCTGCCAGCCGCACACCAACGTGTGGTATATTGAGCGCAGCAAGCAACCGGCTTAATGGCTGCCCCTTCGCGCGCTCGATTGCCTTGAGAAGCTGCGATACGCTCTTGTCTCCGAAGTCGTAAAGCTCAACGAGTTGTTCCTTCGATTGGCCAATAACGAATAACTCCACTATGTTGGTGACGATGCCACCATCAACCAACGCATCCACTGTCGCCGTGCCGAGGCCCTCAATGTCCATTGCGTCGCGGGATGCAAAGTGCGCGATACGTTCTTTCAACTGAGCTGGACAGGCCGGATTCAGACATCGAAGCGTCGGCAACGATGCAGCCAATCGAACGGGTGCGCCGCAGCGTAGGCATGTCTTGCGAGCCACGCGGCGCTGAATGACCTTGAAGCGGTCGTCGCAATCGCGGTTTTCACAGCGAAAAGCCACGTAACCAGGCTCCGGTGCATCGAACGCCAGGTTGTTTTTCCCACACGCGGGGCATTCGTCCGGAATCCGAACGCGGGGCGCGTTAGGCGGACGTTTATTAAGTACAACGTCGACGATCTGAGGAATAATCTCCCCCTTCTTCTCAACAATCACTGTGTCTCCGTCGCGCAAATCCAATCGCTCGATGTGAATTGGATTGTGAAGGCTCGCGTTACTTACGGTTGTTCCAGAAACCAAGACCGGCTCAAGCTTGGCAACTGGAGTGAGCGCACCACTCTTACCTACCTGGTATTCGACACCAAGCAGCTTGCTGCGGGCCTGCTCGGCGGCGAACTTGTAGGCAATGCACCAGCGGGGATACTTGCTCGTGTTGCCCAGCGCGTCGCGCTGATCGAGGGCGTCGACTTTGATAACCAGGCCGTCCGTCTCGTACGGCAGGTCGTGCATGCGACGCTCGTCCCATTCGGGCAGGCGGGTGATGATCTCGTCCATCGTGCCGATTGTGGTGCGATACGGGCTGACCGGAATGCCCCACCGGGCGAACTGATCGAACAGTTCCGTGTCGGTCGCGGCGGCGAGCGGCTCAACGCGCCCGACGCCGTGGGCCACGAAAAGCAGCCGCCGCCCGGCGATCTTCCGCGGGTCGAGCTGTTTGAGTGAGCCGGTGGTGGCGTTGCGCGGATTGGCAAAGACCGGCTCTCCGGCGGCAAGGCGCTGCTCGTTGAACCGCTGAAAATCCGCAGTCGGCCAGACGATCTCCCCCCGCACCTCGAGCACCCGTGGCACGTCCTTGCCGGTCAGCCTCAGCGGCACCGAGCGGAGCGTCCGGACGTTGTGGGTAATGTCGTCACCGACCTTGCCGTCGCCGCGGGTGGCGGCGAGTTTGAGCAGCGCCTCCTCGAAGAGCAACGAAACGGCCACCCCGTCGATCTTGGGGTCCACGACGTAGCGGTACGGCTCGCCCCCCAGGCCCTTGGCCACGCGCTGGTCGAACTCGCGGAGCTGGGTCCCGTCGTAGGTGTTGTCCACCGAGAGCATCGGCACCGCATGGGTGACGTGCTCGAAGCCCTCGATGGGGGCCTCGCCGACCCGCTGCGTGGGCGAATCGGGGGTAATCAGCTCCGGGCGTTCCTCCTCCACTCGGCGAAGCTCAGCGAGGAGGTCGTCGTACTGCTTGTCGCTGATGACCGGCTGGCCGAGCGAGTAGTAGGCGTGATCGTGAGCGCGAATCTCCTCGCGCAAACGCTCGATGCGTTGCTTTATCGAGGCGGCCATGAGGGGGATTATCACCGCGGGTCGCGCCGGCCCGCAAGGCGACCCGCCATGCAAGGTAGCGTCCGCCCCCCGTGGCGGACGTCGGATGTCGAAACGTCAGGCACATCTACCCCCCTTACCTGCTGCTGCCAATGCGCCCACGCCTCAGCGATGTCGAAACGTCAGGAACATGAACCCCCCTTACCCCCCCCCTTGGAAAAGGGGGGGAGTCGGCCGGCAGGGGCGGCGGCCGCTACAAAGACACACAAGTTCCCCAGCAGCATCCCCGCCGGCGGTCCTCAATCGCCCGAGTTCTTCCTGACTGGTCCATAGTCCACGCCAAGTTCATGAAACAGGAAGGCGTGGACGTCGACAGACTGGGCGATACGCTCGTCCAGGGCGGTGTCCCCGCCGTGGCCGGAGTCGGCACTGGTGCGAAGCAGCACCGGAGCAGACGAAGCGTTGGCGGCCTGCAGCCGGGCGGTCATCTTCCGCGACTGCATGGGGTCGACCCGCGGGTCATTGGCTCCCGTCAGGAAGAGCACCGCCGCATACTTCGCCCCATCCTTGACGTGGTGATACGGCGAGTACGCGTGCAGGGCCTTGAACTGGTCCGAGTTCTTCACCGTGCCGAACTCGGTCACGTTGAAGGCCCCGTTCGGCGACAGCTCGACACGAAGCATGTCGTAGATGCCCACGTAGGACACCACCGCCTTGACCAGCTCCGGGTGCTGGACCATGGCGGCGCCCATGAGCAGACCGCCGTTGCTCCCCCCCATGATGGCCAGCTTGTCCGAGCGGGTGTAGCCGCGGTCGATCATGTGCCGGAGCACGGCCTCGAAGTCGTCGAAGACGTTCTGCTTTTTGGTGAGCGCTCCCTGCTGGTGCCACTCCTCGCCGAACTCGCCGCCGCCGCGGAGATTGGCCACGGCGTAAATCACCCCCTGATCCAACAGCACCCGGTTCGAGGCGCGAAAGCCCGGAGCGAGGCTGACCCCGTATCCGCCGTAACCGGTCACCACGCACGGGTTCGAGCCGTCCCGCTTGGTGCCCTTGGGCATGATGATGTTGACCGGCACGCGGGTGCCGTCCTTGGAGGTGGCCAGCTCCCGGACCACCTCGACGTCGTTGAAGTCGACCGGCGAGCGGCTGACCAGCGCCGTCTTCCGTGTCACGTTCTTGTCGGCGTCGAAGTGGTACCACGCGGGGGGATCGATGAACGAGGAACTCGAGAACAGCAGCTCGTCGCCGTCGAGCGGGGTCAATCCGCCGACCGAGGAAACGGGCAACTGGTTCGGGCCGGCCGCCGGCTGGCCGTAGAGATCGAACGTGCGGACTTCCGACGGTCCGCCGAGCTGGTATTCGATGTACAGCCTGGACTTCGTCGCCAGGATCGACGGCGACCCCATGAAGCTCGAGACGATGGTGTCCGGGCCCTGCTCGATCACCACCTGGGCCTTGGCCACGTCGAGCGTAGCGATGGGCAGGCGCAGGATCTTGCCCCGCGGCGCGTCGCGCCAGGTGAGCAGATAGAGTGAGTCACTGGGCCCGAACGCGGCTTGGACGATCTCGTCGTCGAACTTGGTGAACTGCCGCCAGCGCCCCTCGGGCGAACGGAGGTAGTGGGCGAACTCGCCGCCGTCGCCGTTCTGCACCGTGGCCAGCAGCCGGCCGCTGGCGTCATCCATGTCAAACTGAATCTCGGCGATGCGAGGGAAATCTTTGCCGATCTCGTAGCGATCCTCCGCCGTCGGCTTCCCCAGTTCGTGGAAGTACGCCTGCTGATAAAAGTCCTTGTCCTCCTCCGGACGCTCGTCGCCCCGCGGGTAGCGGGTGTAGAAGAAGCCGGAGCCGTCTGGGGCCCAGGCCACGTCCCCGCCGGCGGTGCCGCCGTTCACTCGCGGGACGACCTCGTGCACCTGCTTGCCGGTGGCGGTTTCGTACAGGTAGACGTCACCCGACTCGCTGCCGCGGTGCGACAGCGAGACCGCCACCAGCTTGCCGTCCGGCGAGGGGACGTACCAATCGATGCTGGTGGTGTTCTTCTCGTCGAGGACGTTCGGATCGACCAGCACGCGGGCCTTGCCCGGCTCATCGACCGAGGGCATGACCACCAGGAACGGCTGCTGCTTGGGCGGCTCGTATTTGATGGCAAAGACCTGCCCGCCGTAGTACACCGGGCTGCTGTAGCTGACCGTGTCGGCGGTCAGGATTTCCTTCACCCGGGTGTGGATCTCCTTGACGTGGGGCAGCGTGTCGAGCACGGAGCGGGCATGGGCGTTCTGCGCCTCGCTCCAGGTGCGAACCGCTTCGTCTCCGGAGTTCTCCAGCCAGCGATATGGATCGATGACCTCGACGCCGTGCAAGGTGTCGGTGACCGGCTGTGTTTTCGTTGCCGGCGGGCCGGCCGTCGCCGTGCCGGTGAGAATGAGCAGCAGAGCCGTAGCGTGAAGTGCCTTCATGGTCAGTTCCTCCAGTAGTGCCACCGCGGGTGCCGCGGCGAGTCGGTTCCGTCGGTTCGTGTACGAAACCCGCGTCTCCGGTCCGTTCAAATCCGGGACGTATCATACACCGACCGCAAGCGCCCGGCGAACTCCATTGTATCGCGGGTTTCGGCGCGGCGAGCACCGCCTACAAATCGTTACACTGACACCCCGAGCCCCTCCCTTCAGCCGCGCAATCGCGATCCCGAGCCGCTGGCTTCAGCCTGCGCGAACATCACCACCCCGAGCCGCAGGCTTCAGCCTGCGCGAATTCGCCGGACTCGGGGATCGCCCTCGACGCTGCCCGTTCGCGCGGGCTGAAGCCACGCGGCTCGGCGAGGGCTGCGACGCACATCCCGAGACCCGGGCTTCAGCCTGGGCGAACATCACCACCCCGAGCCGCTGGCTTCAGCCTGCGCGAATTCACCGGACTCGGCGAGCGTGCGAATTCCTTCATTCGCATAGCGACCTAGACGCTGCACGTTCGCGCGGGCTGAAGCCACGCGGCTCGGCACCGTTCGCGCGGACTGAAGTCCGCGGCTCAGCGTTTTCGCAGAATCGCGCACGGTGGTTTAGCGCACGTTGAAATACTTGGCCTGGCGGTGGTGGACGATGAGCGCGGTGGTGGTTTGCTCGGGCTCGAGCTGGAAGTCCTCGCTGAGCTCGACGCCGATGCGTTTGGGCTCAAGGATCGGCCAGAGCTTGAGCTGGTCCTCCAGCCGCGGGCAGGCCGGGTAGCCGAAACTGTAGCGCGACCCCTGGTAACGCTGCTTGAAGAGTTCCTGCTTCTCGCGGGCGTCCTTGCCGCCGATGCCCCACTCCGCTCGGATCTGCTTGTGCATCATCTCCGCGAGGGCCTCGGCCATCTCCACCCCCAGCCCGTGCAGGTGGAGGTAGTCCTTGTAGCGGTCCGCCTCGAACCACTCCCGTGCCACTTCGCTGACGCGCTGACCCATGGTCACGATCATGAACGCGGCGACGTCGTACTGTCCGCTGGTGACCGGCTTGAAGAAATCGCTCAGGCACCAGTACGGCGCCTTGCCCATGCGCGGGAACTCGAAGCGGGCGATCTTGTGGTCGCGGTCCTCGGGATCGAAGACGATAAGCGTGTCGCCGTCGGACTGGGCCGGCCAGAAGCCGTACACCGCCTGCGGGTGGAGAATGTCCTCCGCCTCGCAGCGCTTCAGCAGATCGCGGAGGATGGGGCGGACCTCGTCGTTGATGTAGCGGCGGAAGTCCTCCGGGCTGCGGCGGTTCTTGCGGTACTGCCACTGCACCTGGAAAAGCATGTTCTCGTTGAGATACGCCGCCACCGCCCGCGGATCGAAGCGCTCGACCACCCGCCCGCCGAAAAACGGCGGCTCGGGCACCGGCCCATCGCGGGAGATGTCCGAGCGCGGCGGAACGTATCCGTGGCGTTCACTGAGGCCTTCGTGAACATCCTGCGCCGGACGTGGCTCGTCCGGTCCATTGCCGCTGCCGGAGAGCGCCGCGGCCTTTTCCCGCCACGGAGCCGCTGCGCGCTTGCCGGCCCCGCCCGTGACGATCTCCTCCATCAGGTGCAGGCCGGCGAAGGCGTCCTTGCCATAATGAAGCACACCGGCATATTCCGGCCGCAAGTCCTGCTCGACGTATTTCCGCGTCAGCGCCGCCCCGCCGAGGATGACCGGCAGGTCGATACCGCGCTCGTTGAGCACGGCGAGGTTTTCGCGCATCACCAGGGTCGACTTGACCAGCAGGCCCGACATCCCGATGACGTCGGCCTTATGCTCGAGCGCGGCGTCGATGATGTTGTTGATCGGCTGCTTGATGCCCAGGTTGTGCACGGTGTAGCCGTTGTTGGTCAGGATGATGTCGACGAGATTCTTGCCGATGTCGTGCACGTCCCCGCGGACGGTGGCGAGCACGATGGTGCCCTTGCCGCCGTCGTCGACCTTCTCCATGAAGGGTTCGAGATGCCGCACCGACGCCTTCATCGTCTCCGCGGATTGCAGCACAAAAGGCAGTTGCATCTGCCCGGCGCCGAACAGGTCGCCCACGGTCTTCATCCCGTCGAGCAGCAGATCGTTGATGATGGCCAGCGCCGGATACGTTTGCAGCGCCTCGTCGAGATCCTCTTCCAGCCCGCGGCGGTCGCCGTTGATGATCCGCTGCTTGAGCCGCTCTTCAACCGCCTTCGGCGCTTGCTTGACTTCCGCCTCCGCGGTGCTCACCTCTTCGAAGGCCTGCAGCAATACCTGTAGCGGATCGTAGTCCTCTCGGCGCCGATCGTAGATGAGGTCCTCCGCCAACCGGCGGTGGTCCTTGTCGATCTTGAACAGCGGCACAATGCCGTTGACGTTGACGATCGCGGCGTCCAATCCGCGCTCGCGGGCATGGTGCAGGTAGACGCTGTTGAGCACCCGCCGGGCCGGCGGCTTGATCCCGAAGCTGATGTTGCTCAGGCCCAGCAGGGTGTGGACGCCGGGGCAGGCCTCCTTGATCCGCGACAGGGCTTCGAGCGTCTCCAGGCCCAGCCGCCGATCGTCCTCGTTGCCCGTGCAGATGGTGAAGGTGAGCGGATCGAAGATGAGATCGCTCGGGCGGATGCCGTGGCGGTTTACCACAATGTCGTAAATGCGTTGGGCGACGGCGATCTTGCGGTCGCACGTCTTGGCCATGCCGGTTTCGTCGATGGTCAGGGCGATCAGCGCCGCCCCGTATCGTCGCGCCAGCTTGCATAGCGTATCCGCCTTCTCCTCGCCCTCCTCCAGGTTGATCGAGTTGATGATACACTTGCCCCCCGCCAGCTTGAGCGCCGCCTCGATCACGGGCACCTCGGTGCTGTCGATGGAAAGCGGCACGGTCACGTCGGCCACCAGCCGCTTAAGAAGCGCGGTCATGTCAGCTTGTTCGTCCCGCCCGACGTAAGCGGTGTCGATGAGGTGGCTGCCGTGGCCCACCACGTCGCGGGCCATCTGAACCATGCCGTCGATATCCTCCGCGGCGAGCAGGTCGCGAAATTGTTTCGAGCCGTTGGCGTTGGTCCGCTCCCCTACGGCGAGGTAGGCATTGTCCTGACGGATGGGCACGGACTGATAGACACTGCTGACCGACGGCTCGGACTTGACCGTACGGACCTTCGGCCGCCGCCCCTCCATGGCGTCGACCACCGCGGCAAGATGCTCCGGCGTCGTTCCGCAACAGCCGCCGACGATGTTGACGCCGTCGACCTCAACGAACTCCACCAGCCACCGGGCCAGTTCGTCCGGCTGGAGCGGGTACACAGCCTTGCCGCCGACAAGCTGCGGCAGCCCGGCGTTGGGCTGCACGATGAGCGGACGATCGCAGTGCCTGCTGAGGTAGCGGACGTGCTCGCTCATCTCCTGGGGGCCGGTGGCGCAGTTGAGGCCGATGGCCGCAACCTCGCGGTATGTTTCCAGCGTGGTCACCGCCGCCGCGATCTCCGTACCCACCAGCATGGTGCCGGTCGTTTCGATGGTCACCGTGCAGAGGATCGGCACCCGCTGCTTGCGCTCGGCCATGGCGTCGATCGCGGCGACGATCGCGGCCTTAGCCTGGAGAATATCCTGGCACGTTTCGATCAGCACCGCATCGACGCCGCCGTCGAGCAGCCCGCGCACCTGTTCCGTGTAGCTGTCGACGAGAAAATCCCACGTCGTCTGCCCCAACGTGGGAAGGCGCGTGCCGGGTCCGACCGAGCCGATCACGAAGCGGGGACGGTCCGGCCTGGCGAATTCGCGGCAGGCTTCTTGTGCCAGCTCGGCGGCACGCCTGTTGAGTTCGCGGGTGCGCTCGACCAGATCGAAATCGGCGAAGACGACCTTGTTGGCCCCGAACGTGTCGGTGAGAACCGCGTCGCAGCCGACAGCCAGAAAGGACCGGTGAATATCGAGAATCGCGTCCGGGCGCGTGGCGACCAGAATATCGGTGCAGTTCTCCCGGCCGTCGAAGTCGGACACCGGCAGGTCGAGCTGCTGCACGGTGGTGCCCATCGCCCCATCGAAGACGACGATCTTCTCGGCGGCTAGTTGCAACAGCGGGGAGTTGTTGGTCGCGCCCATCGATCTAACGCCACAACGCTGAATCGGGCATCGGGACCGAAAGAGGTTCTCCCGAGAGCGGACCCGAAAGGCGGCCCATCCAGACTGCCGTGTACGGCCGGCTATGCGTCGCCAGGGTATTTCATTTCACCCGCGTTTCAACGGCCCTCACCGTTGCCGATCCCAATGACGTTTCCGTTGAGGCTACGCCGGGTCGCCGGTTCGCCCGGCGCCGGCATGGCTGAGCTGCTTTGCTGGTCAAACCAGCGCCCGAGAATGACCCACAGACCCGCGTTCCGCGCTCGCCGCCAGTTCCCTACGCGGACGGCGTGCGGACCCGCTGTCGAAAATACTCCACCGTCTTGCGCAGCCCGTCCGGCAGGGAAACCTTCGGCGCCCAGCCGAGGCGCTGCCGGGCGCGGGTGGTGTCCGGGCGGCGGCGGACGGGGTCGTCGGCGGGCAGCGGCTGGCGCTCCACCTCCAGCGTCCGCCCGAGGATCTTCCCCAGGCAGTCGACCAGATCGTTCATGGAGCGCTCCTCGGTGCTGCCCAGGTTGACCGGCTCGGCGGCGGCGTCCCCCTCGTAGGCCATCAGCCGGGCCAACCCGTCAATCAGGTCGTCGACATAGCAGAAGCAGCGCGTCTGCGATCCGTCGCCGAACACGGTGAGCTTCTCGCCGCGGAGGGCCTGGACGATGAAGTTGGATGCCACCCGCCCGTCACCCACGGCCATGCGCGGGCCATAGGTATTGAAGATGCGGGCGATGCGGACGTCCACGCCGTTCTGGCGGTGGTAATCCATCATCAGTGTCTCGGCGACGCGTTTGCCCTCGTCGTAGCAGGCCCGCGGCCCGATGGGGTTGACGTGGCCCCAGTAGGTCTCCGGCTGGGGGTGCTCCCTGGGATCGCCGTAGATTTCGCTGGTGGACGCCTGGAGGATGCGCGCTTTCACCCGCTTCGCCAGACCGAGCATGTGCAGGGCGCCGAGCACGGAGGTCTTGATGGTCTTCACCGGGTTGTACTGGTAGTGAATCGGCGAGGCCGGACAGGCCAGGTTGAAGATCCAGTCGACCTCCAGCAGGATCGGCTCGACCACGTCGTGACGGATGA
>Ga0214473_10002486_pt1 | contig 22652 bp, 28 predicted proteins | sample RVTome_7_FD_203509 | JGI IMG/M metagenome (GOLD analysis project Ga0214473, IMG submission 203509) | Soil microbial communities from uranium-contaminated site in the Upper Colorado River Basin, Wyoming, United States - RVT98D197 | ecosystem: Environmental > Terrestrial > Soil > Contaminated >... | reverse complement strand
GTAACGGGCCGCACTCTTGGCGATGCGGTTGACCTCGTTATCATCGAGCAGGGGTTCGCAGAGCTCCATGTTCTCGGCGTCGAGCGCAGCTCGAATTGCACTCTCCGGCAAGGCCCGCCGACGCATCGCGCACGCGTCGCGGAACAGCGTGTCATTTCGCTCTCCCTCGAGGAGCTTTCGTTTCGCGGCTTCTCCGTTGCCGGATTTCGCCTCGGAAGGCCGGCCTTTCCGACCAGATTCGATGATCGCCTCGAGAATGACGGGCGGGCAGGGGGGGATCTCCTCAAGCTTCTCGGGGAGCAGCCGCTTCCAAGTGTACGCCGCGCCCGTGGCATGGATGCCCGGCTCCACCACGATCATGGCGCGGCCCGCTGGACGGAAATCGACTTGGACGCCGGGGGAGAGTTGCACCTTCGTCCGGGCGGGGATCTCCACGCCGTGCGGCACGGCGACAAGGAAGTGCGCGTGGCCGGGACGCGATTCCTGCATCGGCGCCTCCGGCAGCGCTCGATCGAGGAAGGCCACCGCTGCGGGCGAGTCAGCATCCAGCGCAAGAATCCCGGTCGGGATCGCGAGACCGAGATTTCCGCCAGACTTGAGGTGGGAGAGGATCACGCGCAGGTGGGTATCGCGATCTCCGCCATTCGCGAACCGCTCGAGGGCGCGCGCATTCCAGTCGGAATCGAGAGCTCGCTTGCCCGGAGTCTCGCACGACTCATCGCGGTGTGCGTGCGGATGCGGCGGGCAGACGCGGATCAGGAGCAGCGCGAGCGCGCCAGGGTAGAGGTCGTCGAGGGTCGCGAGGATCTCGGCGTCGCCCGCGAGGGCGATCGGCACGAACTCATTCTCGGGCTGCACATTCGCCATCGCTACGCCCCCGCCGCACACGGAGCCGCGTAGGCTTGCGGTGCTGCTCGCTTCGCTCTAGATTCCATCCGTTCTCCTTTTCCGCCGGCTTCTCGTGATGGGGGGGCCGGCGGAACCTTTCAGGGCAAGCGCCCGCCCTCTGCGTCGCTCAAGCGATTCACGATCCCCCGGATCTCGCCATCGGGTCGTAGAGCGTGACGCCAGAGGTAGCGCTCTATCTCCACGCGCAGGATCACCAGCCGCCGGCACCCGAGGCGGCACGCGACCAGTTCGCCATCGCGAATGGCAGTTGCAAGCGTCGCCCTCGAGATCCCAAAGGCTCTCGCTGCGCCGCGAAGGCTGTATGCCTCAACGCCCATGTGCCCAGGATGGGGCAGGTTGGCGATTCGGGTGAGTCACACGAAACGACCGTTTCGTGTATATCGCTGAATCAACCCCGCAGGGCGTCAGCAGAGCTTCGCGGTGGGCGGAGTGGGCGCGCTGTCAGCGCCGGGGCTTGGGCGGGGCGAAGAGCGTTGAAAGGTTGGGAATCGGGAAGTCTTCAGGCGGCAGCTCGGCGAGCACCTTCGCGGAGATGGGGCGATGCGACCTTGCCTCCAGCGCCGCGCGATCCTCGCGAATGTCTCTCTTGCTTCGGATAAGGTATTGGCGGCAGTTGCTAAGCCCCCTGTGATCTCGCCCCCATCCAAACTCTACAGCGATGTCGTGCAGGGCTTCGGTCGGCGTCTTGATGTTGCACGCGAACGCGTAGCGCCGAACAATCTTGTCACGGGGGTACTTCGGTGCCTTCTTGCCCGACTCGATTCCCGCCGCGCGGAGCGCAGCACGAAGGGCTTTCGGGTTCTCGCGCAGTTCCTCCTCCGCGGCGAGGAGCCGCTCAGCGAGGCCAGCGACCACGTCCTCGATCCACGGAAGCGCGAGCGCATCATTCAATGCGAGCTGCAACTCGGCGGCCTCCTCGAAATCCAGCTCCAGGGTGAGGGGGTGCCCGGGGTCTCGGTATTCGCCGTCGCGAAAGTGGGGTTTCAGCATCCGGGCAGCCTTGGCGCGCAGCCGGAGGCGACACTGCCTCACGAGCTGGAGCTGCTCGACGACAGTCGGGTCTTCTAGCTTCGAGAGGAGGGGGTCGGGAACCTCAAGCCAGGTGTCATGTTCGCCCGGTCCTATATCCTTGTGTTGGATTGCATCGTCGGGCATGTCGCGTGCTCCTTCGCGAGGCTCCAAGTGAAACCCCTGGGCCAGGCCGGCGGAGCGTCCGACTCTTCGGGAGCTACCCTAGGCCCAGGGTGTCTGTAATCTATCACGACACGGAGAAGAGTAACATCAATGGTGTGGCCGCTCTGTGGCCGCTTTCGACCAACAGGCTCCACCTAGCACCTCCCCGAAATCGGCGGCGCGAATTCTCCTGCGCTTTCGCTGGGTTGCGAGACCGCGATACTCCTTGCCAACGTGGACGTCGCCGGTTCGAACCCGGTCTCGTGCTCCAGATTTTCGGAGCCCCGCCAGCGACTTAGCTCGGCGGGGCTTTTCGTTCCGTGTGAAAGAGAGCCTCGGGGAGCCCATGGGGAGCCCTCTGGGTGTCCTCCTCGGCCCATCCGTAGATCGCCCCGAGCTTGGCGATCTCGGTAGCATCCGGCCAACGAACCGGGTCGATGAACGAATCGTAGACGTCGGTCATCATGCGGATGCTGGTGTGCCCCACCTCGCCGAACACCGAGAGCGGCCACGAAGAGCTCCACCTCCTGCACCTCGCCGGTCTTCGGATCGACGAGGTGCGGCTTCTTGGCCGCGTAGTCGACGAACAGCTACGACGCGCTCGGCAATCTCACCTGCCTCGGCGCCTCGCCAGCCGCACGCGGCGTCAGACGACCTCGATGCGGGCCATGGTGTCTGCAACCTCACCCAGCCGTGCGTCGGAGGTGAGGAGCGAGGCGCCGAGCGCCTCCGCCAAGGCGAGGTACGCGGCATCGTAGGCCGAGGCGTTGTGGCGCAGCTCCCAGATCCGGCCCAGGAGCACGTCGTGCGGGTAGCGGTTCAGGTCGAGGTCCCGGAGGTCTTCGAGCGCCTGGGCGGCGCGCGCCTCGTCGAGCTGTCGGCGCGCGACCCATCGCCTCAGGACCTGGGCCACCTCGAGATCGATCAGGTGCGGGGCGTGCAGCGTCTCCTCGGGAGAGGCGATTCGCTCAGCGACCCGATCCCCCTTTTCCGTGACCAGCAGGAGTTCGAGCACCGCCGACGCGTCGAGGACGATCACCGGCGATTGCGCTCGGCACGCACCGCGTCGGCGGGCGCCGGGCGCGGACGCGCGGGCACCCGCTTCGCGAGGCGCCGGAGCAGCTCCCCCCGGGTCGGCCGCTCCAGCGAGCGACGCAGCTCCATCAGCAGGTACTCGGACACGGACATCCCGGCGAGGGCTGCGCGCGCCTTCAGCTCGCGGTGGAGTTCGTCGGGGACGTTGCGGACCTGGACCATCGGCATGCAGAGAGCATAGACCCATGCGGTTCGCATGTCCAGCATGTGATGGAGATGAACCTGGACTCATTTTCCATGGAACGTCGCTGGCGACAAGCTCGCAGTCGCGGCCGATTCCCGAGCGGGGACGCGGAGGTAGCCGATCGGGCACGGTGGGCACGCAGCGCGGCAGCGTCGCACCCCTTCGTCCCGTGAGCTCTTCCTCGCACCAGGGGGCAGCGGCCGCTGGCTCGAAGACGCGATCAACGAGCGCGAGGACGGGACGGAGGGCAAGGTCTTCTGCAGCGGTCCTCAGCGGTAGTTGACGCGGCCCACGTAGAACTCCTCATCCGGTTCTCTCGGTGAGATGCCACTGCGAATGAGTCCGTCCCGGTAGCGGGCCTTCTCATGTTCATAGAGGCGCGCAGTTGAGAGCGGCACCGGGCCCCCATTCATGCCGGTCAGCCAGGTCATGTACTTCCAGTGCATGATGTTGTAGTTGCCGGTCTCCACCATCGGCATGATGAACGCCTCGAACGTATCCCTGGCCGGAGACATTGCCCAGTAGAGCTCCATCGCTTCCTTCATCTTCCCGTCCAGCAGGAGGTTGAAATGCTCCACCAGGCGCGGGTTGTCCGGAGTCTGCATGTAGTCGTAGGGTGCAGAGCCCGCCCACTGCACCCCCAGCTCGAGAACGAAGAGCGGCCACCAGGATACGACCGGTGTGTTCAGCATCACCTTCCGACCGGAAAGGCGGATGCACTCCAGGTTGTGCGAGATGTCGGAAACCCCGAGCTTCATGGCAACGACGTTCTCGATCTCGGCAATTTGGTCCACGAGCGCCGGCGAGAATCTGCTGGGGTGAAACCGCTCGAAATTGTACTTGTGTGATGGGTATGCGACTACGGCGAGGTCCGTGGAATCGCATATCCGCTCGAAATACTCATACGCCTCGCGCTCCGTTCGGGGACAAAAGCTGGGAGAGAAGGCGACCATCACGCAGTCGAAGCCTTCCTCTTCGGCGATCTTCACGTTGTTGAGCTGCTCATCCATGGTGTTGTTGCAGATGTAGGCGTCGAGAAGTATCCGATCTTTCGCTTCGTCCTTCACGACTTGATAGAATGGCCTGATCACTGTCTCGTGGAGCATGATCGGGACGCCTTCAATCCCTACCGTTGTGGAGAAGAAGCCGTGCTGTACGCACGTATTCACGTCGTGTCTCACTCCTGCCTCATCGAGAAACAGCATCCTTCCTTGTCCCAGGTTTGCTTCCCTCAGAGACGGCATGAGGACGTTCTCGATACCGCGGAACTTCTCTCGGGCCCATTCCTTCGCTTCGGCTTTCTTGTAGATGGCCACCTCAGATACCTCCTTCCGATGATCGATTCGATGTGATTCGCTGTTGGCTGTAGTTCATCACGTCCAGACGACATATCTGGTTCGTACCTTCATAGATCTGGGTGATCTTGGCGTCCCGCATCAACTTCTCCACCAGGTAATCCTTCATGTATCCGTAGCCGCCGAGGATCTGCACGGCGTCGGTGGTGACCTTCATGGCGAGGTCGGAACAGAACACCTTCGCCATGCTGGAAAGCTCCGGAGCGCCACCTATGGTTTGTATGTTCTTCCAGATGGCGTAGTACGCGAGCGCCCTGCCAGCCTCTATCTGGACCGCCATATCGGCGAGCAGTAGGGCAACGGCCTGGTGTTCGATGATGGGTCTGCCTCCCTGGATTCTCTCCCGGGCGAAGGCCAGCGCCTCGTCGTAGGCCGCACGAGCGATTCCCACAGCGAGCAACCCGACCGACGGGCGGGAGAGCGGCATCAGCCGCTTCTCGTTGTACTCGACGCCCTTTCCCTCTTCACCATACAGGTTCTCAGCAGGTACGCGGACGTCTTCGAAGATGAGGGAAGCGGTCTGCCCTGCACGCTGCCCCATCTTGTCTTCCGGGGCTCCGACACTCAGCCCTCGAGCGTCAGCGGGAACCAAGAGCTGCAAGGTTGCTTCTGGCCCTGCCTTACGGTCCATGGTCGCGCTGACCAGATAGAGCTTGGCGAGACCGGCGTTGCTGCAGAACTGCTTGGTTCCGTTGAGCACGTATTCATCGCCGTCTCGCGTGGCAGTGGTCTGGGTGTAACCAGGCCTGAACCTCTCCACCGAGAGCTGATCCGAGCCTCCGCCCGGCTCAGTGGTCGCCATGGCCCCGAGGTTTCCTTCCTTCGAGGCCAGCATCGGAAGGTACTCCTTCATGTGCTTCGGATTCCCCTCCAGCAGAATCATCAGCTGGAGCGCCCAGGAGACCCCGACGGAGGTCGCGATGCCCGCATCGGCGTACGCCAACTCCTCGATGGCGAGAGCCGGAGCGAAGAGCGACGCGCCCGCGCCACCGTACTCTTCCGGCACGGGCAGGCCCAGGTAGCCGAACTCCGCCATGGTCTTGATGATGTCCCAATCGAATCGATGGTTCGGATCCCTGTCGACGGCGATTGCTCTCGGTCTTACCTCCTTCAGGCAGAATCTCCTGATCTCCTGCTGCAGGAGCCGTTCCTCTTCGCTCAATGCGAAGTCCATCGCTTCCATCCTCCGTTCGTTCAGGAGTTTCCTCTTTCCGGCTCTGCAAAAGGCCGAAACAGGTCGACGACGCCCATGCGCCTGAGAAGGCGGTTTCCGAGAGCCGGAGAAAGGGTGTTGAGTATCAACAAGAAACGGATCGGACCGGGGCTCACCAGCACCTCTTGGAGGTTGTATCGAATCGCCCGGATCACGGCCCTGGCAACCTGGTCGGGGGAAGAAGCGCCCGCCAGTCGGGGTGCCCGCATGTTGTCCCTGGCGAACTTGCCCGCGCCCGCGATGAAACCGGGGCAAACCACCGAGGCGCCGACCCCGCTCCCCTCCAGCTCGAACTGCATCGCGTTGGTCCACTCGATGATCCCCGCCTTGCTGGCGGCATAGGTCGCGTTGTAGGGGAGGCCTTTCTTGCCAGCCACCGAGCCGATATTGACGATGTGTCCGCTTCGCCGTTTCAGCATGGCCGGAAGTACCTCCTGGATCAGCAGGATGGGGCCGGTCAGATTGGTCTCCATCGTCTGAATGACGGTCTTGGGAGATTGCCGATCGAAGCGAGAGGTTTCCTGGATGGCGGCGTTGTTGACCAAGATGTCGATCGGGCCGAGCGCGGCTTCCGCCTGTTGCAGGAGGGCTGTCCGGTCATTCGAATCTGAGATGTCGGCAACGATCGCGACTGCCTTCACACGCTGGGTTGCCAGTTCCCGCACCGTCTTCTCCAGGGGGTTGCGCGACAGCGCCACGACCGCCAGGTTGACACCCTCGCTGGCCAGGGCCCGTCCAATGTAGGGACCGATGCCGCGTGAGCCTCCGGTCAGGATCGCGTTCTTTCCTCGTAATGTGTTCATCGGGCTTCCTCTAGAGTCGAGAGCGCCTGCATACGTCTGTGATCCGCGTTCTTGGGCGAGTCGGATGGCGGGCCCGCGGTAGCGAGGACCACGGCCGCTACGCGGATCGTGACCAGCCGCGCCGTCCGGCGATGCACCCCTGTCGCCCCCGCGACACGGCCGTCGCCCCGGAGGGGACGGTTGATCATACGCTTGGAGAAAAGAGGCGTGCGGATGGGTTTCATCAGGAAGCCCCTTGCTCAAAGACCAGTGTGCAGCCTTCGTCGCCAGCAGAGAGGTAGGTTTCGTGGCGGTGGATCAGGTCGGGGTGGATGGCCGTGCCGATGGCAGTGAAGGTCGGGTAGCTAAGGACGCACTGGCAGAAGTGGCGGGAGAAGACGCCCGACAGGGGGCAGCGGCTCTCGAGACGGACGCAGCGCTGAGGCGTCATCTCGATGATCTGTCCGATGACTCCGCTGAGAGTGTGGAGGTAGGTTAGTACCTTGACCGCGGCGATGGCGTCGTCCTGACCTTCGATCCCGAGCTTTCTCTGTATCCGTGGCAGCTCGACATCTCGGAAGTAGCGAGCCAAGACGTCACTGAGCGGAATCCGCTTCCCCGCGACGAGGCTCGTCAACCTGGCGCGAACCCAGAATGCCGGCAAGACGCTCAGGCGAAGCGCGAAGAAGTACAGCCGCTCTGCGCAGGGAATCCGGTAGCAATGGCTGTGCTCAAGAGGTCGCTCTCGACGAATGGTTCCTTCCCCCACGACTCAGATCAGGCCGCGGCGCGACAAGAAGCGCGCTGGGCGCAGGACCAGACGATCCAGCCATCTGGGGCTCAGCCAGAACATGCGCGCTAGGTCGACCAGCTCGATGACCACGCCGTCGGGATCGGCTAGGTAGGCGAGGGTTCCACTGGGGCCGAACCCCCAGTCGAACTTCACGGGTGGAACGAGCGGTCTTGCCCCGGAAGCGGTCAGGCGTTCGAACTCGCCCCATACATCGCTGGCATCGAGCGCGACCTCGGTGATTCCAGGATCGCCGAAGCGCCGCCCCTCGAAGACATTGCGTCGTCTCCCCCCTCGGCAGTGGACGAGCTTGATCATTCCCCCGTCCAGCGAGGACAACCTCCCCCCAGAACCCCGGCTGCGCCCCAGCCACGAGGTCGTCATCTCGCCCAGAAACGCGTGGACCGGCGCTGCGCTTCTCGGATCGAGGCTCTCCTCGAGGATCTTTCGGTCAAAGCCAAGCAGGGCCCAGAAGGCCTCGGACCGCCCCAGGTCCGACACGCCGATGGCCACGTGGCTGATGCCGCGCACGAACGCGCCCAGGGTGCTCGCCCTGCGTCTGGATCTGGGAAGCGAGGGATCCCCGCTCTGCCTCTCCAAGAGCTCGATCCACACGCCCTCGGGGCCCGCGAAACGGACCCGGCGCCACCGCTCTCGAGAATCGACCCTCAGCTCGGAAGGGTTTCCGTTGATCTGGACCTTCGTGCCTCTCGATCGCTCGATGTAGCCGTCGAGGTCCTCGACCTCGATGCCCAGCTCGAGCAGGCCGAGGTCCGCCCAGCCCGCTGGTCCCGGCGGCTCGCGCGGCGGCGTGTCTCGGTGCTCGAACAGCTCGAGCGTCGGTCCGCCGCGCGGATTGAAGGAGTTGTGGATGCGCATCCTCGGCTCGCGCCCGAACATCGGTTTCAGCTCCCACACGGGGTACTCTTCCTCGCCCATTTCGAAGCGAAAACCGAGTTGCTCTTTGTAGAACTTCCACGTCGAGACCACGTCGTTGGTTCCCAGACCGACGTGCTGCAGGGCGTGGATCATCGCCTCTTCCTCATCGCGGCTTCGGCTGGGCCAGGAGGTCGTGGAGGTGCTCTTCCAACGAGGTCATGCGAAAGTCCGGCATGAGATCGGCGATGCTGCGAGAGCGGGCCACATATCCCTCACGATTGAAGTGAGAAATCAGGTGGAAGATCGTCGAGAAGCGGTGACGCAGCAGCCAGAAGATCGGCAGCGCCAGCAGCAGCACGCAGAAGAGCCACCTGCCGGTCGGCCGGACGCGACGTCCGGCATAGCGCGTCATGATGTTGGCAGCGTCCCGGGGCGTGTACGTCTCGGGGGTGACGAAGGCGACCGAGCCGTTCAGCTGGAGGTCGCGCCCGAGCAGCTCGCAGACGAGCCGCGGAACGTCCTTCTGGGCCGTGTAGTGGAAGGGCAGGTCGGGCTTGACCGGCAGGACGAAGTGCCCGGCGCGGATCGCGCCCACGCGGGTGTCGATGACGTCCTCCATGTACGAGCCGCAGCGAATCGAGGTCCAGGGTATGCCGCTCTCAGCGAGCATCTCTTCGATGGTCTTCTTGGCATCGAGCAGGGCGACCCCTGTGGGGTGGTCGATCTCGATACAGGAGATGAAGATCAGGTGGGGTAGGCCGGCCCGGCGAGCAGCCTCGATGGTGGGCCGGGCGCTGTCCACCTCGGCGCGGGGATCGTTGCGCGGGCTGATGGGGGTGGTCAGCAGGGCGGCGTTCGCTCCCTCCATCGCACCGGCCACGTCGTCGGTATTGGTCATGCTTCCCGGTACCACCGTCGCCGCGGGGTAGCGCTTGCAGACCCGCTCCGGGTGGCGGGCGAGGATGCGCAGGCGTATTCCCCTTTCCAGAAGGCCGCTGTTGAACGGCTCGGAGATCTCGCCGCTCCCTCCGATGATCGCGACGGTATGCGGCGTCTCGAATGTCATGGTCTCTTCGCTCGTCACTGGGAGCGAATCTCGAAACGCACCGATCCCGGGATGGAGCGTCTGATCATGAAGCGCATCGCGAAGGACTTGCTGTAGTTCTCGGCGTCTTCGACGGTGTCCCACTCGTACTGGCCCATGAAGTCACCGCTGGCTTGATCCACCAACCAGAGCTTGGAGCGGAATCCCGGTAGCCCCGAGAAGAAGGGGATGGGCAGAAGCGAAAAGACCCGGTTGATGCGGGGGGGCATGGATGCCACGCGGAAGCGGACCTGGAACAGGGCGCCGGAAACCAGGGGCTGTCCCGGCCGAGGGTCGCGGAGCATCTGACGAAAGATGGTGAACTCCTGGCCGTCCTCCCACCGCACGGTCTGGCCGATCCGCCCTCTCGGGAAGTGCAGCCGACCGCGGACAAGCTCTCGGTTGGCTCTGAGGAAGCTGCTGATCGGATGCAGGGACACGGCGCGGACCCTCTCGTCTTTCTTGTTGCCGGCCGCGATTCGTGTTAAACGGCAGCGGCCAATGCGGTTTAGATTTCCTGCAAAAAAACGCCACCTGCAGCTGCATCCCCCTCCATCAGGAAGGCGGGGTCAGACCATCCAGGATCATCGAGAACATCTTCTGCATGGCCTCTGCTCGCTCGGGTCCCTCCTTCCCCGAGGTGACCGTGTAGTGGACCACGGCCTTGAGCAGTTCGAGAAGCAACTCCGGGTCCACTTCTGACCGGAGCTTGCCCGCGGCAACCCCGCCCCGAACGAAGGCCGCCAGCTGCTCGGTCACGCTGTCGGTGTGAGCAAGCACCTTGCTCTCGATGGCAGGGAACTCCAGTAACACCTCCTGCATGTAGTCGGTATGAGCACTCCTGAAGAACTCCGGGTAGGCCCGCAGCATCCGGCCCATGATCTCCAGGTAGTCCTCAGCGCCGTTGATGATCTCCAACATTTGGCTCTGCATGTCGCGGATTTGGCCGATGATCACCTTCTCGAGAAGACTCTCCTTGGAGCCGACGATCTTGTACAGCGTCGGCTTGGTGAGACCGGCGGCTTGGGCTAGCTGATCCATGTTCCATCCCCGCAGGCCCTTCTTCGCGAGGAGCTCGCGGGTTCTCTCGAAGACACGCTCTTGGACCAGTCGATCGTTGACCTTCATTTCGTCGGGACGTTAACATATTTAACCAATGTCGTCAATCCGGTTTTGGACCAGGCCGACCGCGGCGGGTGGGCCGTCTTGACCGGAGGTCGGCTGACGCCAATCGAAAGGCGTCCGATCGGCTCACCTCCCCCGGGGCAGACCCCTTTTTCCCGGTCTCTGCCTATCCGAGTAGCTCAGCAGTGTGACCGCCCCTGACGCAGGGCGGAAGTACGGTGTTCTCGAAATCCCAAGGGAGGACGAGGACATAAAGACTCCGAAGACGTTGCTCGAACCTCAGGCGATGTTCCCAGACGAGGAGGCCTGAGCGCTCGAGTGGCTCGTGCCCGGCGATCCGCACGTCAAGGCGAGGCGGCCACGCCGCGCGGCTGGAAGACGACGCAGTAGTCGAAGCGCAACCAATCGTCGACGCGGTGAGCCACGGCGAAGCCCTGGGCCGTCATTTCCTCGACCAGCAGGTCGATCGGCATCCCGTGCCCGCGGCGGTTCTCGGGCACACCGTCAGGGCGGAACCAGGGCAGCGGATCGAAGTCGATGACGGCGAGCCGGCCGTCGGGGCGCAGCGCCCGCAGCAGGCTCGCGTTCATCGCCGCCGGATTCGTGATGTGGTGGTAGACGTGGCGCAGGAAGAGCGCGTCACAGCAGCCCGGCGGGAGTCTCGTGTCGTCCGGGGCACCCTCGATGATGGTGACGTTGGCAACCCCCGCTTCCTCGATGGCCCTGTGGATGGCGCGGATCCGTTCAGGGTCGATCTCGGTCGCGAAGACCCTCCCCGTCGGTCCTACGCGTCGCGCCATCTCGAGCGCCCACTGGCCTTCGCCGGCGCCCACGTCAGCGACGACCGCGCCCGGCGCGAGCGCGAGAATCTCTTCGAGCCTCCTGCTCTCGGCGTCGAAGGTTCGACAGCCGCCGCTCGCTGCCACCGCAAGGACCGCCGCGATCGCGACGATCCATCGGGACCTGCCCTCGATTCGTTCCCTCGTCACGGTTCTCCTCCTCGCTAGAGCCAAGGGCGGACGGCCGCCTTGTAGCGCCGGTACTCGTCTCCGAACTTCCGTTCCAGGTAGCGCTCTTCCCTCACGATGACGCCGTACGACATCAGGACCAGCGTGACGAGCAGCGTGGCGAGAAGCCACGCGCTGTTGACCCAGACGGCGACCCCCAGGTGGAGCGACGTGAAGGCCAGATAGATGGGATTGCGGCTGAACCGGTAGGGTCCGGTCTGGACGATGCGCGTCGTCGGTCGAACCCTCTGGATCGGCGTTCCGGCCCGCTGGAACGTACGCACTGCGAGCAGGAAGACTCCGATCGCCGCGACGACCAGCGGCGCTCCGAGTGGCGCCTCCCAGGCCGCCGGAACCAGCGCGACCGGGTGCAGCCATTGCAGGGCCGACCCGACGAGGACCGAGCCCAGGTAGATGAGCGGGGGGCGCGCGGTCAACCCCGGTGTGTCTCCTTCCTTCACGACGCCTCCCGTCCTTTCATGAGCCCATAGAGCCCGCGCCCACGGCCAGCGTGAGCAGGCCGAGGAGCGCCTGCCGCGGCTCCCGGAGCGCCAGGAAACCCGCTGTCGCCAGCGTGACCAGTACTGGTGCTCGTCAAGCCGAGGCGTCGCTTCGCTGACTCCAGGTCCACCGTGTGCCTTCGGCAAGCGTGCACGTGAGGAGCTGAGGGCTGCGGGTCCACCGTGAGGCCGGGCGTCGCGCGGAGCGAAAAATCCGATTCTGCATCGGAGTTTTGGCGTCGGGCATTCCTCTGGAGCATCGCTCGCTTCCTCGCCTCCTCAGCGCACCAGGAGGCGCACGAGGGATTCGAAGCCCATGTGGATGGGATGGGCAACGAGCAGCGCCGCGGCGAAGCCGCTCGCGAGCAGTGCGATCAGGAGCCCCGTCGCAGGCCCGTCGGAGCGGGTCGTCGAGCTCAGCAGCTCGCGCACCCGAAGCTCGAGATCGTCGTCGAGCACTCCGACCGCCAGCGGGGGCTGCGCCAGGCGCAGACGCGCCAGCCTCACGAGAGCCTCCGCGATGCGCGGCCCATCGCCGAGCAGACGCGCGGCATCGGCATCGGCAGCGCTCTCCTGGGTCGCGGCCAGGCGGCGCTCGAGGGCGGATGCGATCCCCGGCAGGTGAAAGGCCAGGGCGAGCGAGGCGACGAGACGGCGCAGGGGATCGCGGCGTCGGATGTGGGAGCGCTCGTGCGCCATCACCGCCTCCAGATCCCGCGGCCCCATCCGCCGGAGCAGGCCTTGGGAGAGGTACATGCGCGGACGGAGCACACCGACGACGAACGCCTGGGGCTCGTCGACCGGCACGACGCGAGTCCCCGCGCCCCCCGGCGACGTCACGCTCTCGAGCGCGCGGCCCATCGACCGCGAGTGGCGGAGCGCCCGGAGCGCGACCCATCCCCGGCGCTCAAGGTGGAGCGTCCACAGGAGCGCCAGTCCGGCCAGGAGCGGCGGGAGCCCCGCCGACCCGTGGAGCAGGCAAAGGTGGGCGTCGCAGCGCTGCACCGCGAGATCGAAGGTCATTGCGGCCAGCACGGCCGAGCTCACCAGCGTGGGCGCCAGGATGGCCGCGAGCAACACGCGCGCCTGCGCCGCGGGCGCCAGGCCTTCGAGCCGCTTGCGGAGCAGGCAGAGCGCCGTGGCGCAAAGGAGCGAGCAGGCGAAGGACACCGCACCCACGGCGGCGAGGAACACGAGCGGAAGCGGCGTCACGGCTCGCCCTCCGAGCGCTTCTCGGCGATCAGCGCCTCCAGCCGGTCGAGGGCGGCGCCGTCCGCATCGGCCACGAGGTCGACAAACGCCGCCAGCACGCCGCCGCTCGCCAGCGCGCGCAGGCCGCCCGCCGCCTCCGCCACCCGGCGCGCGCGGAATGCGTCGCGGCCGAGCCTGGCGGTGTAGCGGTAGGCGTGGGAGACCTTGACACGCGACGCGAGCCCCTTGCGGTGGAGCCGCTCGAGGGCGGAGCCGACCGTGTTGGCGCTGATTCCCCGCGGCTCCCCGACCGCGCCGTGCGCCTCCGCTACGTCGGACTCGCCCGCGCGCCACAGGTGCTCGAGCACCGCCAACTCAAGGGCTCCCAAGGGGGGCAGGGGTTCGCGGGTCCGCCTGGCCACGACGACCAGCCTATCGCGAAAAGTCCGATTGTCAATCGGAGTTTTCCGTACTCCCATGGCCCTGATGCGCTTCCGGACTCGGCGGCCCCGTGGGTGTTGACACGTTGCGCCTTATCGGACGTCGAGAAGACCCGCTTGTCGCACCTATCCACTCGACACGCGTTCGACACCTATTGATGTAGCCATGACGAAGAGCGCCCGCCGCCGGGCCGCCTGCCCGGATCATTCCTGCCTGCTCTGTGACGGCCCGTTGTTATGGAGAAAGGCGCGCTCGCCAGCCCTCCGGATCGCGGTGGCCGTGCCAGACGGCGATGACCTCGATCCGCTTCTCCTGGATCCGAAACAGCACGGCGTACGGGAATCGACGAAGCAACGCAGAGTGAACGCCACGTTCGTCGGCTGGGAAGGACTCCGGGAGCCGTCGGATGCGCGCGAGGCTCGCCTCGACCGAACGAAGGAACGCGTCACCGAGTCCCGGCTGCTGCGCGTCGTACCACGCCGCGGCGTCGTGCAGATCGTCCTCGGCCGCCGGCGAGAGCGCGAGCGGAAGCGTCACTCCCGTTTCCGCGCCCAAAGGCGCCTGCGGACCTCCTCCCAAGGACGAGCTCGCTCCGGGTGCTCGTCGAGCTCCCGGAGTCGCCGATCGAGCTCCGCGCGCTGCGCCTCCGAGAGCGGAAACGGCTCGCTCTCCCGCTCGGCGGCGATGCTGTCCCAGAGCTCCTCGACCAGCTCCAGCCGCTCGGCAGCCGTGAGCTTGAAGAGCTCCTCGCGGAGGGCGTTGTTCATCGCGGCGAGTCTGCCTCCGATCCGGGGCTGCGGCAAGCTGTCGCCGCCTTCTCCTGCGGCCGGCCAGAGGCGCTCACCAGGCGTGTCGGGTGACAGGTGGTTGACACGATTTCGCCCGCGACTACGTTCGTAAGTACCTGAAAATGCTCAGTTCCACTTCGCCGACCGCCGGGTTCGAGTCCCGTTCACTTCGCCGGACGCTCTGAGGATTGAGGGCGCCCGGGAAGTACGAAAGCTGCGTGCCCACTGCGTGCCCAAGCGGGCGCGTTGCTGCGGCTTGGGTTGGCTCCCTGCGGCTTCCTAGCCGGAATCCTCAGGCTTTTCGGGGTCTCCGCGAACGTTGCCAACGTGGACGTCGCCGGTTCGAACCCGGTCTCGTGCTCCACCTCTTTTCGGAACGCCCTCGCGGACTTGCCGCGGGGGCGTTCCTGTTTGGCCGCGTCTGGCGTCACGTGACCTCCCCAGTGCAGGTGCAGCCGATTCCCGAGTGGCGACGCGGAGGTAGCCGATGACGTACGGTGGGCACGCAGCTCGGCGGTGTCGCATTCGTCCGCCCCGAAGACTCCAGCTTGTCGCCCTCTGAGCCTAGGAATCCGCGTTGCCGCCCTTGGCACAGCGGTTGACCTCCACCGTCACGTGAGCCAAGGCGAGGGAAGCGGGGGCCAGCTTCCTGTAATACTCGGGCGGCCGTGGTGGGTCCGCGACAACGGAGATGATCGCAGCGAGCTCGTGCGGTCCAACCCGCCAAAGGTGCAGGTCGGCCACTAGGTCATTGGAGCCCGCTTCGATCGCTCCCCGCAGTTGCTCGGCTGCGTCGCGTTCCACGTCACCATCGAGCAGAACGCGCGACGTGTCCCGAAGCAAACCATACGACCAGCGCGCGATGATCACGGATCCCACGACACCCATCGCCGGGTCCATCCAGATCCATCCGAAGAGCTTTCCGGTGAGGAGGGCGAAGATGGCAAACACGGAAGTCAGGGCGTCAGCCAACACGTGGAGGTAGGCAGCCCGGAGATTGTGATCGTGGTGGTGCGCGGTGTGCCCCGATTCGTCGTGATGGTCCCTCAGCATGAAGGCCGAGAGCAGATTCACGGCCAGACCGACGCAGGCGACCAGAATCGCCTCGTTGAACCTGATGGCGACGGGCTCCCATAGCCGACCCAGCGATTCCCACGCGATCAGGAGCGCGATCACCCCGAGAATGACGGCGCTCGAGAACCCCCCGAGGACCCCAACCTTCCAGGTTCCAAACGTGTATCGGCTGTCGTCAGCGTGACGGCGTGCGTAGAAGTAGGCGAATGCGGTGATGCCAAGCGCCGAGGCGTGGCTGGCCATGTGCCAGCCGTCGGCGAGAAGCGCCATCGAGTTGAAGACGGAGCCCGCGGCGATCTCGACCACCATCGTCACCCCGGTCAGGGCGATGACTCGTTGGGTGTTCCGCTCTCCCCTTCGATGGCTCTCGGGAAGGAAGTCGTGTTCGTGTCCCCACTTCCCCGGATTCTCCTGGTGCATCGGGCCGGTACCAGCGGAGGCGCGCGAGTGCTCAGTCATCTCAGGTAAGACCGCACCACATCGACGAGTACGTCGGCGGCCTCGAGCTGGGCGTCGCTGGGCTTTCGACGTGCATCGATGAGGTGCTCACGAACGTGACCCTCGAGGAGCTCCGCCATGAGTGCATTCAGCGCCCCGCGCGCAGCGGCGATCGTCTGGATGATCAGGGCGCAGTCGTCCTCCGCTTCGAGGGCCTTCTCAACCGCATCCACCTGCCCACGGATCCGCCGCACGCGGTTCAGCAGCTTCCGTTTCTCCCGGACGGTATGAGCCATCTTGACACCTCCTGCTGGGAATATAATATACCGGGGTACGGTATCCATCCACCCCGCGGTCTTTGGACAGCCTATGAGGTTCTCGTCTGCCAGCCGTTCTTCCGTGAGCAGCTCCATGGTGGCAGGTCTCGTGGGCGGCTCAGCTGTTCCGGAGAGCGGTGTAGAGTGGCGATACCGTCCAGGCTCGGCCTGCCGAGGCTCGTCAGGCCGCCCAAGCCCGAAACGCCCTGGAAACGACCTCGGCGCTGGGGAGATGCGATGAAGGGACACGATCTGGCTCACGGTCACACCTGGGTGGTGGGCGTCGTTGGACTCGCTGTGGGACTCGTGCTGCTCTTCGTCTTCCCATCGCTCAATGCGTTGTCGGGCGCCATCCTGCTCGTAGCGCTCTTGCACCTCGTGGGTGGACTGGTGCTGCTTGCGTCACTGTACGCCTTTGCCCCGCGCCGGTTCGCGCGTGTGGTGGACAGGCTACGAAGCAGAGGAGCCGAGACCCGCGCCAACGAGTTCGACTTCGGCTGGTCGGTCGGCTGGATGAATGGGCTGTGGATCGCCGGTGCCGCGGTCGCTGCCTTCGCCCTGAGCCTTCAGGTCGCGTTTCCCTCTTGGTGGCCGCTGTCCGTGGTGCTGATCCTGCTCTCGGTGAACTTCTTCATCGGCAATCTCCTTCTCAGGTCGTCCAAGCACCGGGACTACGTGGTGCTCCCGATGGTCGACTTGCTGTCGAGTAACGAAGACCAGGTGCTCGATGCGGGATGCGGTGCCGGGCGTACGAGCATCGCTCTCGGGAGGGTGCTGGGAAGCGGCAACATCGTCGCGCTCGATCGTTTCGACGCGTCTTACATCGACGACGGCGGCCGGTCGCTCTTGGAGCGCAATCTCGCCCTTGCCGGTCTCGCTGAACGCGTTCGCATCCAACCGGGCGACATCACCGAGATGCCGTTCGAGGACGGCACCTTCCACAGTGCCGTGAGCGCGCACGTGATCGATCATCTCGGCAAGTACAAGGAGCAGGGACTGGCCGAGATCAGGCGAGTGCTCAAGCCCGGAGGGAAGTTCCTGATGGTGGTCTCGGTCCCCGGCTGGGCCCTGTTCGCAGTGGCCAACGTGCTCTCATTCCGCCTGACCCCGAAGCGAGTATGGCGGGAGATTGCCCAGCGTGTCGGCTTCTCGATCCGGGATGAGGGCACCTTCAACAGTGCATGGTACGTGCTGCTCGAGAGTCGGGGCCGCCAATAAGGATGGACAGGCGAACTCGAACCCCCAACCTGCTGATCACGAATCAGCTACTCGCGGTCACGTCGTGTGGAAGCAAGGGATGGCCCGGCAGAGAGGCGTCGGATGTCCGGGCCGGGGAGGTCACTACGGCGATGCAGGCTCGTCCTTTGCAGGATCCGCTGGCCGCGTGCCCACTGCGTGCCCAAGCGGGCACGCAGATGCGGCTTGGTGCGGCTCCTTGCGGCTTCCTAGCTGGAATCGTCAGGCTTTTCGGGGTCTTCGCGAACGTTGCCAACGTGGACGTCGCCGGTTCGAACCCGGTCTCGTGCTCCAGGTTTTCCGTAACGCCCTCGCGGAGTTGCCGCGGGGGCGTTCCTGCTTGGCCGTGTTTGGCGGCATGTGACCTCCCCAGCGCAGATGCGGCGGATTGAACCGTACCGGCTTTCCCGGAGACCCCGTTACGTGAGTCCGGCCATCAAGGCCGGTGCCTCGTTGTTTGCATAGTACAGCGTCTCGAACTCAGCCGGGGGAATGTTCCCGATCGGCCCGAAGAGGCGCCGGTGGTTGAACCAATCGACCCATTCGAGCGTCGCGAACTCGACCTCTTCCATGTTCCGCCAGGGCCCGTTCCGCCAGATGACCTCGGTCTTGTAGAGACCGATGATGGTCTCCGCCAGGGCGTTGTCGTAGGAGTCGCCCACACTTCCCACCGAAGGCAAGCGGGGCGCCAGGTCTTCGCGCCTCAGGTAGCCACTCGTTCGTAGTGCCGGTCCAGACCGCGGGTTTCGCAGACCTCGATGACCTCGAGGACGTCCAGGTGCAGGGAGACCCGGGAGCGAAGCACGGAGACCATGGCAACGCCCAGCGCGACGAGGACAGCTCTCATCGTGGGCACAGTAGTCACGCGATCGCCGCCGCTCAACGGCGCCGACCGCGACCGTTGTGCTCATGGCGCCGGTCGGGCGGGGCATTCCACTGCTCGGACCGCGCCTCGATGAGTGGCCATGATTCGACGAGAATCGGGTTCTCGGGAGGCACAGGCCATGCGTAGGCGGCTAAGAGCCTATCCGAAAACCCCTGCGGCCCGAAGCGTGATCCAGGCGCAGGCGAGATGCAGCATGGCCTCGTAGTTGGCCACCTTCTTCTCCCATCGGATGAGAAGCCGGCGGAAACGGTTCATCCAGGAATGACTCCGCTCCACCACCCAACGCCGCGCACGGTAGCGCGGATGGGATCGTTGCTCCCGGGCCTCGTCGCCGCGGGCCTTGATGTGCAGCGTGTAACCGAAGCGAAGGGCCAGCGCGTGAACGTCGGCGTAGTCGTATCCCTTGTCGCCGCAGAAGTGCTGCTTCCTTCCGCCCTTCTTGGGACGCGGATGGCGCACCGCGAAGCTCTTCAGGGTTGGCTCCACCAGCCACTTGTCATGCACGTTGGCTCCCGCGACCGCCAGCGCGAGCGGAACGCCGTCTCCATCCGTAAGAAGGGAACGCTTGGTGCCGGACTTCGCGCGGTCCGTCGGGTTCGGGCCGGTTTTTTTCCCCGCCCAGCGGCGCCTTCGTGATGGCTCCGTCGAGGCTCTGCCAGCCCCAGTCGATCCCCTTCAGCGCATCGTATTCCCAAAGCGCCTCCTTCCAGAGACGAAAGAACACGCCCTTCTCCGTCCATTCCTGGAAGTACTGATGCAACGTGCTGGACGCTCCGAACTCCCGGGGCGTCTCCTTCCACTGGCAGCCCGTCCGCAGCACGTACAGGATGCCATTCAGCACCTGACGGGCGTCCGCACGCGGCCTCCCGCCCGCCTTGCTCTTCCGATACCTCGGGAGCAGCGGCTCCACGCGCTCCCAGAGCTCATCCGAAACCCGCCAGCTTCGCGCTTGCTTCTTCCGCTTCGGCAAGGGACTCCCCCTCATTGGGGGGAAGGTTGTCAAGGGGAGTTCGTGACTCTCCTATATCACATCAAGCGGTTTTCGGATAGGCTCTAAGGGGGCGTTGCGATCGATTCTAGCCTCAGACCTCCTGACCTAGGCGGTCAAGGTAGCCGGAATCCCTGACGTTCGTCCGCGCCGAGGTGCGGACGCATACCTGTCCGGTTTTTTCCGGCAGACCGACCGAACCCGCTGGAATGGCGGGGTTTTTTCGGAAGGGGTGCGGACCCAATCCTGTCCGCTTTAGCTCTGGGCTATGAGCGTTCAGCAGGCCCTCGCGCTGCCGTCGCCGGCGGCATCGGACACGGTGGTGATCAATGCGCGCTGCACCTTGCGGCGGGAAGGAGACCAGCGCGTGGTCGTTGTCGCCGGACTCCCGGTGCACCATTACTGCGCCCACGATCCGGTCGCGGAAGCGTACGCGATGGTGTTCTTGGTCGAGTCGGGCTTCGCGCGGCAGACGGAGGTCGCGCGAGCGTTCACGCGATCCGTGCGGACCGTCCGTCGGCACCAGGAGCGCTATGCGCAGGGGGGGATGGCGGCTCTGGGACGAGGGGACGGCTGGCGTCGGGGTCACCGACGGATCTCCGGCAAGCGCCTGCGGACCGTCGAGATGCTCAAGAGCCAGGGGCTGAGCAACCGCAGGATCGCCCAGCGCCTGGGAGTCAGCGAGAAGGCGATCCGGAAGCTGGTGGGTCCATCGCCGCCGGCCGAGCAGCTCGCCTTGGCCGCGACCCTAGCCGCCGCGCCGCCGAGGCCGAAGGCTCGGAAATCGTCCGACGAGTCAAGCGACGAAGAGACGGTTGTCCCCGGGAGAACACCTTCCTCCTGCCCTGTCGCGGGCGATCCGCAAGGCGCTTCGCAGGACGCGGACGACGACGGCGAGCCGGTCCCGATGAGCCTCGACCGCGACGCGAGCAATCGGGTCCTCGATCGGCTGCTCGCCTACCTGGGGCTGCTCGACGACGCCGCCCCCCAATTCCGCGACGGCTCGCAGGTCCCCGGCGCCGGAGTCCTGGTCGCGCTGCCGCTGCTCGTGCAGAGCGGACTGTTCCGGGTCAGCCGCAAGCTCTACGGCGAGATCGGCCCGGCCTTCTACGGCCTGCGCACGACGTTGCTCACGCTCTTGCTCATGGCCTTGCTGCGCATCCAGCGCCCCGAGCAGCTCAAGGAGCGGGATCCCGCGGCGTTGGGCCGCCTGCTGGGGCTCGACCGAGCGCCCGAGGTCAAGACCCTGCGGCGCAAGCTCACGCGCCTGGCGGCCCAGCAGCGCGCCGAGCAGCTGGGCGTGGAGCTCGCGCGTGTTCGCGTCGAGCAACGGGGGCAGCTGATGGGGTTTCTCTACGTCGACGGCCACGTGCGTGCGTATCACGGAAAACGCAGCGTCTCCCGGGCGTACGTGGCGCGCCGGCATCTCGCGATGCCCGCGACCTGCGACTACTGGGTCAACGATCGGTCCGGCGATCCGTTGCTCGTGATCACCGGCGAGGTCAACGCGGCCTTGACCCAGGCCTTGCCCCGGGTCCTTCGCGAAGTGCGTGGCGTGGTGGGCGATCGGCGCGTGACCATCGTGTTCGACCGCGGGGGCTGGAGCCCCAAGCTGTTCCGCACGCTGCTCAAAGACGGCTTCGACCCGCTCACCTATCGCAAGGGGCGGTGCCGCCGCATCCACGAGCGGCGCTTCGTCCGGCGCCGGGCTCACCTCGACGGGCGCTGGGTGACCTATTGCCTGCACGATCAGGCCGTCCGCTTCCTGCAGGGCAAGCTCCGGCTGCGGCAGGTCACGCGACTGTGCGACGACGGCCATCAGACGCAGGTGATCACGAGTCGCTGGGACTTGCGCGACATCGAGGTCGCCTACCGCATGTTCGATCGCTGGCGCCAGGAGAACTTCTTCAAGTACATGCGAGAAGAGTTCCTCCTCGATGCGCTTGTGGACTACCGGATCGAGCCCGAGGATCCGACGCGGACGCTGCCCAATCCCGAGCGCCGCGCGCTCGACCAGGAGATCCACGCCGCCCGCGCCGAGGTGGCCCGGCTCGAGCAGCAGTACGGGGCCGCCGCGGCGGACAATGCCGAGCAGCGCCGGCCCACCATGCGCGGCTTCAAGATCGCGCACGGCAAGCTCGGCAAGAAGCTCCGCGCCGCTCGTGCGCGCGTCGCGAACCTCCTCGATCGCCGCCACGAGGTTCCCAAGCGGGTCGAGGTGCGAGATCTCAGCGACGGGGCCGTCGTCAAGCTCGCCACGGAGCGCAAGCACTTGACCAACCTCCTCAAGATGGTGGCATACCAGGCCGAGAGCGACCTGCTCGCGCTGCTGCGCCCCCACTACGCCCGCGCCGACCAGGAGGGCCGGACGCTGCTCCACGAGCTGTTCGCCGCGGCCGGTGACATTCGCGTTTCCGACAGCGAGCTGCACATCACGTTGGCTCCCCTCAGCTCGCCGCATCGAACGCGCGCCGTCGAGGCCCTGTGCGACCTCCTCGACCAAACGGCGACCACCTTCCCCGGCACTCGCCTCCGGGTTCGCTTCGCGGTGCGCCCGCGCCCACGCGTCGGGCTCGCCTTCCCGGGCTCGCCGCTGGAGCGCAGCGCCCAGACAGCCGGCTCCTCGCCCGCCGAAAGCGGACGCTTTGGCGCTACCCTAGGTCAGGAGGTCTGAGACTAGGACCTCCTCCTGCCAGACGGTCTCGCCTTGGAAAGTCTCCACCACGCGGACGCGCTCGCGGAGCTGGGACCGCGCGCCGTGGGTGGCGCGGATGGCGCGCTGGAAGTCAGGAATCGGGCGGTCGTTCACGGTCTTCTCGACTGGTCCCCCGCGGCGCGCTCCAACCGGGGTGTGTTTGCCTCGTTGACACCCACGAATATACCGGAGCATGGTTAGAGTTCCGGTCGGCCGGCAGGAAGCCACAAGGGCGACCCCAGCCGTCAGACCCTTCGAAGACCGCCACTCCGAGCTGGCGACACGGCACGGAGTAGCCGAGCCATAGCAGTAAACCCAGTAAGGACGGCGAACATGGAAAGAGACCAAGAATACAGCGAACGCTTCGTCTGCTTCGTGGACATACTGGGGTGTGCTGAATTGATCCGGCGCTCAGAGAAGGACGTTCGCCACTTCCAACGGGCACTCGCTATTCTCGCGGCTTCGCACGAAGCACTGGCGGGGCTGATCGGGGATGCCAAGG
>Ga0214473_10002485_pt1 | contig 22652 bp, 21 predicted proteins | sample RVTome_7_FD_203509 | JGI IMG/M metagenome (GOLD analysis project Ga0214473, IMG submission 203509) | Soil microbial communities from uranium-contaminated site in the Upper Colorado River Basin, Wyoming, United States - RVT98D197 | ecosystem: Environmental > Terrestrial > Soil > Contaminated >... | reverse complement strand
AACTGCCGAACGCTCTTATGGTCAGGCCGTCCGCCGCTTGGGCCGGTCCCTGGCGGCCATGACCTTCTTCCGCAGGCGGATGGACTGGGGCGTCACCTCCACCAGCTCGTCCTCGTTGATCCAGGCCAGGGCCTGTTCCAGGGTCAGGGTGCGGGGGGGCACCAGGCGCAGGGCCTCATCGGCGGTGGAGGACCGCATGTTGGTGAGCTTCTTCTCCTTGATGGCGTTCACGTCCAGGTCGTTGTCCTTGGCGTTCTCCCCCACGATCATCCCCTCGTATACGGCCGCGCCGGGGGGGACGAACAGCCGGCCCCGTTCCTGGATGTGGTGCAGGGCGTAGGTGGTGGTGGACCCGGGGCGATCCGCCACCATGGCGCCGGTGGCCCGTTCGGGGATGGGGCCGTGCCACGGCTCGTAGCCCTCGAAGAGGGTGTGCATGATCCCGTTCCCCTTGGTATCCGTGAGGAACTCGGAGCGGAAGCCGATGAGGCCGCGGGAGGGGATGCGGAACTCCAGGCGCACGCGCCCGGTCCCGTGGTTCACCATCTTCGCCATCCGGCCCTTCCGCAGGTTCACCTTCTGGGTGACAACCCCCAGGAAGTCCTCCGGGCAGTCCACGGTGAGCGTCTCCACCGGCTCCTGGAGGTTTCCGGCCACCGTCTTGACGATGATGGTGGGCTTCGAGACCTGCAGCTCGTACCCTTCGCGGCGCATCATCTCGATGAGGATGGCCAGTTGCAGCTCGCCCCGCCCCGCCACCGTGAAGGCGTCCGGGGTGCCCGTGGGCTCCACGCGGATGCTCACGTTGCCCTCGACCTCCTTGTCCAGGCGCTCCTTCAGCTTGCGGGAGGTCACGTAGCGCCCCTCGCGGCCGGCGAAGGCGGAGGTGTTGACGGCGAAGACCATGGAGATGGTGGGCTCGTCCACCACCACGCGGGGGAGGGGCTGGGGCGAGGCGGCATCCGCCACGGTATCCCCCAGGTTCAGGTCCTCGATCCCGGCCAGGGCCACGATGTCTCCCGCGGCGGCCTCGCGCACCTCGGTCCGGCTGAGGCCCTCGAAGGTGTAGAGGCGGCTCACCTTCGCCTTCTCGATGCGGCCGCCCGGCCCGCAGACGGCCACCTCCTCGGCCAGCGCCAGGCGGCCGTTGACCACGCGCCCGATGCCCAGGCGGCCCACGAAGTCGTCGCGGTCCATGTTGGTGATGAGGAGCTGGAGGCCGGCCCCGGGATCGAAGCGGGGCGCCGGGATGGCCGAGAGAATCAGCTCGAAGAGGGGGAGGAGATTCTGGCCGGGGACGGCGGGGTCGAGCGTGGCGGTGCCGCGGCGGGCATCGGTATAGACCACGGGGAAATCAAGCTGGGATTCGTTGGCATCCAGGTCGATGAACAGGTCGTACACCTCGTCCAGCACCTGGGCTGGCCGCGCCTCCTGGCGGTCGATCTTGTTCAGGACGACGATGGGAGGCAGGCCGGCCTCCAGCGCCTTGCGCAGGACGAAGCGGGTCTGCGGCATGGGCCCCTCGGCGGCGTCCACCAGCAGCATCACGCCGTCCACCATCTTCAGGGTGCGCTCCACCTCGCCGCCGAAGTCGGCGTGGCCCGGGGTGTCCACGATGTTGATCTTCACCCCCCGGTAGTACACGCCGGTGTTCTTGGCCATGATGGTGATGCCGCGCTCGCGCTCCAGGTCGATGCGGTCCATCACCCGCTCCATCACCTTCTCGTTGTCGCGGAAGATGCCGCTCTGCCACAGCATGGCGTCCACCAGCGTCGTCTTGCCGTGGTCCACGTGGGCGATGATGGCCAGGTTCCGAATGTCGTCCCGAATCGTCATGCGCGTACCTTCCGTGCGCCGCGGAGAGACCTCAGGCGCTCTATGGCCGATGAGGACTCTCGATCGGCAATTCACAATCCAACACCTACCGTCGCAATCGGCAATCCAAGATCTGTAATCTCAAATCGGCGGGGCGTCAGGCCCACCGGTGGGTGACCCAGGTGCGCAGGGCGAGGCCGATCTTGCGGGGGCGGGAGAGGCCGATGGGATCGCCCAGCACGGGGTAGCCGCGGTCCTCGAGGGCGTGCAGGAGGGCGCGGTAGATGCTGCGCATGATCTCGGCGGCCAGCAGGCGGGGCCGATCCTCGCGCGGGGCCACGGCCCGGGCGAAGAAGCCCTCGGCGCGATCCGTCTGGAACCGCATCAGTTCCGCGAAGGCGGGCGCGCGGCGGCCCTCCAGGAGGTCCGCCTCGGACACGCCGAATCGCCGCAGGTCTTCCTGCGGGAGATAGATGCGGCCGCGGCGGGCGTCCTGCCCCACGTCCCGGATGATGTTGGTGAGCTGGAAGGCGGTGCCCATGTCCCTGGCGTACTGGCGCGTCTGGGGGTTGGTGTACCCGAAGATCTCGATGCAGATGAGGCCCACGCACGAGGCCACCCGGTAGCAGTAGAGGGCCAGGTCCTCGAAGGTGGCGTAGCGTGTGTGGGTGGCGTCCATCTCGCAGCCGGCGATGATCTCCGCAAAGTATTCCTTGGGGATAGGGAACCGCGCCAGGATCTGGGCCAGGGCCTGGAACGTGGGGTGCGAGGCCGTGCCGGCGTAGCACCGGTCCAGTTCCTCGCGCCACCGCTTCAACGCCTCCACGGCGGCGGGGAGGGACGTGGCGTCGTCGATGAGGTCGTCCGTCTGGCGGCAGAAGGCGTACGCGGTGGTGATGGCCTCGCGCTGGTCCCGGGGCAGGAAGAGGAAGGCGTAGTAGAAGTTGGACTTGCTGGCGCGGGCCAGGCGCCGCGTGTAGGTCAGCACCGCCTGGGGGGAGGCCATACGCATTCCGTCCTGCGGCACGCTGCGGCCAGACCTCAGGCCGAACCTGGCGGGCGCGTTGCGGGGGGTCCGCCTCCCCGGGGGAGGCGGGCGATTACGACGACGCCGGGACGCGCGCGGCGAGCCGCTCGCCGCGATCCCGGGCCAGTTCGGGGGGCAGGCTGAACTGCACTTCCTCGCGAACCGTGTCGATCTCCTGGAACTCCATCACCCCCATGGCGCGGAAGTACTCCACCAGTTCCTCCACGAGGCTCTCGGGGGCGGACGCCCCGGCGGTGATGCCCACGCACCGCACACCCTCCAGCCAGGCGGGGTCGATCTCGGTCACGTCGTCGATGAGGTGGGCGCGGGTGCCGGCGCTCTCGGCGACCTCCTTGAGGCGGCAACTGTTGGAGCTGTTCCTGGAGCCGATGACCAGCAGCAGGTCCACCTGCCCGGCCAAGGCCTTCACCGCCGTCTGCCGGTTCTGGGTGGCGTAGCAGATATCGTCGTGGGCCGGGGCGATGATGTTGGTGAACTGCAGCTTGAGCCGATCGATGACGTCCCGGGTGTCGTCTACGCTCAGGGTCGTCTGGGTGATGACGGCGACCTTCTCCGGATGGGGGAGCTTCAGCGCGTCCACCTCGTCGGCCGAGCCGACCAGGTGGATGTTCTGGGGCACCTGGCCCATGGTACCGATCACCTCGTCGTGCCCCTCGTGGCCCACCAGGATGATGGACCGGCCCTCGTGGGCGAACCGGCGGGCCTCCAGGTGCACCTTGGTGACCAGGGGACAGGTGGCGTCGATCACCTTCAGCCGCTTCTCGCCGGCAACGCGCACCACCTCGGGGGAGACCCCGTGGGCGCTGAAGATCACGGTGGCGCCGTCCGGCACCTCGTCCAGCGAGTCCACGAAGATGGCGCCCTTGCCGCGCAGTTCGTCCACCACGTGCTTGTTGTGGACGATCTCCTTGCGCACGTAGACCGGGCCCTCGTAGATCTCCAGGGCGATGTTCACCACGTCAATGGCCCGATCCACCCCGGCGCAGAATCCCCGGGGCTTGGCCAGGATCACCTTGTGCGGCTTCGACATCAGAAATCCGGGTGTGGGTGCACGGCGCATCATAGCGTCCCACCTGGCCGTTTCCAGGAACCATTGGAGGATACCAAGTTCACCCGCCCGGGTCAACGCCGATTTGCGTAAGTCCCCGAAAAACCTTGCGCTCTTGCCACGCCTTCACTATACATGGGAGGAAATCGCTGGCCAGCGTGAACCGGGTGGTCCGGGCCCCGAGCCGGAGCCGCGCCGGAGCCGAAGGAGCCGCAATGCCTCTGCGTTCGCAACGGATCGCCGTCAAGGACTACTCGCACGCCGTCGAACTGTTTTACGAGAAGGGCTGGACGGACGGGCTGCCCGTCATCCCCCCCACCGAGGAAAAGGTGGAGGCCATGCTCCGTGCGGTGGAGCGGGACCCGGGTGAGGTGGTGGGGCTGGTGGCCCCCCGTTTCGGGAAGGCCACGCTGGAGAAGATCGCCGTCAATGCCGTGATGGCCGGCTGCCTGCCCGCGTACTTCCCCGTGGTGGTGGCCGCCGTGGAGGCGGCGACCGACGAGGCCTTCAACCTGAACGGAATCCAGGCCACCACGCACGTGAGCGCCCCGCTGATCATCGTGAACGGGCCGGTGCGCCGGGCGCTGGACATCAACGGCGGTCCCAACTGCTTCGGCCAGGGGTGGCGGGCCAACGCCACCATCGGCCGTGCCCTGCGCCTGGTGCTGATCAACATCGGGGGTGGCTACCCCGGCCGGACGGACAAGGCCTGCCTGGGCCACCCCGGGAAATATAGCTACTGCGTGGCCGAGAACGAGGAGGCCTCCCCCTGGGAACCGCTGCACGTGGAGCGCGGGCTGGCGGCGGGAGACAGCGCGGTCACGGTCTTCGGCTGCGAGGCCCCGCACAGCGTGACGGACCACGTGAGCGGGACCGGCCGCGGCATCCTGGCCACCGTGGCCGATACCATGGCCACCCGCGGCAACAATAACATGTACCGGGCCGGCGAGATGGCCGTGGTCATCGGGCCCGAGCATGCCGAAACCTTGCGGGCCGAAGGCTGGAGCAAGGCCGACGTGAGGCAGTTCCTCTTCGACACCGCCCGCCGCCCCCTGCGGGACCTGCGGGACGGCGGCGAGTTCTACGGCGACAAGACCTTCGACCTCTACTGGCCCAGGTGGGTGGACCGCGCCGACGACGATGCCCGCATCCCCGTGGTGCGCGGGCCGCAGGATCTCATCGTGTTCGTAGCGGGCGGCAGCGTGGGCCGTTTCTCCGCCGTGCTCCCCGGCTGGGGCGCCCTGGGCAGCCGCTCCCTCACCAAGAAGGTCGCGTTCGCCCCCGCGCCGGTCGCCCCGGCCGCCGTCTGCTGCGACGACGGGTGAGAGGTCTAGCGCGGGCCGGCGGCCCGCGATGGCCACTGGGAAATCTCCGGCCGTGTCTGTCGTCCTGCCCGCGACACCCATCACGGTATCCTGCTGATGGGACTCCGTGGGCCCGGCTGCGGCGCGCGAACGACAAGGCTTCGGGCCCTTTTCCGGCGGGACGCCGTGGAGGACCGGAAGGGTTTCTTCGTCGTCGCGTGCGACGCGAAGCTCCGTCTTCGCTGTCCACCGGCGTAAGGGGAAGGGGATGGCGGGGCCGGCCGTCGGGGGGGTCGGGCGAGGTGGACACGCGAGGGCAATACAAGAGGATGTCACCGGGCCGGTGCACGGCCAAGGGGGGATCCATGAGACGCAGAAAGAGGCTCACCATCGCGCTGATCGTCTCCGGGTGTGCGCTCGCGACGACGGCCTACGGCGATTCGTCGAGGGTCACGTTCAAGCAGGAACCCACCGCGGGCGCGGAGAAGGCGATCGCGCAGCTCCTCGAGACCTTCGCCAGTAAATGGCCGAACTCTCCGGGGACGCTCTCTGAGCTGTACGCACCGGACGCAGAGATGCACTTTCTCGCTGGGCCGAGTCAGGAACCGAGGACGGTGAAGGGGCGGGAGCAGATCCAGCGGGTCTTGTCGTCCCGGCCCGCAGGACTCTCCTTCGAGAGCGTTCAGCTTCAGGATGTGGTCATCAAGGTCGACGGCGACACGGCGGAGGCGACCGGCCATTGGACAGCGGTCGGCAATCGTAGGGTTGGCGGCACCGCGGTGAGCGGCGGATCGTGGGGGGGGCCCCGGCTGATCAGGATCACCCAGGAGGATGACCGGACCTGGGGGCTTCGCCGCGAGGCGGATGGCTGGCGCATTCATCGCCAGGCGTCCCGCAATGGCAAATCGACCCGGCAGTAGCGACGGGCATGGGGCGCCCGCCTGCGCCACATTCGGGGGTTGCGGCCGGGGGCGAGAGCGAATCGTCCGAACACGCCGGGGATGAGGCGATGGCATGGACCAGCGGGTCCATCACGGGCCGACGAATCTCCCGCTGCCGATGGCCGATCCCGCAAGCCGCACCCCGCATCCCCCAGACCGCGTGGGAGGAGTGAGATGGACGAGCTTGTGGTGCTGGACCCCACGGCCGAGATGGACGTGGAGCGGATCCCGCTGGCGGCCCGCCCGGCGGACCTGGCGGGCAGGCGCGTGGGGATCCTGGACAACAGCAAGGAGCGGGCGGACGAGATTCTGCGCCGGATCGAGGAGCGGCTGAAGGAGCGCTTCGCCGTGGGGGCTGTGGTCTGGCGGCGGAAGGACTTCTACACCAAGCAGGCCCCCACGGCCCTCATCGAGGACCTGGCCCGGCAGTGCGACGTGGTGATCAACGCCGTGGGAGGGTGAGGGTCCTGCACGTCGGGCAGTGTGCTCGACGCGGCGGAGCTGGAACGGCGGGGCGTGGCCACGGCCACCATCGTGACCCGGGAATTCGTGGCCGCGGGCCGCGAGCACGCCCAGAATTTTGGCATCCCCGACTACCCGCTGGCCGTCATCGGCCACCCCATCGCCAACCGGACCCCCGAGGACCTGCGCCGCATGGCCGACGCCACGTGGGACCAGGTGCTGGCCGCACTCACGGCCCCCCCGTCGGCGTGAACCGCCCTTCCTTTCCCTCCCCCCCCCGGGAGGGAGGGGGTGCGGGTGAGGGCGGGCGTGCCTGCCCCTCATTGCCGCTCGCGGCACCTCTCGCGGTCCTTCTCGTGATCCTCTGTGTCATCGGTGCCGCGCCCGCTCCCGCCCCGCCCCAGAAACAGGCGGACGAGGCCGAGGCGGTGCTGGCGGCCGTGCGCGCCGAGGTACCGGAGTTCCGCCCCACGCCCAGCCAGTGGTTCCGCGTGGAGTTCCGCCGGCAGATCCGGCTGCTGCGGGGCGCGAAGGTCTACGCGGTGACGCGCCTGACGATCCCCGAGACGCACGGCCTGGCCGCCCTGGCTCCCGACGGCCGCGCGCACCTGCTGGGTTCGGACTGGACGGGCCCCTGCGCCGCCAAGGGCTTCAATGCCCTGGTGGATCCCGCGCAGGTGCGGCTTGATCGGCCCGGGGGCGCCGCCGCCTTCGCCCGCGCCTTCCTGGCCCTCATGCAGACCCAGCGCGCCCGCCTGGTGGAGAAACTGGCCGACCTGCCCGACCCCGCCACCGACGACTACCGGGAATACGAACGGGACGTCATGGACGAGATCGAGGCCAACTACAAGGGCCTCGTCCGCCCCGTCCTGCGAGAGCCGCACCCGGCCGGGTCGCTGGTGAGCTTCTACGTCTGGGTCCGGACCGAGCTGCAGCGCTGGGAACTGGCGGTGACCGCCGCCGGCCAGGTGACCGCCTGCGCCTTCCAGCGCGTCGCCGGCATCCCCTCGAGCCGGATCCCGTAGCCTGCGGGGCTATGCGGGAATGGGGGCGGGCTTTGCGGGCTCGGGCGGGAGGATGAAGAGCGCCTTCTGGTCCACCTTGCCGTGGAGGGTCTGCCCCGGGGGGCGCATCTCGTAGGTCACGGGCCGCCGGTGGTCGGCGAGTTGGCGCTGGGGGTTGTAGACGCCGTTGAACTTCCAGAGCATCCGGACGAAGTTGGTCTGCCCCCGGGCCATCAGGCGCGCGGCGATCAGGGCCGTCTCCTTCAGGGCCGCCACGCCCAGGTGCTTCATGTTCAGCACCTGCTGGGTCTTTACCAGTTCCTCGTAAAACCGCTCCAGGGGCAGCTTCGTGGGCAGCACCGTGTGCTGGATGTCGAAGAGCCGGTAGTCGCGGGTGGTGAGGGCGCGGGACTCGGTGAGGAAGGTCTCGGTGCCCGGGTAGGGGGTGTTGACGCTGATGTTGACGATCTCGGGGATGGACAGGGCCCACTCCCGGATCACCCGGAACCGGGCCTCGTCCCAGTCCGGGTCGGCGATGATGTTCACGGCCACGGCGATGCCCAGGGAGCGCGCGAACTCCAGGGCCTCCACGTTCTTGGAGAGGTTGACCCGCTTCCGGTAGAGCGTGAGCCCCTCCTCGTCGATGGCCTCCAGGCCCATGAACATGTACTCCAGGCCGAGGCGCCGCCAGTACTGGAAGACTTCCTTGTTCCGCAGCAGCACGTCGCCCCGGGTCTCCAGATAGTACTTCTTCCGGATATTCCGCCGCTCGATCTCGCGGCCGATGGCATATCCGTGCTCGGCCTGGATGAACGCCACGTCGTCCACGATGAAGACGCCCGGCTCGCGGATGGTTTGCAGTTCGGCCACGCAGGCCTGGGGATCCTTCTTGCGGTAGCTGCGGCCATAGAAGGTCCAGGCGCTGCAGAAGGAGCAGTCCCACGGGCAGCCCCGCGTGAACTCGATGGAGGCCGCGGGGTCCAGCGTGCCGATGAAGTACTTGCGGCGCCGGCGCAGCAGGTCGCGGGCGGGCATGAGCGCGTCGAGATCCTCGATCTTCCTGGGGGGCGGGCCCTCGCCGTCCCGCGTCACCACGCCGGGGAGGGTGTGGAGGCGCTTCCGGTCGTGGGCGGCGGCGTCCAGGAGCAGGGGGGCGATCTCCTCGCCCTCGCCCTTGGCCACGCAGTGGATGGCCCCGCCGGCATGCTCCAGGATCTCGTCCGCGGTGAAGGAGGCGCTGTGGCCGCCCACGAAGAAGAAGCAGTCGGGCAGCTTCGCCCGGGTGGCCACGGCCAGGTCGATGACCTCGGGGATGTTGGCCAGGTAGTTGAGGCCGAAGCAGACGGCGTCGGGCCGCCAGGCGTCGAGCCGCCTGAAGTACTCCGCCTGCGGGAAGACCTGGAGGTCGAGGACCTGCACGTCGTGCCCGGCGGCGCGGGCCGCCGCGGCCACCAGTTCGACGCCCAGCGGCTCGAGCCGCAGGAAGATCTCCGTGTACATGAGCCCGCTGGGGTGGCAGCAGAGCACCTTCATGGTGTTCCTCTCTCGGGATGCCTCCGGGCCTCCGGAACATCTCCCGGCGCGCCGCCACGCGCAAACCTGGCGGCCCCGCCCGCGCGGGGAGGGCCCGGGCGGACGGAATGGCGGCCCAATCCTTCGCCGGGCGCAAGTATATGGCATAACCGCCCGTGGGAGGACAGAAAAAATCGGCCGGTCGAGAGCCCCGACGGACCCGGCGAAGCGGGGGGAGGGGGGCGAACCTCGGGCGCGTTGATTCTCCGAGCGAATCGCGATACGGTATGCCACCCGGCCCCCCCAGGGGGGGAATCCGGGCGCGGGCCCCCCAGCAGGGAGTCCATCCCCATGGCCACTCTTCTCCTGAAGAACATCGACTTCCTGGTGCAGGATGCACAGCGGACCATCCGCTCGGCGGCCGTCTATATCGAGGGCGCCACGATCCAGGACGTGGGCCCTTCGGCCGAACTGGAGCGTCGGTGTGAAGCCGGGATCTCCATCGATCTGTCGGGCTGCATCGTCACGCCCGGGCTGATCAATGCCCACAACCATCTCTACGAGATCATGTCCCGGGGCCTGGCCAAGGACTTCGGGACCGAAGGATGGCTGGCCAAGGCCATCTACCCCATCGACCGGTTCATGCAGGGAGACGATTACTACCATGCCGCGCTGGTGGCCCTGGCGGATTCCCTGCGCCAGGGGACGACCACCATGATCGACATGATGACCAACTACGCCCGGTTCCATGCCGACCGGGCCATGGAGGCCTTCCAGCAGAGCGGCATGCGCGGCGCCCTGGCCCGGGCGTCCACGAACCGGTCCACCATCGATCCCGGGGAGGAGCGGCCCGACGAGGAGGACCTGGAGGCCTCGGAGGCCTTTCTGAAGCGATGGGCGGGGCGGGGGCGTGTGGCTCCCTGGCTGGGACCCAGCGGCCTCTTCTCCTGCACGCCGGACCTCCTGAAGCGCCTCAAGGATCTGGCCAACGCCCACGGTGCCCGGTTCACCATCCACCTGAACGAGACCCACGTCCAGGCGCAGGCGGCTCGGAAGGCGGGCTACGTGGGCCAGATCGCCCAGGCGGATCGCATCGGCATCCTGGACGAGCGCAGCTCCATCGCCCACGCCGTGTGGGCGGGGGACGCCGAGCTGGCCATTGCGGCACGCACGGGCGCCCAGATCGTCCACAACCCCATGTCCAATATGATCCTGGCCTCGGGGGTGGCCAACGTCCCCCGGATGCTCCAGTTGGGGATCCCGGTGGGTCTCGGGACCGACGGCCCGGCGAGCAACGACAGCCTGGACATGGTAACCGAGATGAAGGCCGCCGTGCTCCTGCATCGCGTGAGCACCCTGGATGCCACCATCGTGCGCGCGCGGGACGCCTTCCGCATGGCCACCGAGCTGGGGGCGCAGGTGCTGGGGGTGGGCCGGCTGGGGCGCCTGGAGCCCGGGTGGCTGGCCGACGTGGCCGCCTTCCGCATCGCCCCCGGCATGGTGCCCGTGTACGATCCCATCGAATCTCTCGTCTATTCGGGGAGCGGGCGCGATGCCTGCCTGACCATCGTGGACGGGGAGGTCGTCTACCGCGACGGCGCCTTCACGCGCCTGGACCTCGCGGAGTCCCTGGCCCGGCTGGCGAAGACGGCTGAGGCCATCCGGGAGAACGTCCCTCAGGCCTTCGGGTAGGCCCTCGGATAGGGATGACCGAGATGATCTGCATCGAACGGGTCTCCAAGGTTTTCGGGGCGGACCACCAGCGGACCGTGGCCCTCCAGCACATCGACTTCCAGGTGCGCGAGGGCGAGTTCATCTCCGTCCTGGGGGAATCCGGCTGCGGGAAGACCACCCTCCTGCGCATCATCGCCGGCCTGGTGGCCCCCAGCGCCGGGCGCGTGCTGCTGGACGGCACGCCTGTGACCGCCCCCCGCCGGGACATGGGCTTCGTCTTCCAGCAGCCGGTCCTCCTGGACTGGCGCACGGTGCTGGACAACGCCCTGCTCCCCGTGGAGATCCTCCACCTGGACAAGGCCGAGCACGCGGGGGAGGCGCGAAAGCTCCTGGGCATGATGGGGCTCAAGGACTTCCTCCTCCACCGCCCGCTGCAGCTCTCGGGGGGGATGCAGCAGCGGGTGGCCATCGCCCGTGCCCTGATCCTGAAGCCCACACTCCTCCTGATGGACGAGCCCTTCGGCGCCCTGGACGCCATCACCCGCGAACAGATGAACCTGGAGCTTCTCAACATCTGGTCCCTCACCGGAACGACGGCGCTCTTCGTGACCCACGACATCGCGGAGGCCGTGTTCCTCTCGGATCGGGTGGTGCTCCTCTCGAGCCGGCCGGGGACGGTCCGGGCCATCTTCCCCGTCGACCTCCCGCGGCCGCGCCTCCTGGCACATCGCTACGAGGAGGAGTTCGTAAGGCTGTGCCGTCAGATCAAGGAGGCCATGCTGGAGCAGGGGGTGGGGGGCGCGAGGCCATGACGACCGACCGCACATCCCAGCCCCCCGCGGCCGGCCCGCCCGGCGCGCCCGACCATACGACGAATGGCGGCGCGGGCCCCGCCGCCCCGACGCGGTGGTACCTCACCCCGGCGGGCGTGCGGGGGCTCATGGCGGGCTCCTTCGTGGCGTTCCTGTTGGTCTGGTGGGGGTTCGTGAAGGTGTTGCACCTCTCGAGCCTGGTCCTGCCCACCCCGCTGGAGGTCGCCGGCGCCCTGGCCGAGGGCCTGCGGGGCCCGCTCTGGATCCACATCTGGGTCACGCTCCAGGAGATCGTGCTGGGATTCCTCCTGGGATCCCTCCTGGGGGTGGGTCTCGGCACCCTCATCGCCCACAGCGAGCTGGCCCGGCGGGTGCTGAACCCCTATCTGGTGGCCTCCCAGGCCATGCCCAAGCTCGCCCTCGCCCCCATCTTCGTCATCTGGTTCGGGTTCGGCATCACGCCAAAGGTGGTCATCGCCGCCCTGATCTGCTTCTTCCCGTTGCTGGAGAACACGATCACCGGGCTCAACGCCGTCGAGGAGACCAAGCTCGAGCTCTTCCGCATGCTCACGGCCTCCCGATGGCAGACCTTCTACAAGCTGCGTGCCCCCAACGCCCTCCCCTTCATCTTCGCCGGGCTGCGGGTGGCCATCGTCCTGTCGGTGGTGGGGGCCATCGTGGGCGAATACGTGGGAGCCAACCGGGGGCTCGGCGCCCTCATCATCGCCACCCAGGGCAGCTTCGATACCCCCATCATGTTCTCCGTCTTTGTGGTCCTCACCGTGGTCGGGACGGTGCTCTACAAGATCATGGAGGTGCTCGAGAAGGTCTTGTTCGGCTGGCGATATCTGCGGCGCGAAGGGTGAGGTGCGGAGGGTGAAGAGAGAGGAGGAGACACCATGAGTGTGCGACATTTCCGGAGCAGGATGACCCGGCGGCGGTTCCTGCAGGTTGCCGCGGCCACGGCGGCCGTGGGTCCGTTCGTCCGGCCCAAGGGCCTCTACGCCCTGGACAAGGTGCGCATGGCGGTCTGGAGCCAGCGCCTGGCCGAGGAGACCAACGTCTACGTCAGCGAGGAGCGGGGGTTCTTCAAGGACGAGGGGATCGAGATGGCGTGGGTGCCCGGCCTGGGATCGGGCGCAGCCCTGCGGAACGTGATCGCGGGGAACGCCGACATCGGGTTCGTGGGCCCCGAGGCCATCTACTTCGCGGCGGACAAGGGGGAGAAGATCAAGGCCGTCTACAACATCTACCCGCAGAATGCCTTCAACGTCTTCGCCCTGACGAAGCAGAACATCACCAGGCCGGCCCATCTGGCGGGCAAGAAGGTGGGCGTCATCAGCATGGAGAGCGGCACGCGCTACAACCTGGAGACCCTGCTGGCCGTCACCAATATCAAGCGATCGGACGTGGAGATGGTGGCCGTGGGCCTGAACCCGGCGCCCGCCATCCAGTCGGACCAGATCCACGCCATGGCCATGACCGACAGCCTGCTCCACAACCTGCAGGCCAAGGGGCTGGGCGCGGTGGATGTCATCTGGTGCAAGGACTACCTGAACCTGCCCACCGACGTCTTCGCCATGATGGAGAAGGACCTGCGGCCGAAGCGGGACCTCTGGAAGCGGTTCCTGCGGGCCTACAGGAAGGGCGTGGAGTGGACCATCAAGAACCCGGAGGAGGCCGTTCCGTACTGCGTCAAGGTGTGCATCGACACCAAGGACCCCAAGCTGATCCTCGACCACATCAAGATCCGGGTCCTGGGCAGCTCCCAGAGCGACACCACTCGCCAGAAGGGGTTGGGCTGGTTCGATCTGCCGGTCCTGAAGCAGGGGGCGGAGATCTACCGGAAGGCGGGGCTCGTGAAGAACGCGCTGGACGTGGAGGCGATCTTCACCAACGAGATCGTCGCGGAGCTGTAACGGCCGCGGTCCGAGGGTCTCGGATCCATGAGCACCGATCGGGCGGGGATGACCTCCGCCCCTACACCAGATTCGTGACCGCGATGGAGGGGCCGGCTTCACGCCGGCCCGCTCCGGGGGCCGATTCCGGGCCACGCGTGGTGGTGCGTTGGGATCAGGTGTCCAGGCCGGGCACCAGGGCGATGGCGGCGGCCAGGGCGTTCACCTTGGCCGCCGTGACCAGGTCCTGAACGTCCAGGTACTCGTCGGGCATGTAGACCGGCTCGCGGCCGGGGCCGAAGATCACGGTGGGGATCTTGCGGCCGAAGCTGGCCGTGTCCCCCAGCCACGAGACGCCCTTGTACTCGGGCGGCCGGCCCATGACCCGCGTCCACGCCCTGGTCACCGCCCGCACCACCGGCGCCCCGGGGTCCACCATGAAATAGTCCTTGTGATCGGCCAGGCGGAGCTCCGTCTTGATCTCCGGGTCCTGGACCCGGGCCTCGGCGATGGCCTTCTCGAGCAGGGCCTGGACCTCATTCACCTCGATGCCGGGTTGGGGGCGCGTGTCCACGCGTATGGTACAGCGGTCCGGGATCATGGAGGGGCCGCCGGGGAACAGGCCGCCGTAGATGCGGCCCACCGCGGTGTAGAGTTCGGCGCCCACCAGGTCGCGGATCCGCGGGTCCAGGGTGGGCGGGAAGTACCGGAGGGCCGAGATCTTCTGGATCACCGGCACCATCTTCTCGATGGCGTTGACGGCCTGGTCCTTGTGGCAGGTGTGGGCGGATCGGCCGATGGTGTCGATGTCGAAATAGTAGCGGCCGCGGTGGCAGATATAGATCTGGTTGTCGCTGATCTCGCCCAGCACGCACATGTCCACGCTGAAGCCGTCGAAGAGCTTGATGGCCCCCGTCTGCTGTCCCATGTGGTCCGCCACGGCCCCGAAGTACAGGGTGCCGTGCAGGGGCAGGTCGCAGCGGGCCAGGGCGTGGATGGCCGCGATCTGGGCCCCCAGGCCGGCCTTCATGTCCATGACGCCGTGGCCGTAGATGCGGCCGCCCCTCAGGTCGCCCGAGTAGGGATCGCCGGTCCATCCCTCGCACACCGGCTTGGTGTCCATGTGGCCGGTGAGCATGAAGCGCGGGCCGGGCCCGGCGCCGTCCAGCCGCCAGACCACGTTGTGCCGCCGCGCGTCCACCGGCTGCGTCCACACCTCGCCCACCTTCAGGTCTCGGAGCGTCCGCTGCACGTACTCGGCGATGGCCAGCTCGTCGCCGCAGACGCTGGGGATGCGCACCATCCCCCGCGTCACCTCCACCGCCAACCCCTCGTCCACGGCGTTCAGGACCTGCTGCACCATCGCGTCGTTCATCGGGTCGCTCCCGGGACGAGTCCCAGCTCGCGGCGGTCCTTCCGGCAGATGTCCAGGGCCGCCACCACGTAGATCTTCGCGGCGGTCATCAGCTCGTCCACGGCGATGTATTCGCCCTCCCGCATGCTCATGGCGCCGTAGCCGAAGGCCTGGCGGCGCCGCGTCGCCGCCCCGGGCCCGCAGGTGGCCGACGGGATGCCGGCGCGGCGGAAGACGTTGGAGTCCGAGAGATAGCTGGTGAGCTCGGGCGGGCACTTGCCCGGCCGGTTCCCGTTGACCGCCTCCACGGCCCGGAAGAGGCTCTGTACCACGTAGGCGTCCGGCTCGGTGCGGGCGGCCGGGTAGGAGAGGTACATCTCCACGTCGTATTCCAGCTCCGGGTCCTTGGCCTTCTCGGCCGCCAGGACGGCCTCGAACTCCCGGCGGGCCTGGAGGGGGAGCTGGCCGGGAGAGAGCCGCACGTCCACGTAGAGGTTGCAGAGGCCGGGGACGAAGGTGGGCTTGTAGGGGTAGCCCGACTCGATGGCGCTGACGATCACGTTGGGGTAGACCAGTTCCCCCCGGTGGCGCTCGCCGTACTCGGGGGCCCAGGCCTCGATGGCCTGGGCCAGCCGGGCCGCCTTGAGGATGGCGTTCACCCCGGCCCCCTTGTGCGACTGATAGGCGTGCTTGCCCTTCACGGTGACCTTGAACCAGCAGAAGCCCGGATTCTCCCAGCTCACGTGGCCGCCGGTGGGCTCCTCGTTGATCACGAAGTCCGCCACCACACCGTGCTTCACCAGCCATTCGCTGCCGAAGCCGCAGCCGCTGTAGAGGCGTCCCCGATACGATCGCATGGCGCCCTCCACCGGCGTCTTCTCGATCTCGCCACAGACGCCGGTGACGAGCAGGTCGCCCTTGAGCCGGATCCCGGCCTTCCGGATGGCGCAGGCGGCGACCACGCTGGCCGCCACGCCGCCCTTCATGTTGAAGGCGCCCAGGCCGTAGATGATCCCGTCCTCCACGCGGGCCTTCGGCCGCAGGTCCCGGGGCAGGGGGCCGGTGACGGGGTAGTCCTCCTCCTCGATGCCCGTGAAGGACGTGTCGAAATGCCCGTTGAACAGGAGCGTGGCGCCGGCCCCCGTGCCCCGGATGGCGCCGATGGCGTTGCCCCGGTTCACGTCCACTTCCTGGTACGTGGCCTCGAGCCCCTGCGTCCGCATGTACTCCACCAGGAACCGCGCGCAGCGCTCCTCCTCGCCGGTGCGGCTGGGGATGTCGATGAGGGCGCAGGTGAGGGCCGTGAGGTCCTCGGCGTTGATCGCAGCCAGCGCCTTGCGGGCGTCGCCATCCAGGGCGCCCTTCCCGTCAGATCGAGACATCGTGCGCCGTGCCGCCATTCGTCTCATCCTCCCGCCCCGCGGGCCGGGCCGGGACGCTTTGCGCCGCCGGCGGCATCCACGCGGCTGGTGAAGTCCAGGACCGCCGTGTTGAACCGCTCGGGGATCTCCCAGAGGAAGCCGTGGCCTCCGCCCCGGAGGACCCGGAGGCGGGCCCCCGGGATGCGCTTCGCAAGGACCTCGGATTCCGGCGGTGGGTTGAGCAGGTCCTGGTCCCCGACGAGCACCAGCGTGGGCGCCCTGATCCGGCCCAGGTCCCGCGAGGTGTCGTGCGTCAGGATGGCCTTGGCCTGCCCGATCAGGCCGTGGACCGGTGCGCCGTCCCCCTTCGGGCGCCGACGCAGGTTCGCGACCAGCGCGCGGTAGTGCTTCTCGAACCAGGCCCGCGTGTACTGGTAGATGGGACCGAAGGGGGCCACGGCGCCCGGGCCGTACCGGGGGACCAGCACCATGTCCAGCCAGAGGGTGTACTTGTTGAAGGCGCTGGGGCGGGCGGAGGTGGCGCAGAGGATGAGGCTCCGCAGGCGGCCGGGATGGCGAATCGCCACGTCCTGCGCGATGCGGCCCCCCATGGAGTAGCCGCACAGGTGGGCCCGATCGATGCCCAGGTGGTCCATGAGCCCGATGGTGTCCTCGGCAAAGGTCCGGATGGAGTAGCCGGAACGCGGCGCATCGGTCTTCCCGCCGCCCCGATTGTCGAAGGCGATCACCCGGTGTCGCCGCGCGAAGGCGGGCATCTGCTTCGCCCACTTGCCGCACCCGTCCCCATAGCCCATGACCAGCACCAGGGGTGTGCCCTTCCCGTGGTCTTCGTAGTACAGGCGGATGCCGTTCACGCGCGCGAAGGGCACAATCACCTTTCGCCGGGAGCGGGGCAACGCGCGGCCCGGCGACGCGGCGCGGGGTAAACCCGCGCCCTACACCGGCCTTGGGTACCCGGCGTAGGGGCCGGCTTCATGCCGGGCCGGACTGTGTCACGGCTCAGCCGCTTCACCGTTCGCCCGTTGAGGCCGCCGGGCGGAAATGGGGCAGGACGTCGCGCGCCAGCGCCCGCACCATGCCCAGGCGGTCCTCCGAGATCGGGAAGACGTTGATGTGGCGCACGCCGCACGCCAGCACCTGGGCGATGGCCGCCCGCCAGCGGGCGGCATCGCCGGCCACCACGAACCGGTCCATCATCTCGTCAGAGATCAGCGCGCCGGCGGCGCGCGCCTGGTCGAAGTGGCCACCCGTGTAGGCCGACCGGATGTGGGCGACGAGGTCTGGCGCCATTCCGGCCAGCTCGGCGTACCAGGGCGCCGTCTGGGGGAACCAGGCGGCCATGGCCCGGCTCTCGGCGCGGGCCAGCGCCTCGTCATCGCGCAGCGATCCGTAGAGACTGCACGCCATGTCGAACCCGTCGACGCTCCGCCCGGCGCGCGCGCGCCCGGCCGCGAGCCGCCCCACGGCGAACCGGACGCAGGCCGGGTGCGGGCCGCAGAGGAACGTGGCGCCGTCGGCCAGCTCGCCGGCCATCTCCAGCACCTTGGGGCCGCTGCCGGTCACGTAGAGGGGCAGGTCCGGCCGGGAGCGGAACGAGAGGGTGGCGTCCCGCAGGCGGAACGTCGGGCCGTCGCTCGTCACCGGTTCGCCCCGCAGGAGCCGCCGCATGAGCAGGAAGGCCTCGCGCACCGCGGCCGGCTTCGCCGGAGCATAGCCAAGCTCCATCACCGGCCGGTCGCCGGCGCCGAAGTTCAGCATGGCGCGCCCCCCGGAGATCGCGTCCAGCGTGGCGACTGCATTCAGATTGATGGCGGGGTGGCGGGTGTAGGGGTGGGTACAGTTCGGCCCCAGGCGCACGCGCGCGGTGCGGGTGGCCGCCAGCGTCAGGTAGGCATACACGTCCCTGGCGTGCAACGACGAATCGGCCACCCAGAGATTGGCGAACCCGCCCTCCTCGGCCGCGCGGGCCAGTTCGAGGAAGTCCGCCGGGGGATCGACCGCCATCACCGTCAGGCTGAAGGTCGTGGCCATCCAGGTTCCGTGCGCCCGCGTCCCCTGTCGCGCGACCGGCGCGATGGGTCCCGGGGTCCCGCGCCTGATTAGCAGAGTGCGGCTCGCCTTGTCAACCATGGCGCCCCGGGTCTATAGTAGGCGCTCGCCGCGCGCCGCGGCGCACTGGACCGGAAGAACATCGTGTCCGGGCCCGGCCCGGATGGGCATGAAACCCGTTCCCGATCACGTACCCTTGCAGGCGCAGGGGCGGGGAAGGGAATCATCATGGCAGTTTTCGACGCGGCCGATCGCGAGTACGAGGCGCTGCTCCTGGATCCCGGGATGCGGCACATGGGGCACAACTGCAACCTGCTGCCCACCCACCCAGCCATCCAGGAGGCGCTGCGGGAGGCCGTGGAGCGCGAAATCTACCGGAACTACGCGCCCACCTTCGGCCTCACGGAGCTGCGGGAACTGGCGGTGCGGGACCTGGGGCTCGAGGGAAACGTCGCCATCGTCACCAACGGGGCCATCGAGGCGCTCTACGTGGCCCTCCGCACCGTGCTGAAGCCCGGCGACGACTTCGTGACCACCGACCCCACGTGGCCCCACACGCCCCACTTCGCCCGGGAGCTGGGGGCCAATCCCGTCGAGGTCCCCATCTACGACCCGGCCAACGGGTACAAGCTGACGCCGGAGACGCTCCGCCGCCACCTCACCCGGCGGACGCGCGCCGTGGGGCTCCTGGACCCGCTGAACCCGGTGGGCTCCTCCTACACCCCCGCGGAGATCCGCGCCCTGTGCGCCGTGACCGCCGAGGCCGGCGCGGCGTTCCTGCACGACTGCACCTACCGGGATTTCGCGGACGAGCACCTCCCCGCCCTCGCCGTCTATCCCAGGGCCCTGGTGACCACCAGCCTGTCCAAGTGGGCCGGGTTCTCCGGTTTGCGCCTCGGCGTGGTGGTCGGCCCGCCGGACCTGATGGAGGAGGCGGCCCGCCGCCACGTGGGCCGCCTGGGCGCGAACCTGGTGGCGCAGCACGCCGCCATTGCGGCGCTGCACACCAAGGCCGAGTGGTTCCCGGCGTTGTTCGCCACGCAGCGCCGCCATCAGGCCCTCCTGCGGGACGCGGCCACGGCCGTCCCGGGCATCGTCCCCCTGGTGTACCCCTCGCAGACGAATTTCGTCGCCTTCGATGTGAGCGGCGCCGGGCTCGACGCCAACACCCTGGTGCGCGAGATGCGGGCCCACAAGATCTCGATCCGCTCCGGCAGCTACGGCTCGCCCCGTTTCGGCGGGCGCTTCTTCCGCGTGGGCAGCACCGTGCCCATGGACCACGTGACGGCCTTCGCCGAGGCCTTCCCCGGGGCGGTCGAGGCCCTGCGGCCGGCCCGAGTGAGCTAGCGCCATGCCCCTCGTGCCCCCGCTCCGTGCCGCCCTGGCGGCCCGGGAACGCGACCTGATCCGGTTCGCGCAGCGCCTCGTCCAGACGCCCAGCTTCAGCGGGCAGGAAGAGGCCGTGGCCCGCCTCGTGGTCCAGGAGATGACGGCCCTCGGCTACGACGACGTGACGGTAGATGGGGCGGGGAATGTGGTCGGGATTATCCGCGGGTCGGGCACGGGCACGGGCACGGGCACGGGAACCGAGAGGAAGAGGCTCCTGTTCAATACGCATCTGGATCACACGGTGCTGAGCGGGCGGAAGGACCAGTGGCCGTACCCGCCGTTCGCGGGGGCCGTGGCGGACGGCAAGCTGCACGGCCTCGGGGCCTGCGACATCAAGGGGCCCCTCGCGGCGCAGGTCCATGCCGGCGCCCTCCTCAAGGCGGCGGGCGTCCGCCTGAGGGGCGACCTCTACGTGACCGCGGTGGTGGCGGAAGAGGGGGCGAATTACGGCATCGAGCACCTGATGGCAGGGCTCCCGCCCATGGACTGGGCCGTGCTGGGCGAGCCATCAGGGTTGGACGTGGCCATCGGCCACCGGGGCACGTTCAGCCTGCGGGTAGAGGTGCTGGGGAAGACCTGCCATTACAGCGCGCCGTGGCGGGGGACCAGTGCCCTCGTGGTGGCCGCCGAGCTGATCGTCGAGATGCAGCGCATGGAGTCCGAACTGCCGGGCCATCCGCGCCTCGGCCGGGCATCCATGGCCGCCGTGAACCTGACGTGCGAGCCGGGCGGGGGCGGCAACCTGCCGGACGTGTGCCGCCTCACCATGAACCGGCGCACGGTGCCCGGCGAGAACGTGGACGGTATCGTCAAGGACCTGGAGGGCCGGTTCCGGCGCGTCGCCGCGCGCCATCCGGATGCTTCGGTGAGCGTGGGCCCTGTGGCCCGCACCAGCACCGCCTACACCGGCCGCTCCTTCCACGAGCCGCTGGTGGGCTTCAAGGAACCGTGGTTCTTGGCCGAAGACCATCCGCTGGTGCGGGCGGCAACCTCCACCGTGCAGCGCGTGACCGGCCGCGCGCCCAAGGCCTTCACCTGGGCCTTCGGGACCCACGCCGCCCACCTGGTGACCAAGTGCGGGGTCCCCACCATCGGCCTGGCCCCCGGCCGCGAGGAGGACGCCCACACCCCCCACGACCAGGTCGCCCTCGCCGACCTGGGGGAGGCCGCCGTCATCTCCGCCGCTCTCGCCGCCGACCTGCTCGGCACTTCGTGATCCGGGGGCATGCCGGCTCTTCCTGCCCTCATCGCGCCCTCATGTCCTGCCAGGCGAGACCCGCGCCCCTCTCGGTTTCTCTCCAGAATAGCCCGTGGGATATTGCCTCGCCGGGCTCCCCGTGAACCCGGTGAGGCCTCTGGCGCTCGGCGGTTAACAATCGGATCCTCCTTCGATCCTACGAAGCGCGGTGCACTCCGGGGGGAGTAGCGATGGCCGTGGCCGACGCCGGCGATCCTGTTGCCCGGCGAGCCGTCCGCCGGGCGAAAGGTCTGGCGATGGATGTACCGCAATCTCCCACCCTGCCTCGTCATCCTGGCGGTCTGGGAGGCCATTTCCCGCAGCCTGGGGGAGCCGCTCCTTTTTCCCACGGTCGAGAGCATCGCCAGACGGGCCTGGGAAGTGGCCGGGACCGGGGCGATCTTCTCGCACAGCGCCTACACGGCCTGGCGCATCCTGCTGAGCATGATCATCGCCATCGCCCTGGGCGTGCCCCTCGGCATCTTGATGGGCCGCTTCCGGATCTGGGAACACTTCTGGCTGCCCATCCTGGCCGTGCTCCTGCCCATCCCCGCGCTGGGCTGGTCGCCCGTGCTGGTGCTGTGGTTCGGCCTGGGGGGCACCCCGGTGGCCTTCATCACGGCCTTCGCGGCCACGCTGCCCGGGATGAGCAGCACCTGGACCGGCGTGAAGGAAGCCGGTCCCTACGCCGTGTTCCGTGTGCTGGTGTAGGGCCCGGGTGCATCCCGGGCCGTGGGGGGCTGGTCAGCCGGCGATATAGCCGCCGTCGACGACCAGGACCGTGCCGTGGCAGTAGCTGGACTCGTCCGACGCCAGGTAGACGGCCGCGGCCGCGATCTCCTCGGGCTTGCCCAGGCGCCCGCTGGGCAGGTGGTGCATGCGGGCCTCCAGGGCGGCGGGATCCTTCGCCACGCGGTTCAGGAAAAATTCGGTGGCGATGGGGCCGGGGGCGATGGCGTTGACGTGGATGTTGTGCGGCGCCAGCTCCAGCGCCATGGTGTGGGTGAGGTTGATCAGGCCGCCCTTGGCCGTGCAGTAGGCGCTGGAGCCGGCCGCGCCCACCAGGCCGAGCTGGGACGCCATGTGGATGATCTTCCCGCCCCCCTGCTTCTTCATGTGCGGGATCACGAACTGCCCGGTGAAGAAGGGGGCCCTGAGGTTCACGGCCATCAGGCGGTCGTAATCCTTCTCGGGCACGTCCCCGTAGCCGTAGTAGATGCGGACGCCGGCGTTATTGACCAGGATGTCCACCCGGCCGAAGTGCGCGATGGTCGCATCCACCATCCGCCGGATGTCGGCGACCCGGGACACATCCACCGTGAGGACCAGGGCCCGCCGCCCCAACCGGCGGAACTCGGCGGCGTCGGCCTCCATCTCTTCCGGCCGGTCCACGGCGGCCAGCGCGAGGTGGGCGCCCTCGGCGGCGAAGGCCCTGGCGATGGCCTGGCCGATGCCGGCCGAGGCCCCGGTGACGATGGCGACCTTATCCGTCAAGCGCATGGCGTGTCTCCTCGTCCCTTTCTGAGTGTCGGGCGGATTCGCGAAGGCTCCGGGGAAAGCGATCTCACAGGCTACAAACCTTCGGCCGAAATCTCAAGCCGTTCCGTCATGCAACCGAAAGGACGTGTCATGGATCTGGGCATCCAGGGCAAGACGGGCATCGTCACGGGCGGAAGCCGGGGGATCAGACGCGACACGGCGCGCCGCCCGCTGGAGGCCGGCG
>Ga0214473_10002484_pt1 | contig 22654 bp, 21 predicted proteins | sample RVTome_7_FD_203509 | JGI IMG/M metagenome (GOLD analysis project Ga0214473, IMG submission 203509) | Soil microbial communities from uranium-contaminated site in the Upper Colorado River Basin, Wyoming, United States - RVT98D197 | ecosystem: Environmental > Terrestrial > Soil > Contaminated >... | reverse complement strand
AGATCGTTATTATGTACCAGGATTAGCCGTAATTTTGATGGCACTCAATATCGAAATTGATACTATTATTAACCAAGTGAATGATCTCCAGGAATTAATTAATAATCCATTTTTCTTTTATCAACCAACAGCATTTACTGTGGATCCAAAAGTTTTAGAGGGTGTGCGTCCCGGCCAAGGTATTCCTACTAATGATCCTAATGGGATTGTTTTTCCCAACTGGAACAAGTCTCCATTGGCCAATATGGGCGCCCTAGATAGTATGTTAATGTTCGCGGATCGTCTTACGATTTCGCCAATGGCCGGCGGCAGTTCACAAATGCGTAATGCCCCCCGTACAGCGCGCGGCACGATTGCTCTTATGAGCGAAGGCAATATCAAACTTGATATGTTGGTTGAATCTATCAAGGATGAAGGTTGGAAACTATTCCTGGCCCAGATATATGGCTTATATGCCGAATTTATGGAAGATGAAAAATGGTTCTGGGTGACAGGACGGGATCGTATTCGCCGCCCCGAAATGATGGTGCGCAAACATATGCGCCACAAGGTAGAATTTATACTTACCGGCAATACTGTCAATACCAATCCCGAAATTCGCCGTATGGTATCACAGAATCGGTATGCAGTCGGCTCAACCAACCCACTTTATATGAATGATCCTATCAAGTTCCGAGAATTGCTGCGTGACTTCTATTTGCATAATGATGAAGGTGTTAATGTAGATTCGATTCTGCCAGATGTGCCGGGCATAGGTGCCGTGACACATTCTCCAATGGACCAAGATGATGAGAACACAATGATGCGGAATGGGCAACCTGTAGATGTGTTGCCAACCGATAATCATGTGCAACATCTGTCTAAATTGCAGAAATTTGTGCAGGGATCCAGTTTTGAAACACTACCAGAAATGATTCAAAGTATGATACTTATGCATGGCCGGCAACACGCCGTTGGTATGCAACAGCAAATGGCTATGCAGGCAGCCGCACGACAAAATGCGGGCCAGAGTGGGGGCCAGAGTGGGGGCCAGAGTGGCGGTATGGCCAATAATGTGCCGACTGAACTTGGCAATCTTGAGGGAGGAAATACCGGATAATGGAAGAACTCTTAATACTGGATTCGGTATTAAAGATTTGCCAGGAATCTTTTAATAAACGTATTCTGGCGGCTGTAGGTGCTCGCAAATTTGATGATGCATACCGAGATTTTACTATGTTAGAAGGTATGCAAGTTTTGCGTAGTGAATTTTATCAAAAAGTTAAAAACAAGGCGGACGATTAATGAGTACTTTGTCTATTATTGCCAAGAAAAAGGCACTACATATTTTAGGACAGAAACTAAGGCGAAACAAGGATGTAGATATGCGTGAAGGAGAAATGGCCACTAAGAAGGCATATGCTGATCTTGTATCACATGCTGCTGAAAATATGTCTCCTTTGCGCCGTAATATGTCTGGTGATGTAATAGAATGGGCGCCAGTAGTTAGACGTAAAAAGAAGTAAATATAATGCCTAAAGCAGAAGAACGTAAACTGAAATCGCAAGCGCGCAAGAAGGGACTTAAGGGTGAACGCGCAGATGCATACGTGTATGGTACTTTGCGCAAAATGGGATGGAAACCCTCCCGTGAGCGCAAGAACAAAAGAATGAAGTAAGTAACTCGACTAACCCCGTGAAAGGTTATAATGACCGACGATCTCAAATCTCAGATAGATAGCGTTAAAGATTCGGTGTCGCTACCCGATGAAAATGAGTCAATTGGCGATTCAAATCCCGATCCGGAACCAACTCCCGGTGATGAGTCTGGTGATAAAGAAGGGGATAGGCCACTTAAAAATTTGCAGGCCGAGTTTAATCGTAAACTTGACAAGCAAGCCCGCGAAATGAAACAGTTTCAGACTGAAGTTTTGCAGGCCATAAAAGGCACTCCTGCCAAACCAGTAGAAAGTAAACCGGAAGGCGTTAAGACTGTACGGGACTATACTACCGTCGAACTTCGCGCCATGTCGGCCAATCCGCAGGCTACTCCGCAGCAACGTGCAACTATAGAAGAAGAATTGCAGATTCGTACTGCCAAAGAGGAATCCCGGCGCACCTATTATGAATTGAATAGAGAACGGGATATTGCCGAGGCGAGAAAACAGGCCACTGTTGAAGCTCTCGGATCTTATGCGGCTCTCAGTAATGAGGAATCTCAGTTCTATAAATCAGTAGATAGTGAGTTAACTGCTCGACGTACTCGTTACGGCGAACATCCTACCGATATTTTGGACGCTGCCAACGCGGTGGCCAAACGGATGGGTATTAAGCCGTCAGGTCGATATACTGGTGGTTTTGTAGCACCAGGACGTGGTACATCCCCTGATCCAGATAGAACTGATTCCGAAACTTCTATGGGTGATGACAAGATTTCGCGTATTTCTGGTCGGCTTGCGCACGCATTGCCGAAGGGAAAGACTTTTGATCCCAAAGTTATCAAGCAACGTGCGGCAGATTATGAACGTAAATATGGCAGGAGTGAGTAATAATGGCCAATACAACAGTTTCTCGCAAGGTAGGGCGCCCCAAGAAGTCGAAATCTGAATCTGATATGGATATTTCGAATTTGGCTCCACCGGATCTTATCGAGGCCGCGAAAGAAGCACTAGCATTAGGTCAGGATGAAGATGAGGTTTATGCCACACTTATCCACGATCCATTTGCCAATAAAAATCCGATGAAGTTTTTGAAACATCCTGAAGGTAAACGACTTACATGGGCTAATCCAGTTTTTCGCGAGATGCATGGTTTGCGGGGACTCAAATATGTAACTTATGATTCTGAGATTGGGCGTAATTTAGATAAGTATCTTGTGGATCCTCCCCTTAAGATGGAAGGATCCGTGAAACAAGACAATTTTGTAAGGCGCGGAGACGCCATTTTGGCATATCTTCCTTATGGTATCTGGAAGGCGCGTCAAATTGCACGTGTCGAAAATGCCAATCGGCAGATTGACAAGAATTCGCATAAGACGAATCGCCAGTTGAATGAGGAAGCTGGCACATTTGGTAAAGGTCTCCAGCGCGATACTAATCCCAGGGCAGTAACTATGGAGGAAGATAGAGAATCCGGTTCTGCTCTCAAACAGCGTGGTATAGTTATGCCGCGCGAAAATGAGGAAAGTTAATGGCTAATATTGATTCTCGCACTGGTCTGCGGCCGATCAATAATGGTGTTGCCGGCACTGCGCCGCGTGTTCGCCCTTATTTGCCCGCCGCCAGTGTGATTTATAAGAATGCTTTGCTGAATCTTACTGCGGCAGGACTGGTGACGATGGTAACAACTGGTGCGGCTAGTTCCTACATTGTAGGTACGGCGGCATATCATGTTGCGGCTGGCACTGCTGGCGCGGAAAGTCGTGAAGTTCTTGTTTATGATGACCCGGCGCAGGAATATGTGGTTCAGTCGGATGATGGTACTCTCAAGTCTCTTGCAGATTACATGGGTCGCCTTTATGGTCTTTTGAGTAATGCTTCTGGCAATACAGTGACCAAGGATTCTTTGGGCGAACTTGATGGAAATTCTGGTACTAGTGTTCAGACTGTGACTGCTATTTGTTTACAGTGTGTTGGTTTGTACGATCAGATTGGTAATGCGGTTGTTTCTGGGTCGGCTACCGACTCCAGTAACGCTGATTTCATTGTCAAGGTCGTACCCGATATGCACATCTTTAGCAAGGGCAAGACCCGCACCGCTGCCGGTGTCTAAATATAAAGAAGGTATTGTAAATGTCTGCTGGTAATGTTATTTTCCGGAGTCAGTTTCCGGATCTTTTCCAGTCGCGTTTGGCGTATTTGGACGAGATAATTAAACACAATTATGATGCGCCCGCCATTACGTACACTGAGGTATTCAATGTGCGCGATTCTGGTAGGGCTTACGAGGAAACTACGGGCGTTACTGGCCTGTCGCTTTTCTCGACACAGACCGAAGGAGATAAGGTAGAATACGACGAAATTCTCCAGGCATATGATAAGCGTTTTACGCATAAGAAATATGCCAAGGGTGTCCAGATTTCTGAGGATGCCAATGAGGATGACGTTGATAATGCCATTTCCGAGTTTGGTCCGGCTCTTGGCACGTCCGCACAACAGTCTGTTGAAACTGTAGTGTGGAATGTGTTCAATAATGGTTTTAGTTCCGAAACTACACCTGATGGTGTGGCTCTTTTCAGTAATTCGCATGTGTTGCGTGGCGGGGGTACCTTTGATAATCTGGTATCTGGCGACCTGAGTATTGCGAATCTGGAAGCAGCTCTCAATCAGATGGCGGATATGCGCGATGAGCGTAATCTGCGTGTCGAGATGAGTGCCACCAAACTGGTTATTCCCTACAACCAGTTGTGGACGGCCACCGAAATTCTCAAGTCTCAGATGAAGTCCAATACTGCAAATAATGCTATCAATGCACTGACGCAGGTTGGTCTTAGTATTGTTGTTTGCAAGTATCTTACCAATGCTACGGATTGGTTCCTGTGCGCGGATTCGCAGCGTACCAAGTTGATTGTGTACTGGCGGCGTCGGCCTCGCACCGATCACGCGATGGACTTTGATACTGGGAACTTCAAAACTAAAATGACTTATAAAATGTCTACTGGTGCCTCAGATTGGAGAGGAATAATCGGTGGAGACGGATCCTAATGTGGAATTACGGATCTGCATAAAATGTGGAAAAAGTAAACCTGCTACTTCAGAATATTTCTATTCGCCTAAAAGTCAGAAATATAGACTTGATACTGGCTGTAAAGATTGTAGAGTGCTAGAGGCACGAACAATTAGAGCACAGATTAAACAAGTTATTCTGGATCATTATGGAAATAAATGTGCTTGCTGTAATGAATTTCGAAAAGAATTTCTTACTGTAGACCACATCAATGGAGACGGTGCTGAGCATAGAAAAATACTAGGCAAAGCACAAAGTAGGGGAACAAATTTTTATCGTTGGATTATTAGAAATAATTTTCCCGATAATCTTCGCATTTTGTGCATGAACTGTAATTGGTCTTTAGGTCAATTAGGATACTGTCCACATACTAAGGAATAAACTATGGGAATTACTAACTTCGATGTCGTGCAAGCCAACGCGTTTATCGGTGGCGACCTTATGACCCAGGGCCAGGTTTTCTTCGTGAATCCTCGCACTGGTAATGACGGTAACGACGGTAAATCGCCAGAACTTGCACTCAAAACTGTGCGGCGCGCTTTTACTTTGTGTACCGCAAAACAGAATGATGTGATATACTTACTGTCGGCAGGTGCCAGTACGTCGGCCGATTGCACTGATTATCTGTCGGCTGTTCTGACTTGGAACAAGGATAATGTGCATTTGATTGGTGTTACAGCCCCGTGTCGGTTGTCGCAGAGAGCGCGTATTGCGCAACTTTCTACGGCCACTACTTTGGTAACAATGGTTAACATTACTGCCCAGAGTTGTATATTCAAGAATATTCAGTTCTTCCAGGGTGTTGCTAGTGCTACTGCAAAGGTTGATGTTCAGATTACGGGTGCTCGTAATTACTTTGAGAATGTGCATTTTGCTGGTATTGGTCATGCTACACAGGTAGCGGCTAGTGCTGCATCTTGCAAGATTGATGGTGGGTCTGAAAATCTATTCAAGAATTGTGTGTTTGGCGTGGATACTATTACGGCCGATAACTCTACTCAGGGTGAACTTTGGTTTGATGGTTCGGCCTCTCGCAATATTTTTGAAGATTGTATTTTTACCCGATTCATTAGTAATGCTGGATATGTAGCGGTTACTTTTAACGATACAACGGCAATTGATCGTTGGGTCTTATTTAAGAATTGTCTATTTATCACATGTTCTGCTAATGATGCTACTGCGCAAACTAATGTATTGGGATCTGTGGCGTCTTTGACGCAGGGATCTGTAATACTTGTTGGTTGTAATATTTGTAGTCCTGGTACTGCTGCCCCGTGGCAGACTGGTACTCAGGCGCGACTCAAGATTGCTAATGGTGCCGCCAATGCAAATACTGGTGGCAAGTTCGCGTCACTTTAATTGAAATGGGGCGGTCGTTACTGGCCGCCCTTACTTCCCTATCTAAAGGAGATGGATTAGTGGAGCTGTATGATGAAAAGTATGATCTGACGGGGCCAGTAGATTTGGTGGAACATCGCCGGACGGCCATCAAACTTCGCCAGAATCCCACAATTGTGGTGTGTATTCCAGTTGGTCCCACTAAAGTAAATGCTATATTCGAAACGCCAGACGGTAATAAGTGGCAGGGAGATGGTTTCATAGCACCGGCAGTTGTGCCCCTCAAATGGGCACTTAATCATATGCAGATTGTAACACCTCTTAATACCAGCATGTCGTATTTGGTAAAATGGGGCGAACGATCAGCCAAGGCCCGGCAGTTCATGACTATGGAAGCCTTGAATATGAATCCGGATTATGTTCTTTATTGGGATGCCGACACTATCGTGCCGCCGAAATCTGTATATACACTATATAATTTCATGCAACAGCATCCTGAGGCCGGATTGGTGTCTGCCGTATATTGTACGCGCGAAGAACCTACTGAGCCTTTGATTTACAAACGGCACGGCGAAGGGGCATATTGGGGATTCCAGATTGGCGAAACGGCTGAACCAGAAGAAATTTTTTCAGCGGGGGCTGGTTTCATGTTGGTGCGAGCCGCCGCCATTCGTAAAGTTATGGAAATGATACCAGATACGCCGGTATGGATGGACGAATTGGTTGTACGGTTGCCAGGAGAAGATAGTGAGCTTGACCGTGGGGCCAGAAATCTTTGGGGGCATGATATTCGGTTTTGCCGGCTCATAGCCGAAGCAGGATATAAAGTATTTGTGGACGGGCGCGTATTGTGTGGGCATTGGGATATTCGCACTAATAAGATGTTTGAGTTACCCCAAGACAGTCCACCGTATAAAGCCAAAGACAATATCAATACCCCAGAATATTGGGATGCGGTGTATACCCAGGAAGTGAATAATAATATATGGCGAAACTATCCCGAACTTTTCGACAGCGTGTTGAAGGAGATCCCGCAATCTGGATCAAATATCTTCGAAATCGGATGCGGGGTCGGAGTATTGGGGAGTCGCGTAACAGCACAGACCCAGAACAAATATTCGGGAGTGGATATCTCCCAAACCGCAGTAAGCGCGGCACTCACCCGCTTTCTAACTTGCCGCCAATGCGCAGTGAAAAACCTGACACCGGATTCAGAAATCCAGAATGCTAGTATTGTTATTGCAACAGAAGTTCTGGAACATCTTGATGAATATGAACGAGATATGTTGTTTATTCGTATAGACGGGTCTCCGAGTACTAAAAAATTTATATTCTCTGTTCCCAATAATTGTATGTCTCCAGAAAAAGTTCCTGAACATCGTATCGTTTACACAGAAGAAAGTATACGACAACTTCTGATGCAGCATCTTCCTAACTGGAATGTACGAATTGAGTTTCCAGATTTAACTCATATGTTGGTGGTTGCAGAACGTGGCGACTTTTTGGATAGATAGTGAACAAGGTGATGATTCCTATGATGGAACACTTGCCGTGTGGCCGGGATCTGGTACATCTGGGCCGAAGTTGACCGCATCGGCAGGTCTCGCCTTAATTAATAATACTATCGGTAATACATTAAACTTCATCAGTCGTGCTACAGCCTATGTATGCATGAATTCAACAGGTCTCTTAAATAACTGCACGGGCACCAGTTATAGTAATTTTGGATGTTATATTCGTGGTACCGATGTCGCAGGCATTCCGGCGATGACGAAAATTACTTTTGGTGAACCATTAAATGCTTCTTTCTTCGCGCGATTTGATGGCACTAGTCGTTATTGTATCGTTGAAGGTTTTGATTTTGATCGTACAATTGCTCCATATACAAATGATGATATGCAGGCGATTACTATTACTAGTATCTCGACCGGGCCAATACGGATACAATATTGTATCAATCGCTGCAATCTTACTGGCACACGAGACGGAGTATTTACTCAAGTCAGTGCGGCCAATACAAATGAAGTTCTAGAGATTCGTTATTGTGTCTTTTTTAGCATGGGCATCAATAGTTCCGTTGGTTTGGCGCCAAGGGGTAAAGGGACTGTTACACGTTGTATCTTCTTTCCAGGAAATTCTGATATTGCACCGGGAACAATTACCCCAATGCCAGCAACAAGTTACCACGAAATAACTTATAATACTTTTATTTTTAATACTGCATCTACTGTCCCCCGTGTTGCGGGCTGCGGCACTTCTGCTGTCGCTGGAGCTACGCGCATAGTGCACAGTAATGTACGGATGCGAACTGTGCCACACGGAGTAAACGAACAATTTTTACTTGGCGCAACAGCGTGGGAAGGTATTGCGTTTACTGGTACAAAGACAATTGGCCACAATGTATTTATAGACCCTATTGGCGGCTCAACATGGTATTCATATGGTCCATATCAGGTACCGTGGGATCCAGATAATAGTGATGCTTCTGGCGAACCCCAATTTTATTCCACGGATGTTGTCAGTGCAATTGATCCTTTTTATAATTCTAGCACTCCTTGGACATGGGCCAATATAAATGGAAGTGGATACAGTATTGATTTGCCGGGGGATTATCGCCTAATTCTTCACCGTACAGCAGGACTTGGTGGCACTGTTCCAGGAGCTATTATTGAAAGTCCAAATATTCTTCCAATAGCAACTGATGATTCTTATGCTATTAATAATGATGCTGTTTTTACTCAAAGTGCTCCTGGTGTTCTTGCAAATGATACTGATCCTGATTCTTGGCCGACAAGTCTTACTGCCAGTATTGTTACTGGACTATCTCCTGCCGCCGCTGGATCTGTAGTTCTTAGTTCTGATGGATCATTTGTATTTACTCCTAATTCCGCATACTCTGGTTATGCTACATTTACATATCGCGCATATGATGGAGATGGTTATTCAAATACTGCCACAGTTACTTTATTTATATCTACACCTCCGGCACATATATTAGGATCCTCAGTAATTAGCGTAACTACGCCGGGCAAGATATTTCCAACTGCGCATTTTGCGGCACACATCAATGAATATTTCAACTTTGATGTAGATTATGATTTGGATTCGTATATTTCAATTTCGGCGGCATTTCCGGCAACTGCTGTAGTGCCGGCCAGCACTACCGATGCTACATTATCAGTGGGCGCATTATCCAGTTTTTCGGCGCTTATGATATCTACAGATGCGCCAATATCTTTGCGTGTTAATAATGGTGCTCAAGTACCACTACTCAAAAATGGATGTATGATGATATGTAATGCCGGCAGTCTTACCAATCTCAAAGTCTCTAATTCCAGTACCATGCGCGCCGCGAATTTGGTACTGATGGCGGTAAACTAATGGGTAGAACAGTTTTAGCTATATGCAACGAACTAGCCGATGCCTTGGGCTGGCAGCAGTTGACCACCATTGAGGGTGATCTTAGTCCATATGCCAGGAAACTCGTGCGTACGCTTAATCGTGTAGTGCGCACACTTTCTTCTCTGGACGATTTTTTCTTTTTACGTAGTGAAGGATTTATTACTACAATTGAGCCATATCAAACTGGCATAGTGGCGACCAATAATGGTGTAATGATTGTGGCGGGATTAGACGATCCCGATACTACTGCCGTCGATCCTCCTGTCTGGACAACTGCAATGGAAGGACGCGCCATTCAGATCGGTACTGATTCTCTTGTGTATCGAATTGTTACGGTTAATAGTCCTATTAGTCTAACTTTAGATCGCGCCTATCAAGGAGAAACTACAACTGGTTCTAATTACACTATTGCTCAGGATCGTTATGAGCTTGCTGCGGATTTCGACCGGCCAATAGGCGATTGGACCAACTTCTTTGGCAGTTCCACCACTAAACTCAAGCCACTCTCACCCAATGAATTTCTAGATTTGCGCCGCAATCAAGCCGGCATGTTACTGGCCGAACCGTCGCATTTTACGGCTTGGGGTTATGATGATGAAACCGAACATCGCCTGATTATTCTCCATCCTTTCCCGGCGCACCAGAGAGTGTTGCAATATCCATACCAGAAAACACATCCAGTAATGGAAACAGATACAGATAAAGTCCTTTTCCCTCTGCGATATGAGCCAGTACTGATTGACGCCTGTATTTATTTACTCAAACGTGATATTGAAGATGACCAGTCAGCCGGCGCGATGCTGATTGACTTCCTGAATAATGCCAACAATATTATGGCAAAACGTGAGTATGGTGCAGAATCCAAACGCATTAGTCCTTCCGGTCTCCATCGCATTCGCCAATACCAGAAGTGGGGATCTAGAACACGAAAAGTGGACTATGGCGAGCACTTTGACAATATTGATTTCTACAATCTTAAGTAGGTAATATGCCACGAATGCGCGCCACAATACCGATGATGCCAATGATGGGCCTCAATAATGACGGCCTTCACGCCCGCACGCCCGAACAATCTATGTGGCAAACCCGCAACGCGGAAATTGATTTATCGGGGCGATTGGCCAAACGTCGAGGTCTCCAGCAATGGGGTGCCACACTCAAGGAACCAGCATCCGGCGGCCTACGTTGGACTGAGATATTTAATAATCTGAATCATTTTAGTATACCAGATGGTATGACTACATCTAATATGTCTATATCTTTGGCCAATAGTCGTGTATCTTTTGTAACTACTGGCACTGGTGCCGGCACTGAAGAAGTGCGTATCTTACGATATGCACAATCTAATGATGGTACCGCCGACAATGCTGAACAAATGTCATATCGTTTTATGGTACGAACACGCGGTGCTTTGCCGGCCGATCCTGGTAGTGGTAATGATTATGCCCCTAATTTAAGTATTAGAACATCAGGTGGCAACGCAATATCTTTAGCATTTTTTTCAACTGGCATATTCTATTATAGTGGTGGCATTTTTAATTTGGTGGCCAATACAGATATTGATAATGGTCAATGGCATATTATTGAACTTCGCCAGAATACTTTGAGTTTAGTAATATATGTAGATGATGTACTCAAGGCTACCGTAACGGGTGCGGCCAAACCTGGTCACACTGTAAACGCCAATCAAATTACTTTTCGCGCAAAATTGGCGGCCAGTACTTATGGTATAGAATATGATTTTGTGCAGGGACGTAGTACCGTAACGACCCCATTTACAGTCAGCAATGTGACGAATTTATTTGATTGGCGATCCTCGCAACCTATTGAAAAACATTTGTTGGCCGTGGCCGGTAGTACCATATATGTAGACAGTGGACATGTCGGAGCTTGGCTTGGCCTAGATTTTACTACTGGTACCGGCCTCACTACGTTTGTACCATTTTTTGATAAACTTATTATATTGCACCCTAATCAGCAACCTCGCCAATGGTCCGGCGTAGGTATTCCATCTTTACTGTCTGGTGCTCCTAATGTGGGATTTGGTGTAGAACATAAGGGCCGATTATTTGTGGCCGGACGTTCTACACACCCATTGCGAATTTATTTTAGTGGCGCCGACAATCTTGAGGATTGGACTACGGAAGAAGGCGGCACATTCACTACATCTGGTTTCTTAGATATACCAGACCGTATAGGTACTGAGATTACTGGTATGCTTGGCAACTTTTATGGTGATCTGATGGTTTGGACCCATACCAGTATATGGCGCGTGACAGGTGATTTTGTGTATTTAGTTGCGCCAAATGGCCCAGATTATGCCCCTATAAATATCAATACTACCGTCGGCGTTACTGGTCCCCGTGCTTTTAGTCGTGTATCCAATGATTGTGTATTCCTCGGCAATGACGGCGTACATTCTATCCAGACTACCCAAAACTATGGTGATCTTACTGAATCCTTTATGTCCGCGCCCATTCGCAATAGATGGCGCCGCGATATGGGATTCAGTTTGGATAAGATTGTGCCGGTATATTCCTCGTGTTTGGTGCATGTGCCAGAAGAAGATCGTACCTATATAGGCGTCCAATTTCAGGGGGATGCTTCTCCTAATCATGTGTTTGGATTTAGCCATAATCTCCAGCAATGGTACGGCCCATTGGATATTTCTGGACAGGCCCTGCACTATGTAAGATTAGGATTTCCGGAACGTCCTTGTTTGATGGTGGGCGATACCAGTGGGCGCGTAGCTTCGCTTACTAATGATAGTAAACAAGATTTTGGGGTTACACCCTATACATATCACATTCAATCGGCCAAACTTGATGGACGCAGTTTAGATCCTAGTTTATCACGTAATCTTAAAAAGTGGGTAGAATTACGATTGTTTGTATTGGCCCGCACAAATCATAATTTTACAATAGGTTATGAAACTGATGAAGAACCAATATTGCCGGAAAGTCCATTATTACGAGAACAATCTATATTACAAAATTTAGCAGCCCGTATGGCCCTTGATAACAATTTTGTATTAGATGTGGCCAGATTGTCTGATAGCGAAGCAATTACAATAATGACAATTTCTCTGGATATTCCAGGACGATGGTTAAACTGGTATATTAAACAGGACGGTGCCGGCGAAGATGCAATTATTGTGGGCGCCGAAGTAGATTTTACAGTTGATCGTGTTGTACAGGAGAACAATTAATGGCTCTTACTCTTTCTACATTTAGCAATCAAGAATTGCTGACTGCTTCCAAATTGAATTCTATACTATCGGATATTTCCGGTAAATTCAATGCTGGCATTACCCAGGTAGATATGTCCTGGCCATTTGCAGTTGGCGGCAATTTTGATATGCGATATTTCCAATTACTCAATATTCCGCGATTCTGGAAATACTATAATCTTGCAGACCGCGACACTGGTAGTGGTGTGACGATCCAGAATGTATATGATGCCGTGTCAGGCGAAGGTGGTGGTGTTGTATTTGTGCCCCCGGATACTACTATTATCATGGATGCAATAAATATACCAAGTAATGTAATTACAGTGGGATCCGGTTGGACCAGCATTTTACGACAACAGGCCATACCTAGTCGTGCTGATATGATTAGACTGGCCGAGGCTGCTGTGGATGTTTGGTTTGTAAATTTACGAATAGATGGTGTGAATGGGGGAGGTACTGCTGTTGGTATTCAAACTAGAGCAAGTAATCGCGCTAAATTTATAAATATATTCTTTTCGGATTGGGCTGTTAATGCTGCGCAATTGAATAATGCTGGCTCGGATGGTGTAGGCAGTACCGACACTCTTTTTGATCGTTGTTTCTTCGATAATACCAATGGTACGGCCACAACCGCGCACGTATCTTTGATTGATTGTGATGTGGTGAATTTTAGTATTTGTACATTTGGCATAGTACATACCGGATCAATTGTAGTGAATGCCGCAAATAATACACGCAAAGTTAAGGATATAAAATTCACTACTTGCCGATGGTCTCTTACTGCCGCTAATGTCACCAATCCAGCAATATCGTTTACCAAGGTATCAACTACTCTTACAGCATACCAGTCTGGTCTTACATTTGAAAATTGCGACTTTGATGGTAATGGGGTGAACTCCCTGTGTGGTCTCAATTTTCGGTATTGGCAGAACATTAATATATCTAATACTAGAATACACGAATGCACTTCTGCCAGACCGGCCATTCGTTTTCGTGATTGTTCCGGATTTTCAGTAAATAATAATGAAATTTGGGATTGGGATGGCGACGGTATAGTGGTGGGATCTACAGGATATGATGGGACCGCTTATGCTTCTCGAACAGACACACCTTGCACAGATTTTTCTGTGCAGAATAACCGTCTTTGGGATATTGGCCTGGCGGGTATAATTTGGACAGGCAACAGTTCACGTTGGCAAATTTGTAATAATAAAATTACAGATTGTAGTCAAATTACTGATGCTACATATTATGGGTTTGAGTACTGGTTTACGTCCGATTCTATTAACACTGGCGGCTCTAACTTCAATAATAATACAAGTTATGATACTAGTACGGTTGGCAATGATCAGGCTGGTGGTATGATAACATTTAGTAATGGTGGTACTGGCGGAGGAACTACACGTCGTGCTGTGGGGCGTACAGCGGCCAGTAATCTTACAGTTGTTGGAAATGCGTTGCCGGGAATGGTAATTGGTAATGTTGGTGTTGGTACTGACGATTTCCAAGAAACTATTGCCGCACGTTTTCACGCCGTAACTGGTAATGCCGGTTTTACGAATGTGGTAGGTGTATAATAATGAGCCCAGAACAAGCAGTTGCTCTACTCAAGCAACACAGTAATCTTAGCGAAGATGTGCTAACTCAAGTTGCACAAGCTCTAGGATATACTGATATGGATCGGAATTTTTTTCATAATAATAAAGCAGAAGAAGGGCGAAGATTATTAGATCAACGACTGCAACAAGGTGGCGGATATGATGCAGTTTTAAAAACAGCCAAAACAACCGCCAATTTGCCCGCACAGGTTGGTGAACAGGCTACAGCCGCGCAACAAGCTATTGATATAGAAGGTTTGGGGCGTCTTGCTAGTGGTAATCTTCGACAAACTCCCGAAGATCGCGCCCTCATAGAAGCCAACTTCGGTTTTGCACGCCGCGAAATGGAAGCAACTTTGCCACAATTGATGGATCAAACACGTGCCAGGACCGGTGCCAGCGGACTTACTGGCGGCAGTGCCGACGTAGCGAATCAAGCCATTATTGGCGCCCAGACACAACGCAGTTTGGCTGATCTGGCGGGACAACAGGCCATTACCGGCATCCAAATGCCCTTCCAGCGTGCCGGCGTGCAACTTGCCGCAAATGAATCACTTTGGAATCAGTTTATTGGTAGTGTGAATCCTTTGTGGCAACGTGAACTTGGTTATGCCGATCTCGCGCAAAGACGTGAGCAAGCCAAGATGGAATATGATACGGCCAAACGTGGGCAATATATAAAAGGTATAACAGACCTAGTTCCGTAACCAAAATAGAAAAATAAAATGACACTCAAAGATGAACTTTCGGGACGAGGTTTGTCAGATTATGATCTGTCCACGCCCACTAATGTTTCGAATCTAGGTCAGGCAGGTGGGCCATTGGGAGGTCCTTCTGAACTTACTAAATCTCTCCAAGAGGTAGGGCCGGCACCCACATATGGTGGTGCTCTTAAGAAAACTTTGGGCGCCGGCAAAGGATTGGGCGCTCTTGGCGCCGCTTTAAGTATAATTGGTGGCGCGGCACTGGCCGGGCCGGCAGGTGGGTTGGCCGCTGCTGGTGCTTTTAATCGTGGTGTTGTTGGTAGAACTTTGGCCCAAGATCAAGAGGAATATGCCGGGTTACTTTCTTCTGTTGAAGAACGTGCCAAGGCCGAAGAAAAGATCAGTACAAGAGTCTCCACCTTGCTTGGCCAGAAACCTGAACTATTTGAGGGTGTTGACCCAATGCTCATTGGCAATCTCGTGGCGCCCGGCACTGGTTTGGCACTAGGCCCAACAGCCATGTTGCAACGTCAACGGATAACAGATGCCCGCAAGAGTAATCTGGACTATCTGAAAACTCTGTGGCCGGATGCTGCGACGCCCACCGCAAAGAAGGCGGTGGCAGCACTTATGTTCGCCAATATGGGTTATAATATGGATCCTACTGATAAAGATTATATCCCAGAAAGTATATTTAATCAATTCTGGCAACAGGATGGCGAGTTTACGGACGACCAACTTGTACAGAATTTCGGCACCACTGGAATCGAAGCTGCCCGCATTCGTCAGGAAACTGGTCAATTACCATATGATATTCTGCGAATAGTGTCGAAAGATGCTGAAGGCAAATTAGATATGGCAGCCGAAGCTTTTGATATTCTGGATCAGGCCCAGGCTGAAGTGGATCGTATTGCGGCTGAAGAAGGACGATTTGTGTCTATAACACAAGTTCTTGATACCTTCCCTGAGAAGGACCAGGCCATTGTGGCAAATAAAATACCAGAAGTATATGGTGATAGATTGAATAAAGATGATGCAATTCGAATTTATTCTGCCACTATTCAATCGGCGGGCCCATATGGCGCAGTGAAACGCGGACTATTCCAGGGAGATTTTAAGGCAGCTATACGCCGTGAAGTATCGCAAGCACTAACTGATGCTAATTCTCTTGGTCGTATTAAGGAAGATACCGCATTTAGTGATATGTTTCTTGGCATTGCCGCTCGCATACAGGCAGCGGATGTAGACGGCAAATTAACAAAAGCCGAGATTGTTGCTAGAGCACGCCAGGTAGCGGAGCAGCAATGGAAAACTGAAGGACGCGGGCCATTGCCGACTGAGAAAAAGCCTAAGCCGAAACTTGTAGTGAACCAGCCACCAAAGGAAACTAAATAATGGCATTCACTGACGCAGAACTAAAGGCCGAACTTTATAAGCAGATGGATCGGTCGCCAGATGAAATCAAAGATAACTTGCTATCGCAAGATTACGAACCGGCCGAAGTAATAGCGGATAGTGATTCTGTTAACAAAGGTGTAGGATGGGATAAGGTGGCCACTGCTGGCCTCGTATTTGAATCTAAGGGACTTACCGACTGGATGGCACAGCAAGGCCACGTGAATGCCTCCGATGATGCGGTGCTGACCGCTTTAAACGCTGGCATGAATCGTATGGCCGAAGGACGCCAGGGTTGGCAGGCTGTGCGCGATTGGATTGCCACTAAACCAGCAACGGCCGTGCATCGTGGCAGCAATGTATTGGAAATGGCGCTTGGTATGGCCTATCCGCTCTGGAATGGTTCGCAACAGGCATTCTTTGGCTGGATCCAGGGCGATTCGCGCGACGAGATACTTACGCGCTTAATGGGTGAACCAGGTCGCCCCGAAGATGGTGAGAATACGCAGTTTATGTCGTCTGCCGAACAATTGAAAAAATTGCTCACGGCATCCTTTACCGGCAAATTCGACCGGGCCGCCATGCTCATGGATATGGAACCACGTGTATTCGAAAGTATGCATAATGATATTGACTTCCAGAAAATAATTATTAATAAAGCATTCAATGGTAGTGAAGATGCATATAATGAATATCTAGCGGATCTAAATAACTCTACATATGGAAAAGTTGCTATTGGCGCCCTCGCAGCAGCTAGTGCGCCGGCTGTGTTTGCCGATCCTCTTGTGCTTGCTGGCGAAGTAAAGATTGCCAGTAAACCCGCTATGATGATTCTAAAGGCCCTTAAACTGCCCCGCATTACCGAGGCACGTGCCATAAAAGGAGTCAAAGATATCATACCTGCTGCAAAAGAAGAACTTACGGCCTTACGTCAAACCAAATTCATTGGTTTGGATGATGCCAAGGCTCGTGTTTTAGAAAAGCAGATAGATGCCAATTTGGATCCCCTTAAGCGCACTCTTGGCAGTTCATATGATGCACAAACTAAAGCGCAAAAAATGCTGGAAACGGCCAGCGCCGCGAAAGATGCTGATCCCACGAATCCAGAAATATTGCGTCGATATGTACAGGCAGAGAAGCGACTTGCAGAGGCTAACTCGGCTGTCAATAAATTTAAACAAGGTCCAGTTGAAGATATATATATCAAGAAGTCACCTAAACGTAATCCCAATACTTTAAATACCAGAATCAAAACGCGACACCGGAATGTGGAAACCATACGGCGTGACGTGTTGGCGATGGAATATGCTTCACCTAAGGAAATTAATAGATCACTAGATAACTTCGGTATTTCTGGCGAAGTTGGATTTCGTAAAAATCTGAATAAAGTTTTGGATAATATACGCGCCGGTAAAGCTCTTGAACAATCTGATTATGATCTGCTCAATAATTGGGCTAAACTTCCCAAGAATGTACAAAAAGCTTTGCAAATTAAGGGCATTTCTGTGCCAGAAGTTGTGCGAGAGGGTGCCCTTCGCAGCAAACCATTGAATCCCGAAGATTGGACTAAGATGGATGATTTGCCTCTATTCAATCAACGAGCTTTGCTTGGCGCAGACGATATAGAAGTTACTGGCGATGCTGCCAAGATGTTAACAGAAGGTGCTGCTCTAGAAGATGTAGCTATACACAGTTTGGCAATGCCAGAATACAGTATAGTGGGCCAGGGTAAGAATATTCCACGCGGTATAGCCGATGGCCATTGGGTAAAAGAAGTAGCAGATACTCGTAAGATGAGTTTGGCGGATGGCACAAAAGTATTCACTGATGAAGCACAATTACATCTTTTTCCGCAGCATTCAGCGCCAGGACTCGTGGGATTTTCCATGTCTACTCCTAATATCTTGCAGCGTATGCTCTTTCCATTCCGGGAACCACGTGGGGCATTACGGGGCACTGGTATTTTTGAGAGGGTGCGCGCCGGCCAGATAAATTATGATATTGGCAAGAGTGGTTCCGATGAATTCCTGGAGCGCACATTAACTGAGGCTGGCATTGTAAAGAAGGGAATTCGCACAGGATTTCGTGTGGCTTATAATGGTAAAGAAGGAGAAGATTCCGCCTATAAACTTGCAAAAGCTTTGGATTTAGATCCAACAAGCGAGGCATTCGGCAAACATTATGATACTTTGACTCTAAAGGAACGTACTGCTTTTTCGGAGCTTCGTAAATGGACTGATAATCTGGCGGATCGTCAAGGGATACAAGGTAAACAACGTATTAGTGGATATTTCCGCCACTTATTTAATGATGGTATGTTCGAGAATGGCGCTCGTCCTATCGAGTTCGTGGGCCTGCCGGTAACTGCCGAAGTTAATGGTAGCCATCTCCTACCACGACTCGGTAAGACGGGCTATAAAATGGATTTGTTGGAAGTGCTGGAAAATTACAATCGCGCGGCACATCGCAAGATTTATGTCGAGCCAATGTTGCAAGATGCACTAGATTTAGCTGAGGCCACCGGCAAAGGGCACATTATAAAGTATACCAACAAATATGTATCGGAACTTAAAGGTACGCCCACATTTATTGATTCTGCTGTTGATGAAATTGCTCAAACTGTGGCTTCTATTACTGGGCATCCCGTTAAATTACCTCGCACAGCAGAAGTGGGTGCCGCAATAAGTAGCATATACTACTCCAGTTTATTGGGCGGCAATCTGAATTATCTAATTCAAAATATTGGCACTGGTATTCTAAATCCTCTGGCCAAATATGGTATTTTAGGGACGGCCGAAGGTATACTGCGCATGGCAACACCAGAGGGTCGCGCACTAGCCAAAAATGCACAACTTCAAATGCACATGTCTAAGTTGTTTGAAGGCAGTGCAATGCGCCAGTACTCGGATTTCATTTCAAAACTTGGTCCGGCTCAGTCAGAATTTTATGTACGTGGTTTGTCATTCCATGCCGCTCTCAGCGAAATAGAAAAACGTGCTGGCAAGACATTGGCCGAGATGATGGCCGAAGGAACTGGGCGGGCAGCATTAACTGAAGCTGTAAACGCCGCCGAACTTACTCAACATATTTATGGTATTTCGGGGCGTTCACCTATGATATCTAGATTGGTTGGACGAGGTGCCGCGACATTCGGTACTCAGTTTCTTAGTTTTCCTTACAAACAAACTGGTTATCTTATGAGTTTGGCGGCCGAAGATCCTGGCCATGTAATGCGATATTTTGGTTATTCCGGCATCATGCAACGTATGGCGGCCCAGGAACTTAATATCGACGCCACACAATGGACGGGCCTTGGTTACATTCCTATGCCAAGGGCCGGCCAGGATATGCCTCTTTCTCCCGGCATGCAGCTTCTTACCAGCATAATGGAGTGGAGTAGTGCTGCGCGCGAAGGCAATCCTACCAAGATTGAGCAAACAACGCGCCAAGTTGAAGATAATTTGTTGGCGGCTGCGCCGGGATTGGCACCAATGCGCAAAGCTTTCGAAACAGCCGAACGCTTGAATAGTGGTGCAGTTACCAATCCACAGACTGGCGAATTCGTGCGACCTTTGAAGTTGCCGGATGAATTAGTGCCTACTATACTGCAAACTCAGTCCACACAGGAACACGAGTTCCAGTCTATTCAAAAACAGCATAAACAACAAGTCCAGAATGAATTATATTTTCGTAAGAAGTTGACGGATGAGTACATAACCGCGCTACAAGAGGGTGATACTTCCAAATATGAAGCATTGCAGCAGCGATTGAATGATATGGGCATCTTCGTAACCCCCAATGGTAATGCAATAGAGTCGTTGTATATGAGTCGGCAGTTACGTTGGTTTATGAACCAACCGACCTTTATGCCATTTGGAATGGTACCAACCGATGAAGATTTGAGAATACCAGAATAGAAGGTAGTTATGTAATGCGCAAACAAATCCCTAATGTAGATGGTATTTTGCTCCGTGCCATTATATCTGTGTTATTAGCACTAAGTCTGGGAGCAGTAAAATTAAATAGAGACATGGGCCGGCTTGAATCAAAAGTTGATTATTTACTGGCTCGTGCATTAATTTTTGATAAAGGAACAAATAATAGTGGAAACTCCCCATTTTGGCATTTTAGAAATTCTGGGTCTGGGCCTGACAGCACTGGAAATGATAGGGGTACTCCCCCGAATTCGAGGTTACTTCAACCCGCAGCGTCGGACTCAGCGAGCCGTATTATTCAGTCAGATTGCGAAGGATGTGCTGTCGCTAGTGACGTTGCAGAAGGGTGTTACTACACCACAGGCCGAAATTATACAGTCTGCGATGGATATGGTAATGGAAAAATTGATCCGAGAAGGAGTCAGCAAAGCACAGGCCGCTGATATTGCACGCAGTACTGTGGCGGGCGCCGCCGCACAGGCGGGTTTTGATTTGAAGGGGATTGTACTGTAGTACTGACCTAAATAATAGGTCATATGACCTATAAAAATGGCCGCCCGGCAGATACCGAGCGGCCTAATTATTTTCTATATTTACGATTTGAGCCACCAAAAAAGGTCTATAAGGCCCAAAAGTAACATAAGACGCATCATTGTTCCTTTCGTAATTAGGGGGTACTAAGTACTTCAAAATACCCCCTTCACTTTATATTATACCCCTATTCAGTACCGCTAGCAAACAATTCTTTTGCATCTTCGGCACTATCTGGCCACTTATATTTTGTAGGATAACAAAAAAGTACATCATCTTCATGGATGATTTCCAGAATTACCGCAGTCTTTCCTATCTTAACTTCTGCCTCGCGGCTCTCGTATATCTGCAAAACTGCTCCATCTAGTTCCCTAATATCCTTTTCAGTCTGGTCGCCAGTCAATACCACGATGCCGCGCCGAGTCTGACGTTGCGCCATATCTGGAATAAATAATTTGCCGGACGCACTTTTCTGTTCGGGCGCATCCCGCAGCAAGGCAATATGGCGTCCTGGAATATAGCATTCCTTTGCTTTGAGTGCCAGGGATACTGCTATTGGATTGCGAGGATCAAAAGATTCGTCGCCGCCAATCTCGATACTACCAAGTTCGAATTTTTCCTCAGTCATATTTTGCTTCTCCTATTGTTACTGGATTGAGTATCTGCCACTTTTCCGTCCGATAATCTACTGTCGTTGGTAATTCTAATGCCGCTTTAGCATGTCCAGTGCTGTCGGCCAGAGCCTCTTTACACTCTGAATTCATATTTACGTCTTTGAATGGAGAGAAAAAAATCATATCTGCTTTTGTGGCACCTCCATTACCAGTTAAAATTCTTTTGCTGGTAGTTGGTGACACTTCAACCAATTCAACAATGGGCGCCAGACCGCGCAAATTGTGTTCTATTTGCTGCACGAGACGCCATTGTTTTGCATGTGTCTTGGGATTATAATTATAGATCGGAGTTTCAAGGCCGACTCGAATACTGTCAATCTTGTACTTATCAACCCAGTCTGCTATTTGGATGGTAATGGTGTGTGCCAGATTGCTAGCACGCACAGAGTCATGCGTGGTGGCTGGCATTTCAAAAGTAGACCACGCTATAAGTGCAAATAAAGGAGAAAATAAGGCTAAACCCGTACGAGTAAATCCAGCATCAATTCCTGCGCACCATTGGTTTATGTTATTTGATAGTCTGCCCACTTAGTTGTCTTATCTCCAAATACGAGTGTGTGTTTATCTTCTACTATATGCCAGGGAATTAAAAATATTGTAAAATCATCTTTAGTATTACAAACTACGGCCAAATCATCAAAAGAATATTTGTTATACCTATTTTGCTTTTTACGTAATGAAAGTTTCCATGCACCATCTGGTCTTTGCCAAGCTGTCTTAACTTGTATCTTACGCATTCCTCTACTGTCGTGGCAATTCACAATAAAATCATAGGGAATATCTGCCACTATAGACTGAGCTACTTCCCAGTTGTGGCCAAGGGCTGTCGCAACAAATAGTGCTTCTGATTCTGCTCCTATTATATTGGAATTTCTATACATGTTTTTCCCGCACACCTTGTTGTTTGGTTTCAACCATATTCTGGATACGGTCCAGATGATTCAAAGTTTCGTGCCAATTGCCGGCATATGGGCAATTTCTATCATCTATATACGCCAATGCTAGTCGCTTGCCATTAGAACCATCATCAATTTCATCGAATGGTAATTTCCAAAATTTCATGTAATCATGAATAGCACCCACAATCTTAGCCCGTTCCGGCGCAGTATGGTGTTGGGGCGACATACGACTTGACCACACCACAA
>Ga0214473_10002483_pt1 | contig 22658 bp, 21 predicted proteins | sample RVTome_7_FD_203509 | JGI IMG/M metagenome (GOLD analysis project Ga0214473, IMG submission 203509) | Soil microbial communities from uranium-contaminated site in the Upper Colorado River Basin, Wyoming, United States - RVT98D197 | ecosystem: Environmental > Terrestrial > Soil > Contaminated >... | reverse complement strand
TAGCAGGCAGCCAGACCATGGCCGGCCGCTGGAACAGGCCCATCCGCGGAGGACCGACGCGCTCGGCCGCACGTTCAACGCGGCTTGCTTGTGCTCGCCCGGGTCATTCTCGAGCGGCGCGCGCGCGCCGCCTTGAGCTCCTCCAGCGCCGCGAGCACGACGCGGAGCGCCGGATTCTCGGGGTTATCCCGCCGCGTCACGACGGCGAGGCCGCGGGCGAGGGGCGGGCTCAGCGGGATCGCGGCGCGCGTGCCGGCCTTCACCTCGGCGGTGACGGCCATCCGGGGCGAGAGGGACAGGCCGAGGCCGGCGCCGACGAGCTTCTTGATCGCCTCGGCGTTCCCCAGCTCCATCGCCACGCGCGGGGTGGCGCCTCCGCGGCGGAACCACTCGTCGATCACGCGCCGGATCGTGCCACCCGGCTCGTAGAAGATGAGCGGATGGCGCGCGAGCTCTTTCGGAGTGAGCGCCCGCGCCCGCCGCCACTGCCGCCCGGCCGGCGCGATGGCGACGAGCGGATCGATCAGGAGCGGGGAGACGGCGAGCGATCGCGCCGAGACGGGCAGCGTGACGACGCCGAGGTCGAGGCGGTTGCCCGCGACGCCGGCGACGATCTCGGGCGAATTGCCGGTGACCACGACCATCTCGAGGGCGGGGTAACGCGCGTGCAATCTCCGGAACACCGGCGGCAGCAGGTGGATGCTCGCGGTGGCGCCGGTGCCCAGGGTGATCAGAACAATTCATTTCTCCGAGCGGGTGAGTGACCGCACAGTAGGACGAGGAGGATGGCATGGAAGACATCTCGGTTCGCTCCGCCGCGCTCGACGACGCGGCGGCGATCTCGACGATCTACAACCAGGGGATCGCCGACCGGGTGGCCACGCTCGAGACCGAGCTGCGCACGCCCGGGGAGCGCCGCCAGTGGATGGCCGCGCGCGGCTCCCGCCACCCCGTGCTCGTGGCGGAGGCGCGCGGGCTCGTGATCGGATGGGGGAGCCTCAACGCCTTCAACCCTCGCCCCGCGTACGACCACGTGGCGGACCTCTCCGTCTACGTCGAGCGCGGCTGGCGCGGCAAAGGGGTGGGGCGGCGTCTTCTCGATCGCCTGATCACGCTCGCCCGCGAGCTCGGCTATCACAAGATGGTGCTGGCCGCCTTCCCCGACAACGCGGCGGGGGTGGCGCTCTACGAGCGCCTGGGCTTCTCCCGCGTCGGTGTCTACCACGAGCAGGGCCGGCTCGACGGCGCGTGGGTCGACGTCCTCGTGATGGAGAAGCTCCTCTCCTAGACTCGGAGGGGCCACCGGGTAGTGGGTCAATGTGGCCCGGTACCGACCACCGCGCGTGGTACCTTGACGGCGATGCCGCCCCATCTCTACTACGCGCCGTCCGCGCCCGTCCCCACGGAGTACCGCGTCGGGCTTTGCGCCTGGCAGGACAAGAGCATGGTCGAGGAGGGGCAGTTCTATCCCATCAAGAGCATGAAGGCGGAGGAGCGGCTCTGGTGGTACAGCCGCTTCTTCGACTGCGTCGAGGTCAACTCGACCTTCTACGCGCCGCTGTCCGCCCAGAACGCCGTCCTGTGGGTCAAGCGGACGCCGCCGGGCTTCCTCTTCAGCGTCAAGGCCTATGCCCTCCTGACGGGCCACCACCTCGACGCCGCGCGCTTGCCCGAGCCGCTCGGCGCCCTGCTCCCGTCCTCCGCGCGTGCGAACGCGCGCGGACAGATCGAGAACAGCGTGTTTCCCGCCGAGGCCCGCGACTGGGCGTTCGCGACGTTCCGCGAGGCGCTCCGCGCGCTGGATGACGCCGGCAAGCTCGGCTACGTGCTCTTCCAGATGGCCCCGTGGGTCCGCTATGGCACGCAGGCGCTCGACTACCTGGCGAGCCTCCCGGAGCGGCTGCCCGGGCTCACCATCGCCGTGGAGTTCCGCGACGCCTCGTGGCTGCCCGGCCACACCGACGAGGTGCTCCGCTTCCTCGCCGAGCGCGGGCTGACCTATGTCTCGGTGGATGCCCCGCGGACACCCGCCGGTGTGGCGAGCACCCTCGCCCTCACCTCTCCGATCGCCGTCTTGCGCTTACACGGGCGCAATACTGAGGGCTTCCTCAAGCAGCTCCGGGGGGAGGGGCCGACCGTGGCCGAGAAATACGGATATCTCTATAGCCCGGCCGAGATAGAGGAGATCGTCGGCCGGGGTCGCCTCCTCGATGGGCGGGCGCGCCGCATCTACTTCGAGCTCAACAACAATGCGGGCGACGCCCCCGCCATCAACGGCATCCAGATCCGGGAGCTCCTGGGGCAGGACGGCCCCGACCGCGCCCTCGTCGAGGCGGAGTGGCGGGCGCGCCGCCGCTCGGCGCGCCTCCCGCTGACCCGGTCGGAATCCGCGTGCTAGAATCACACATCGAAAAGCCCGAGGTCCCGGGAGGATCACCACGTGCCGATCTACGAGTATGAGTGTCAGGCCTGCCGCCGCCGTGTGAGCGTGCTGGTGCGCTCGCTGTCCGGCCAGGTCCCGCCCCGATGTCCGCGCTGTGGCGGCGCCGAGCTGTCCCGCCTCATGTCCCGCTTCGCCACCGTGAAGTCCGAAGATGCCCGCCTCGACTCGCTATCCGACCCCTCCCAGTACGGCGACCTCGACGAGAACGATCCCCGGAGCGTTGCGCGCTTCATGAAGCGCATGGGCGACGAGGTGGGCGAGGACCTGGGCGAGGACCTCGACGCGGCCATGGACGAGGCGATGGACGAGGGGGACGGCGGGGGGAGTGGGGGCAGTGGTGACGGAGAGGGAAGCCTGTCCGACGCGGCGGGGGCCGATGAAGGTTGACGTCCTCGCGAGTCTCGCCGACCTCGACGAGGAGCGCTGGAACGGCCTTCTCGCGCGCTCGGCGTCGGCCTCCGCCTTCCTCACCTGGCAGTGGCAGACCGAGTGGGCGCGCGCCTTCGCCGCCGACCGCCCGCTCCAGATCCTCGCGGTGAGCGACGCCGGCGGAGCCCTCGCGGGCCTCTTGCCGCTCTACGAGGAGACGCCGGCGCGCCTCTGTCTCCTCGGCGGCGTCGAGGTGTCCGACTACCTGGACGTGATCGCCGTGGCCGGCAGCGAAGAGGAGGTCTGGCAGGCGCTCCTCCAGCACCGGGCGGCGCAGGCGGTCGAGTGGGATCTCCACGCGATCCGCGCGGCCTCGCCCACCGTGGCGCTCCTGCCCAGGCTCGCGCCGACCGTCGGGCTGCGCGCGCTGACCGTCGTCGAGGAGCGCTGCCCGGTCCTCCCGCTGCCCGCGACGTGGGAGGAGTATCTCGCCCGCCTGTCCGGCAAGGACCGCCACGAGCTCAAGCGGAAGATGAGGAAGCTCGAGCGCGAGCTCTCCGGCGTCAGCGTGCGCTCGCACGCCGGCGCCGCGGGATGGGACGAGGCGCTCGGCCGGTTCCTCGCGCTGCATCGCCTGTCCAAGGTCGGCAAGGCCCGCTTCATGGACGAGCGCATGGAGCGGTTCTTCCGTGACGCGACGCTGGCCCTCGCGCAGGCGGGCTGGGCGCGGCTGTGGTTCCTCGACTGGGACGGGGCCTCCATCGCGACCTTCCTCTGCGTCGAGTACGCGGGCAGCGTGGGGCTCTACAACTCGGGCTTCGACCCCGCGCACGCGCGGCTGGCTCCCGGCATCGTGCTCCTCGCCCACGTGATCAAGGACGCGATCGGCCGCGGCATTCCCGTCTTCGACTTCCTCCGGGGAGAGGAGCCGTACAAGCAGGACTTCGGGCCGACGCCGGAGGACCTCCTCGAGATCCGGGTCCTGCCGTGATGCTCCGTGTCGCGCTGCTGTCCGTGCACACCTGCCCCCTCGCCGCGCCGGGCGGCAAGGAGACGGGGGGCATGAACGTCTACGTGCGGGAGACGGCCCGCGAGCTCGCCCGCATGGGCGTGGGCGCGGACGTGTTCACGCGCTCCCAGAACCGGACCATCCCGCGCGTGGTGGAGATGGGGCAGGGGGCGCGCGTCGTCCACCTGCCCGCGGGTCCCGAGCGGCCGATGCCGCGCGAGGCCGTGCACCGGCATCTCGACGAGTTCGTGGCGGGCGTGGAGGCGTTCCGGCGCGAGGCGGGCCTGGAGTACGACCTGATCCACGCGCACTACTGGCTCTCCGGCGTCGCCGGACTCGCCCTGCGCGACGCATGGGGCGCTCCGCTCGTGCAGATGTTCCACACGCTCGGGCGCCTCAAGAACACGGTGGCGCAGACGCCCGCCGAGGTCGAGCCCGAGCTCCGCATCGCCGAGGAGTCGCGGATCATCGCCGGCGCCGACCGCATCGTCGCCGCCAACGCCGTCGAGCGCGCGCACCTGGTGTGGTACTACGGGGCGGCCGCCGAGCGCGTCGAGGTGATTCCCTGTGGCGTGGACACCGAGCTGTTCCAGCCCATGCGCCGCGAGGTCGCCAAGGACCTGCTCGAGCTCGGTCCCGAGCCGCTCCTGCTCTACGTGGGGCGCCTGCAGCCGATCAAGGGCCTGGAGACCCTGCTCGAGGCGATGACGCGCCTCGATGAGGCGACGCTCCTCATCATCGGCGGCGACCAGGACGAGCCCGAGAGCGGTCACGCCGTCTACCTGCGCGAGCAAGTCGCCTCGCTCGGCCTCGAGCGACGGGTGCGCTTCCTCGGCGCCCAGCCGCAGCGGCGGCTCCGCCTCTTCTATGCGGCGGCCGACGCCACCGTCATGCCGTCCTACTACGAGTCCTTCGGCATGGTCGCCCTCGAGGCCATGGCGTGCGGCAGCGCCGTCGTCGCCTCGCGGGTGGGAGGTCTCACCACGACGATCCAGGACGGCGTCACCGGCCATCTCGTGCCGGAAGGCGATCCCGTCGCGCTCGCCGAGCGGGTGCGCGGGCTCCTCGCCGACCCGGACGAGCGGGCCCGCATCGGGCGCGAGGCCGCGCGCTGGGCGGCCGAGCACCGCTGGCCGTGCGTCGCGGAATCGGTGTGCCGCCTCTACTCGACGCTGCGCCCCGCCGCGCTCCTCCACCTCGGGCGCACGCGCTGCCGGTCGTAGTCCCCGGAGGGGACAACATTCGCGTGACTTGGCGGGGCGCCTGCGCCATTCTTGTGCCATGACGGCGCTCCCGGACCCGCGCTCCTTCGAGGGGATCGAGGGCGATCTGAACGTCTCCCCGCAGCGCGCGTCGTTCGCGGGGCGCCACCTCGGCGGGGAGGCGCGCCGGTGGCTCGAGGAGGACGCGCGCTACTTTCTCCGCCAGGCGCTGTCCACCCCGTGCCTGAACGTGATCGCGCGCTGCGACGGCGTCTATCTCGAGGACATCGAGGGCCGCCGCTACATGGACTTCCACGGCAACAGCGTGCACCAGGTCGGCTTCGCCAACCCGGTGGTGGTAGCGGCGATCAAGGCGCAGCTCGACGAGCTCGCCTTCTGCACGCGGCGGTACACGAACCTCCCCGCCATCGCGCTGGCGCGAACCCTCGCCCGGATCACCCCCGGCGATCTCGGCAAGTCGCTGTTCTGCCCGAGCGGCGCCGCCGCCGTCGGCATGGCGCTGCGCCTCGCCCGCGCCGCCACCGGGCGCCACAAGACCATCTCCATGTGGGATGCCTTTCACGGCGCCTCGCTGGATGCCTCGAGCGTGGGCGGCGAGCGCATGTTCCGGCGTGACATCGGCCCCTTGCTGGCGGGGACCGAGCACGTGCCGCCCCCGGACGCCGGCGGGTGCGCGCTCGGGTGCGGCGGGCAGTGCGACCTCCGCTGCGCCGGCTATCTCGAGTACGTGCTCGACAAGGAGGGCGACGTCGCCGCCGTGATCGCGGAGCCCGTGCGCAGCACGCCGTCCATCCCGCACCGGGAGTACTGGCGCCGGGTGCGCGCGGCGTGCGACCGCGCGGGCGCGCTCCTGATCTTCGACGAGATCCCGCAGTGCCTGGGCCGCACGGGCCGCATGTTCGCCTCGGAGCACTTCGACGTGGTCCCCGACATCCTCGTGCTCGGCAAGGGGCTGGGGGGCGGGATCCTGCCGATGGCGGCCATCGTCACGCGGCCGGAGCTCGACGTCATGGCCGATCGCGCGCTCGGCCACTACACGCACGAGAAGAATCCCGTGCTCTGCGCGGCGGCCTCCGCGACCATCGCGTACGTCGAGGAGGAGGGCCTCGTCGAGCGGGCGCGCGCGCTGGGCGCGCTCGCGCTCGAGCGCATGGGCGAGCTCGCCCGGCGCCATCGCCTCGTCGGCGACGTCCGCGGGCTCGGGCTCCTCATGGGCATCGCGCTGGTGCGCGATCCCATCACGCGGGAGCCGGCCCTCGAGGAGGCGGAGCGGGTCATGTACGGCGCCCTCGAGCGCGGGCTCTCCTTCAAGGTCAGCGCGGGCCATGTGCTGACGCTGACGCCGCCCCTGACGATCACGCGCGCGGAGCTCGATCGCGCATTCGGCATCATCGACGAGTGTCTCGCCGAGGTCGAGCGCGGGTGAGCGAGGCCGCGCCGGCCCGCTCGGTGACGCCCCATGCCCGCGCGGTGATCGTGGGCGGGGGCATCGTCGGCACGAGCGTCGCCTATCACCTGACCCGGCTCGGCTGGCGGGACGTGGTCCTGATCGAGCAGGGAGGGCTGTCCGGCGGCACGACGTGGCACGCGGCCGGCCTCGTCGGCCAGCTCCGCTCCTCGAGCAACCTGACCCGGCTCATCCGCGAGAGCGCGGACCTCTACGCTCGGCTGGAGGCGGAGACGGGGCAGGCCACGGGCTGGAAGCGCTGCGGCAGCCTCAGCGTCGCGCGCACCGCGGAGCGCATGGTCCAGCTCAAGCGCAATGCCTCGCTCGCGCGGGCCTACGGGATCGAGGCCGAGGTGATCAGCGCGAAGGCCGCGGGGGAGCGGTACCCGCTCATGCGCACCGACGACCTCGTGGGCGCGGTGTGGATCCCCGGCGACGGCAAGGCCAATCCCGCCGACGTCACCCAGGCGCTCGCGCGCGGCGCGCGCGCGGGCGGCGCCGCGCTCCACGAGGGCGTCACCGTCACCGGCGTCCGGCTCGCGCGCGGCGCCGTCGCCGGGGTCGAGACGTCGGCCGGATCCATCGCCACCGACGTCGTGGTGAACTGCGCGGGGATGTGGGCCCGCGCGCTCGGGCGGATGAGCGGGGTGACGATCCCGCTGCACGCCTGCGAGCACATGTACCTCGTCACCGAGCCGATCGACGGCGTGACGGCGGACCTGCCCGTGATGCGGGACCCCGACGGCCACATCTACTTCAAGGAAGAGGTGGGCGGCCTCCTCATGGGCGGCTTCGACCCCTGGGCCAAGCCGTGGGGCATGGGCGGCATTCCCGATGGCTTCAGCTTCGCCACGCTGCCCGAGGACTGGGGGAAGTTCGAGGTCCTGATGACCAATGCCGTCCAGCGCGTGCCCGCCCTCGAGACCGCCCCCGTGCGCCTGCTCATGAACGGCCCGGAGAGCTTCACGCCCGACAACTACTTCATCATCGGCGAGGCGCCCGAGGTGCGGCGCTACTATGTGGCCGCCGGCTTCTGCTCGGGCGGCATCGCCGCCGCGGGCGGCGCGGGCAAGGCGCTGGCGGAGTGGATCGCCGGCGACCGGCCGCCCATGGACCTCTGGCAGGCCGATATCCGGCGCTTCGCGCCGTTTCACGGCAACCCCCGGTTCCTCCGCGAGCGCGCGAGCGAGATCGTGGGCGTCCACTACTTCGTGTCGTACCCGAACCGGGAGCTCGAGAGCGGCCGCGGCCTGCGCGTCTCTCCGCTCCATGGCCGGCTGCGCGCCAGGGGCGCCTGCTTCGGCGCCAAGATGGGCTGGGAGCGCGCCAACTGGTTCGCCCCGCCCGGGGTCGCGCCGGTGACGGCGTACTCCTTCGGCCGCCAGAACTGGTTTCCGTGGGCGGCGGCCGAGCACCGCGCGACGCGCGAGGCCGTGGCCGTGTTCGACCAGACCTCGTTCTCCAAGTTCCGGCTCGAGGGGCCCGACGCCGAGGCCGTCCTCCAGCGCCTGTGCGCCAACGACGTGGCCGTGCCCGCGGGCCGCATCGTCTACACCGCGATGCTGAACGAGCAGGGCGGGATCGAGAGCGATCTCACCGTCACGCGGCTCGGTGAGGACGCCTACCTCATCGTGTCCGGCTCCGCCCAGGCGACGCGGGACTTCCACTGGATCAAGCGCCATATCCCCGAGGGCCGCCGCGCCGTCCTCACCGACGTCACCAGCGCGTACGCCGTGCTCGGCGTCATGGGGCCGCGCTCGCGCGCGCTCCTCGCGCGGCTGGCCGACTGCGACCTCGCGGATGCGGCGTTCCCGTTCGCCACGAGCCGCGAGATCGGCGTCGGCCCCGCCCTCGTCCGCGCCTCGCGCATCACCTACGTGGGCGAGCTCGGCTGGGAGCTGTACGTGCCCGTCGAGCTCGCCGGCTGCGTCTATGACGCGCTGGACGAGGCGGGCCGCGATCTCGGCCTGGCCGACGCCGGGTACTACGCGATGGACTCGCTGCGGATGGAGAAGGCCTACCGCGCGTGGGGGCGGGAGCTCACGACGGAGGACACGCCGCTCGAAGCGGGCCTCGGCTTCGCCGTCCGCTTCGACAAGGCGCCGGCGTTCATCGGGCGGGAGGCGCTGCTGCGCCGGCGGGGCGAGCGGCTGACCAAGCGCCTCGTCAACTTCGTCCTCGACGATCACGCCGCGCTGCCCTGGGGCGACGAGCCCATTGTCTGCGAGGGGCGGATCGTGGGCGCCGTCACCTCGGCGGCCTACGGTCACACGCTCGGCCGCGCCGTCGCCATGGGCCACGTGCGGCACCCCGAGGGCGTGGACGAGGCCTTCGTGTCCGGCCGCGCGTTCGAGATCGAGATCGCGGGCGATCGCTTCGCGGCGCGGGCCGGCCTGCGGCCCCCCTATGACCCCCAAGCCCTGAGAGTCAGGGGCTGAGCCTCGGAACAGAGGAGAGATGAGCATGGCCTTCACGTATCAGCGGCGTTACCGCGGACCGATACAGGCGGTGCTGCTCGACTGGGCCGGCACGACGATGGACTACGGATGCGTCGCTCCCGCCGTGGTCTTCGTCGAGGTCTACAAGCGCCAGGGGGTGCCGATCTCCATGGAGGAGGCGCGCATCCCCATGGGCGCCCACAAGCGCGTCCACATCCAGAAGATCAGCGAGCTCGACAGCGTGCGCCGGCGCTGGCAGGAGGCGCACGGGCGGCTCCCCACCGACGACGACGTGAGCCGCATGTTCGCGGAGTTCGTGCCGCTGCAGCTCGCGTGCCTGTCCGACTACTCGGCGCTGATCCCCGGCACGCTCGAGGCGGTGGCGGCGATGCGCGCCCGCGACATCAGGATCGGCTCGACCACCGGCTACACGACGGAGATGATGAAGATCAACCTCGAGGACGCCCGGCGTCAGGGGTATGCGCCGGACTCGACCGTGTGCGCGAGCGACGTCCCCGCCGGCCGTCCCTACCCCTACATGTGCCTGCAGAACGTGATCAATCTCGGGGTCTCGCCCGTCGACGCCTGCGTCAAGGTCGACGACACCGTCCCCGGCATCGAGGAAGGGCTCAATGCCGGCATGTGGACGGTCGGGCTCGCCATGAGCGGCAACGAGATCGGTCTGCCGCTCAAGGAGGTCCAGGCCCTGGACCCCGCCGATCGCGAGCGCCGGCGCCAGCGCGCCTGCGCGCGCATGTATCAGTGCGGCGCCCACTACGTCGTCGACAGCCTCGCCGAGCTCATGCCTTGCCTCGACGAGATCGAGGCGCGCATCGCCCGCGGCGAGCGGCCCTGAGCTCCGTTCAGCGCCCGGCATCCTCTCCCCGCTGGGGAGATGTTATGCTGCTGGGGACCGATCGCTCTGCCGTGCCGTTCGCGATGAGCACCTGAGCCGGAGACCATGGTGAAAAAGAAGACCGCCAAGACCGTGTCGAAGCGGCCCGCGGGGCGAGGCGCCCCCGCGCGGACCCGATCGCGGAAGCCGCGCGCCACGCGTCGTCAAGCGCCACTTGCCGTCGAGGCGACGGTCGTCGAGCCCGCCCAGGAGCCGACGGCCGCCGTCGAGCTCGCTCCCCCCGCCGACATCGCGCTCGCGAACCCGGAGCCCGACTTCGCGGCCCGCGCGCGGCCTGCCGAGCCCGAGCGGCCGCAGCCCACGGCCCGGCGGGCGATCTTCTTCGATGTCGAGAACGCGAGCCGGCCCGAGCACATCGCGCGCGTGATCGAGCACCTCGCGGTCGACCGGATGGGCCAGCGCACCGACTTCGTCGCGGTGGGCAACTGGCGGGTGATCGGGCACGACACGGCGCGGCTCCTCGCCCGCCACGGCGCGCACCTGGTCCACAGCGCTCCCTCCGTGGGCGTGCGCGACTGGAGCGATCTCAGGATCGCCGTCGCTGCCGGCGTGTGGCTGGCGAGTGCGCGCGCCGGCGACATCATGGAGATCGTCACGAGTGACCGCGCCTTCGACGCGGTCGGCGACGTGGCGGCGGGCCTCGGTATCGCGTTCAGGCGGCTGTCCCATCAGGGGATCGCGGGGACATTCGCCGAGACTCCGGCGCCCGCGCGAGAGCCGGCGGCCGATGCCCGCTCGCGCCGCGGCCGTGGGCGCGGCAGCTGGCGCGGGGGGGCGCGGCGCCACGGCACCCCGCCCGCTCCCGCCCCTGCGCGCTCCCACGCGCCCGCCGCGCCGCCGCCGGCGGAGCCCGTCCTCCAGCTTGCTCCCGAGCCCGCCGCGGAGCCGCACACGGCGCCCCACGACGAGATCATCGCCGTGGTGCACGACCTCATGCGGCGCGCGCCCGCCCGCCCCGTGACCCTCGACACGCTGGCCAACGAGCTCAAGGCGCGCGGCTTCAGCCGACCCACCGGCTCGCCGCGCCTCATCACCAGGCTCCGGCGGATCAAGGAGATGGTGCTGAGCCGGTCGGGGGTGATCACGCTCGCCGGAGAGGAAGCGGCGCCGGCCGTGTTGGAGCCGCCCGCCGCGCCCGCCGCCGAGCCGGAGGAGGCAGGCGCCGAGTCGGGTCCGGAGCCCGGCAACGAGGCGATTCCGGCCGCCGAACCGTCCGAGCGCGCGCCGTCACCTGCTCGGCGGCGGTCTCGGCGCGGCGGGCGCGGGCGGCGGCGGCGGACAGGCGCTCCCGCCGCCTAGCCCAACCGAGCCTCCCTCACCCCGCCCCTCTCCCTCGGAGAGGGAGAGGGGGTCGATTCGATGCCCTCGCCCCCGAAGGGGGAGAGGGGCAGGGTGAGGGGCGTGTCGACGCTATGCCAGCTCCGGGCCCGGACCGCCGTAGTGATCGATGATGAAGCGCGAGATGCTGTGGCGGGAGGGCAAGCCCGGCAGGGCATCCGAGGGAAACCACCGGGCGTCCTCGAGCTCATCCGGATCGATCTTGATCTCGCCGCCGGCATACGCCGCGACGAAGCCGACCATGAGCTGGCTCGGGAAGGGCCAGTTCTGGCTTCCCACGTAACGAATGTCCGTCACGTCGACCCCGACCTCCTCCTTGACCTCGCGCGCGACGGCCCCCTCGAGCGACTCGCCGTTGTCGACGAAGCCCGCCACCAGCGCGTAGCGGCCGGGCGCCCAGCCCGCCTTGCGGGCGAGCAGGCGGCGATCTCCGTCGCGCACGAGGACGATCACCGCCGGGTGCAGGTGAGGGTAGTGCTCGTAGCGGCAGGCGGGGCACCGCCGGCCCCACTCGCCCGCGAGGCGCTGGGTGGGGCCGCCGCAGCGCGGGCAATGGCCGCTCGTGCTCTCCCACCAGAGGGCCTGCATGGCCATGCCGCCCAGCGAGAGCAGATCGTCGGGGAGCCGCGTCCCCTGCATGGGGACGAGCGTCTCGGCGCGGAAGCCCTCCGGCACGGCGGCGTCGCGGGGGAGGCTGGCCACCCAGCATTCGGCGCCGCCGAGCGTTCCCAGCCAGAGCGGCCTCGCGATGGCGGTCTCGAAGGCGGCGGGAACCGTCCCCGCCGGGAGCCGGAGGCCATCGCCCTCCGCGGTCACGATCAGGCGCTGCTCCTGGACGAGAAGCCACAGACCGCGCTCCTCGCGCGGCTTGGCGCCGCTCTTGGCGGGAGAGAAGGCGGCACCGATGCAGTCCCGGTTGAACGGCAGATAGACCGACAGAGGCGTCGTCACGGGCGCCTACGGCTTGAGCCGTGTCTTGATGCGCTCGACGGCCTCGATGGTCTCTTCGCGCTGGCCGAAGGCGGTGAGGCGGAGATAGCCCTCGCCGCTCGGGCCGAAGCCGGCGCCGGGCGTGCCCACCACGTGCGCCTCGTTGAGCAGCTTGTCGAAGAGCTGCCAGGAGCCGACGCCCGGGGGGGTCTTCACCCAGATATACGGCGCGTTCACGCCGCCGTAGACGGTGAGGCCGACGGCGGCGACCCCCTCGCGGATGATGCGGGCGTTCTCCATGTAGAAGTCGATCCGCTCGCGCACCTGCCGCTGGCCGTCGGGCGTGTACACGGCCGCCGCCGCCTTCTGGATCACGTACGGCACGCCGTTGAACTTGGTGGACTGGCGGCGGAACCAGAGGGCGTGCAGGCTCACCGCCCCGCCCGAGGCCGACCGGCCCTGGAGCTCCTTCGGCACCACCGTGAAAGCGCAACGGGTCCCCGTGAAGCCCGCCGTCTTCGAGAAGCTCCTGAACTCGATGGCGACCTCGCGCGCGCCCTCGATCTCGAAGATGGAGTGGGGCACCTCGGGGTCGCGGATATAGGCCTCGTAGGCGGCATCGTAGAGGACGACGGCCTGATGGCGGTGGGCGTAATCGACCCATGCCCGCAGGCCGTCGCGGCTGAGCACGGCGCCCGTCGGGTTGTTCGGGTAGCAGAGGTAGATCAGGTCCACCGGGCGGTCGGGCAGCGCCGGACTGAAGCCGTTTTCCGCCGTCGCGGGCAGGTAGACGAGCCGGTCGTAGCGCCCCGCCGTGTCGGCGCGGCCGGCGCGGCCCGCCATCACATTGCTGTCCACGTAGACGGGATAGACCGGGTCCGTCAGGGCGACCACACAGTCGGGCGCGAAGACCTCCTGGATATTGGCGGAGTCGCTCTTGGTCCCATCGCTGACGAAGACCTCGTCGGGCGCGACCTTGACGCCGCGGGCGGCATAGTCGTGGGCGGCGATCTGCTCGGTGAGGAACGAGTAGCCGGTCTCGGGCCCATAGCCCTTGAAGCTCTCCGCGCGGCCCATCTCGTCCACGGCCTCGTGCAGGGCGCGGAGCACGGCCGGGGGAAGGGGGCGCGTGACGTCGCCGATGCCGAGGCGGATGAGGGGCGCCTCGGGATGGGCTTGCGCGAAGGCCTGCAGGCGCTTGGCGATGTCCGAGAAGAGGTAGCTGCTCTTGAGCTCGAGGTAGTGCTCGTTGACACGTGCCACGCCGGTCTCCTGATCCTGGGATTGTGCCCGAGGGCGCCCCGATTCTAGCAGAAGCCGGGCCCTCGGGAAGGTTGTGATAGACTCCCGCCGATGAGCCCTCGGGCGAAGAGGCCCTACCGCCGCGGGATCTCTTCCACCGGGAAGGCGCTCCCATGACCGTCCTGCTGGACGTCAGGAACCTCCAGACTCACTTCATGACCTCGGGCGCGGTGGTCCGCGCCGTCGACGGCGTATCCTGGGACGTGCCCGCCGGCGAGACGGTGGCGCTGGTCGGCGAGTCCGGCTGCGGCAAGTCCGTGAGTGCGCTCTCGGTGATGCGCCTCGTGGCCCATCCGGCGGGGCGAATCGTGGGCGGCGAGATCGTCTTCAAGGGGCGCGATCTCCTCGGCCTGTCGGAGGAGGAGATGCGCCGGATCCGCGGCAAGGACATCGGCATGATCTTCCAGGAGCCGATGACCTCGCTGAACCCGGTGCTGTCGGTCGGGCGGCAGTTGACGGAGACCGTGGAGATCCATCTCGGGATGACGCCCGCCCAGTCGCGGGTGCGGGCCATCGAGTTGCTCTCGCTGGTGGGCGTGTCCGACCCCGAGCGCCGGCTCTCCCAGTATCCCCACCAGTTCAGCGGCGGCATGCGCCAGCGCATGATGATCGCCATGGCGCTGTCCTGCAATCCAGCCCTGGTGCTCGCCGACGAGCCGACCACCGCGCTCGACGTGACCATCCAGGCCCAGATCCTCGACCTGATGAAGGACCTCTCCCGCCGACTCGGCGCGGCCATGCTCATCATCACCCACAACCTGGGGGTGGTGGCGCGCTACGCCGACCGCGTCAACGTGATGTACGCGGGGAGGATCGTGGAGCGGGGGACGGCGCGGGAGATCTACGCCAATCCGCGCCACCCCTACACGCTCGGCCTCCTGCGCTCCGTCCCGCGGCTGGACGAGCCCCGTCGCGCCAAGCTCCAGCCCATCGCGGGGCAGCCCCCGGACCTGAGCCGCCTTCCGGTGGGATGCTCGTTCGCCCCGCGCTGCACCTACGTCGTGGAGCGCTGCCTCGCCGAGGCCCCTTCGCTGCAAGCCGTGGAGGCGGGGCACCTGGCCGCCTGTTGGCGCGCGAGCGAGCTGGAGCGAGCGGAGACGGTGCACGCATGACGGCCGACGCCACCGGCGACGTCATCCTCGACGTCCGGAACCTCGTCAAGCACTTCCCCGTCGGCGGGGGATTCCTGGGCGGGGCGCCGTCCGTGGTCAAGGCGGTGGACGGCGTGAGCTTCGCGATCCGGCGGGGCGAGACGCTGGGTCTCGTGGGCGAGTCCGGCTGCGGCAAGACGACCACCGGCCGCTGCGTCCTGCAACTGGAGCGCCCGACGAGCGGCCAGGTGATCTTCGAGGGGCGCGACCTCACGGCGCTGTCCGAAGCCGAGCTGCGGCCGGTGCGCCGGAGGATCCAGGTGATCTTCCAGGATCCGTACAGCTCGCTCAACCCGCGCATGACCGTGGGGCAGATCATCGCCGAGCCCCTGGCCGTTCACCGGATCGTCCCCGACAGAGCGGCGCGCGCGGCCCGGGTGCAGGATCTCCTGCAGCGGGCTGGCCTTCTCCCGGCCATGGCCGATCGCTACCCTCACGAGCTTTCCGGGGGCCAACGGCAGCGGGTCGGCATCGCCCGGGCCCTGGCCATGGAGCCGGGCCTGATCGTCTGCGACGAGCCGGTCTCGGCTCTGGACGTCTCCATCCAGGCGCAGATCATCAACCTCCTGGAGGAGCTGCAGACCGAGTTCGGCCTCACCTACCTCTTCGTCGCCCACGACCTCTCGGTGGTGCGGCACATCTCGGACCGGGTCGCGGTCATGTACCTCGGCAAGATCGTGGAGATAACAGACCGGACGTCACTCTATGCGGACCCTCAGCACCCCTATACCAAGGCCTTGCTGTCCGCGGTTCCGATCCCGGACCCCGAGGTCGAGGCCCGGCGCGAGCACGTCATCCTGGGTGGGGAGGTGCCGAGCTCCGTCAATCCACCGCCGGGATGCGTCTTTCACCCCCGCTGCCCCATCGCCATCGACGAATGCGGCAGGGCGATTCCCGAGCTGCGCGAGGTGAAGCCGGCGCACCTCGCGGCGTGTATTCGCGTGTAGCGACGGGCATTTCCGGCTTGACAGCCAGAGAGTGGCCGGATAAGGTATCACCTGGGAACCTTCCCTCTGACTCTCCGATTGAATTCACAACGCCGGGTTGTATCAACACACAGCGGAGGTGGTCTATGAATACCCTTTCCAGATGGGGTGCGGCGGCACTGGCCGTGGTTCTATCGGGAGCGGTAGCCGTCGGGTCCGGTATCGCTCAGGAGAAGCCGCGCTACGGTGGCGAGCTGGTCTTCCCCGTGCCATCCGAGCCCCCGTCCTACGACGCTCACCGGGAGCAAACCTTCGGCGTCATCCACCCGGTGGCGCCGCACTACAACGGCCTCCTGCAGGTCGATCCCACCGACCCGACCGGAACCAAGCCGGCGGCCGAGCTCGGCGAGAGCTGGACCATCTCGAAGGACGGCCTCGTCTACACGTTCAAGCTCCGCAAGGGCGTCAAGTTCCACGATGGCTCGGAGATGACCTCGAAGGACGTCAAGGCCTCCTACGATCGGATCATCTTCCCGCCTCCCGGAGTGCTGAGCGACCGGAAGGGTCAGTACGGGGTGGTCGAGGTCGTCGAGGCGCCCGACCCCTACACGGTGCGGTTCCGCCTGAAGTGGCCGGCGGTGTCCTTCCTCGCCTCCCTGGCCTCGCCCTGGAACTGGATCTACAAGGCGGACATCCTGGCCAAGGACCAGCACTGGTACGAGACCCACATCATGGGCACGGGGCCCTTTCTGTTCGTGGAGCACGTGAAGGGCTCGCACTGGGTCGGCAAGAAGAACCCTAACTACTGGGACAAGGGCAAGCCGTACCTCGACGGCTATCGCGCGCTGTTCATCAGTTCCTCCTCGGCCCAGGTCGCGGCCGTGCGGGGCGAGCGCGCCCATATCCAGTTCCGCGGCTTCACGCCGGCCGACCGGGACACGCTCAAGGCGGCCCTCGGCGACAAGATCACGGTGCAGGAGAGCGCGTGGGACTGCATTCTCATGGTGGCCATGAACCACCAGAAGAAGCCCTTCGACGACAAGCGGGTCCGCCGGGCCCTGAGCCTCGCCCTCGACCGCTACGAGGGCTCCAAGGCGCTGTCCAGGATCGCCATCGTCAAGGAGGTGGCCGGGGTCCAGGTGCCCGGCACGCCCTACGCCACCCCGCCCGATGAGCTCGCGAAGCTGGCGGGCTACGGAAAGGACATCAACGCCTCCCGCGCGGAGGCGAGGAAGCTTCTCAAGGAGGCGGGGGTCGAGGGCCTGTCGTTCACGTTCAAGAACCGCGCAATCCCCATGCCCTACGAGCCCGTGTCCGTGTGGCTGATCGACCAGTGGCGGCAGGTCGGCCTGACCGTCAAGCAGGAGGTCGTCGAGGCGGCCGCCTACTATGGCGTGCTGAAGAAGGCCGAGTTCGACGTCGCCATGGACTTCCAGTGCGGGTACACCGTGGAGCCCGACCTCGACCTCTACAAGTTCACCTCGCGCGACAGGAACCCGTCCAACTACGGCTTCTACGAAGACAGGGTGCTCGACGACCTCTACCAGAAGCAGGGCCGCGCCGCGGACATCGAGGAGCGGAAGAGGTACGTGAGGCAGTTCGAGAAGCGGCTTCTGGACGATGAGGTGCACTACATCATGACGCTTCAGTGGCACCGCATCATCCCCCACTCGAGCAAGGTCCACGGGTGGCAGATCACTCCCAGCCACTACCTGAACAACCAGCTCGACACCGTGTGGCTCTCGCAGTAACGCTCGACGGCGACGAGGCGCGCCCCTCGCCCCCGCGCGGGGGCGGGGGGGGCGCGGCGGCGTAGGAGAAAGCGCTCGGCCGATGTCGCGATACATCGTCAAGCGGTTCCTGCTCATGATCCCGACCCTGCTGGGTGTCGCGGCCCTCATCTTCCTCCTCCTCCGCGTGATCCCCGGCGACGTGGTGGAAGCCAAGTTCATGACCGGCGAGGGCCAGGGCTTGTCCAGCGCGGTCATGGCCGCGGAGCGGGCCAAGCTCGGCCTCGACAAACCCGTCTGGCAGCAGTTCGCGATCTGGGTGTGGGGGCTGCTCCACCTCGATCTCGGCCTCTCCATGTGGACCGGCTCGCCGATCACCGAGGAGATCAAGCTGCGCTTCGCGCTGTCGCTCCAGCTTGCCCTCATGGCGACCCTGGTCGCCACCGTGCTCGCCATCCCCCTGGGGATCGTCGCGGCCCTCAAACAGGACACGTGGGTGGATTATGCGGTGAGGGTCTTTTCCATCGCGGGGCTGGCGATGCCCTCCTTCTGGCTGGGGATCCTGATGATCCTGGCCTTCCTGATCGTCTTCCGGTGGTTGCCGCCCATGGTCTACACGCCCTTCTGGGTGAATCCGTGGCAGAACCTGGCCCAGCTCATCTGGCCCGCTCTGGCCGTCGGCTACCGCTACTCCGCGGTCGCCACGCGCATGACCCGGTCGTCGATGCTCGAGGTCCTCCGGGAGGACTATATCCGGACCGCGCGGGCCAAGGGGCTCTGGCTGAAGCTGATCCTCGTCCGCCACGCCCTCAAGAACGCCATGCTGCCCGTGGTGACGGTCATCGGACTGGAGTTCGCCTTCCTGCTGGGCGGACTGGTCGTGACGGAACAGGTGTTCAACCTGAACGGCCTTGGCCTTCTCTTCGTCCAGGCCATCGCCCGGCGCGACTACACCCTCACCCAGGCCCTGGTGCTGCTGGTGGCCTTCGTCTTCATCTTCACGAACTTCGTGATGGACGTCATGTACGCCTGGCTCGATCCCCGCATCCGGTACCGGTAGGACGCTGCCATGGCCATCACTCCCCCGATGGACGCCGTCGAGGTCATCCCCGCGGCACCCCGGAGCCGCTGGGTCGCGGGGGCCCTGGCCTTCTCCCGTCGCCGGCCGCTGGGCGCCATCGGCGCGGCCGTGGTCGTGCTGATGATCGCGGTCGCCCTGACGGCGACCCTCATCGCGCCCTACGACCCGCTCGCCGTGGACTTCGGCGCCATGCTCGCCGCGCCGAGCGCGGCCCACTGGCTCGGCACCGACGCGTACGGACGGGACGTGCTCTCCCGTCTCGTCTACGGCTCGCGCACTGCGCTCATCGTGGGCTTCGGCGCGGCGCTGGTGGGCGCCACCGCCGGCGCCGTCCTCGGGGTCGGGAGCGCCTACTTCGGGGGGCGGATCGACCTCGTCCTGCAGCGCTTCATGGACATCTTCATCTCGTTCCCCCTGATCATCCTGGCGCTGGCCATGGTCGCGATCCTCGGCAACAGCTTGCCGAACCTGATCGTCGCCATCACCATCCCCATGATCCCGCGCTGCGCGCTCGTGATCCGGTCGAGCGCGCTCAGCGTCCGCGAGATGCCCTACGTGGACGCGGCGCGGGCCGCCGGATACGGCCACGCCCGGATCGTCCTGCGCCATATGCTTCCCAACGTCATGGCGCCGTACCTCATCATGATGACGGCCTTCCTCGGCCAGGCCATCCTCCTCGAGGCGTCGCTGTCCTTCCTCGGGCTCGGCGTGCAGGAGCCGACGGCCGCGTGGGGCCTCATGCTCCGCGGGGCGGCCGTGGAGTTCGCCGAGGCGGCGCCCTGGATGGGCCTCTTCCCGGGTCTCGCCATCAGCCTGGCCGTCTTCGCGTTCAATCTCTTCGGCGATTCCCTGCGCGACGCGCTCGATCCGAAGCTCAGAACGCTCTGAGCACGCCCAGGCAAACGGCTTGACACACCGAATGCAGGTTGGTATAAACACGGAGGCTTTCGGAGGAATCTGTCCCGAGACACGCCGAGCATCTTCCCGGGTGACCGGTTAACAGGAGGCCGGAATGGCGTACGTGATCGCTGAACCCTGCGTCAACGTGAAGGACAAGGCCTGCGTCGAGGTCTGCCCCGTGGACTGCATCTACGAGGGCGACACCATGCTCTACATTCACCCGGAGGAGTGCATCGATTGCGGAGCCTGCGAGCCGGTGTGCCCGGTCAAGGCGATCTTCGTCGATGACGAACTGCCCGCCGAGTGGAAGCAGTATACGGAGATCAACAAGCAGTTCTTCGTGGACAATCCCGGCGTCAAGCCGGCGACCAAGGCCTAGCCGCCCGCGGGCGCTCGTTCATGTGGTGACGGGGACCCCCCATCGGGTCCCCGCTTTCGTGTTCAGTGTCCCGCCTCGGAAAGCGCGCCGACACGGCCCCGCCCGCGCTGCCTCGCTCGGAAGGCATCCGGGGCGCCGCCATGCCCAACCGCTCGTGCAGGCCCCGTGGCGGGCTCCGCGCATCTTCTTGAATTGACGTGCCGCGCGCCGTGGCATCGCGCTTGCGTCTGTTGCCGAGGCATGAAGGCCGCAAGCAGGATTCACGGTCCGACGGCCCGGGGCCCAGCCGACGCCGCAAGCAGCCGCACAGCCCGCAAACCCCTGGCCCCTCCGGCGCCCTCTGCGCGAGTGGGTGGCGTTTCCGAGCACGCGGCGGGCTTCGCCGGCCGCGTGATGGTTTCGCCGCGGCCGGCGCCCGGCATCGCGAGCGGGGCCCTCGGCGCGGCGCGGCCGGCCGCGGGCCGCCCGGCACCGCTCGCGGCCTCGGGGCCGGCCGATCCGGAGATGGCCCAGGCTCCGCCGAAGCCATCCCCGGGCTTTCACGGCGCCGTCAGCCAGTTCAAGCGACGGCTGATCGAGACCACCCTCACCGAGCTCGGGGGCAACCGCACCCGTGCGGCGCGTGTGCTCGGCTTGCAGCGGACCTACCTCCTCCGGCTCATGCGCGAGTTCACGGTCAACGTTCCCGCAGCCGTCGGCCATCCCCGCCGATCGCCGGCGGGGGAGGCCGCGGTGGAGCCCCCGCCACGTTGACGTTGACACCCGGGCCTCCAGCGGTTTGAATTGGGGGCGTGACCGACGTCTGGATCGCGGGCGCGGGGATGACCCGCTTCGGCAAGCGCGACGAGAGCCTGCCCGACCTGATGGCGGAGGCGGCGAGCGTCGCCCTCGCCGACGCGGGTATCGAGCGCCCGGACGCCATCGTCGTCGCCGCCATGAATCCCGAGGAGTTCACGGGGGAGGGCAACTACGGCTCCCTCATCGCCACGCATTTGGGTTTCTCGCATGTCCCTGCGATTCGCGTGGAGACGGCGACCTCCTCCGGCATGGCCGCCGTCTACACGGCGTACGCCGCCCTCGCGGCCGGGTTTCACAGCGTCGTGCTCGTCGTGGGCGGCGAGAAGATGACGCACCTGCCGACGCCCCGGGTGTCCGAGATCATCGGGCGCTCGATCGATCCCCACGAGCGGACCTATGGCTCGACCATGCCCGCGCTGGCGGGGCTGATCACGCGGGCGGCCATGCAGCGTCGTGGGCTCGGCCTCAAGGAGATCGCGCAGGTCGCCGTCAAGAACCACGCGCACGGCGCGCGCAACCCGTTCGCGCATTTCCAGACCCCGGTGACGCTCGAGGCCGTGATGGAAAGCCGGATGGTGGCCGACCCGCTGCGGCTCTTCCACTGCTGCCCGATCTCCGACGGAGCCGCCGCCCTCGTGCTCCGGACCGAGCGCGCGCCGGTCCGCATCGCCGGCATCGGGCAGGGGATGGAGGCGATCGCCGTCCGCTACCGGTCGGATCTGACGTCGTTCCGCGCGACCCAGGTTGCGGCGGAAGCCGCGTACCGCATGGCCGGCTTCGGTCCCGAGCGGGTCGAGGTGGCCGAAGTCCACGACGCCTTCACCCCCTTCGAGCTCATCTCGCTGGAGGACACCGGGCTCGTGCCCCCGAGCAAGGCCGGCCGGGTCACGCTCGATGGCGAGACGGCGATCGGCGGCCGGCTGCCCGTGAATCCGTCGGGCGGGCTCAAGGCCCGCGGCCACCCTCTCGCCGCCACGGGCATCTCCCAGATCGTCGAGCTCACCTGGCAGCTCCGCGGCGTCGCCGCGGGGCGTCAGGTCGAAGCGCGCGTCGGCCTCGCCCAGTCCATCGGCGGCATCGCCACCAATAACTGGGTGACGCTGCTCGAGCGAGCATGATCCAGGACGTGCTCGGCGCCTCGCGCTGCCCGCGCTGCCGGCGCGTCGTGGCACCGCCCGCGCGCATGTGCCCCGATCATCCCGTGGCCATGGAGCCCCACCTCGTGCCCGCGGTGGGCGAGGTCGTCTCGTTCACGACCCTGCACTCGCCGCCCGAGGGGTTTCGCTCGCCGCTGCACATCGCCATCGTGGAGCTGGAGGGCGGCGCGCGCCTCTTCTGCCACGGCGAGGAGACCCGCGGCGTGAAGATCGGCTCGCGGGTGTCGGTCGAGGACGTGGACTCGGTCTTTTACTTCTCTCACATGGGCTTCGCCGACCGGGCCCGCCTGTTCTGGCGGCGGCACGGCTATCGGGGCGAGAAGGTGGCGGCCATCGGCAAGAGCTTCGTGAAAGGTTTCTGGAAAGGGAGATCCCGTGAAAAACCGTGAGCGCAAGAAGCCCCGCGTCACCGCCGCGCCGCGCGCACCCGCGCGCGCCCGCGGCCCTCTGGCCGGCATCCGCGTGATCGATCTCACGCGCGTGCTCGCCGGGCCCTTCGCGGCCATGACCCTCGGCGACATGGGCGCGGAAGTCATCAAGGTCGAGGAGCCCGGCAAGGGCGACGACACGCGCGGCTGGCCGCCGTTCGTGGCCGGGGAGGCGACGTATTTCCTCTCCGTGAATCGCAACAAGAAAAGCCTGACCCTCAACATGAAGCCGCCCGAGGGGCAGGACATCCTGCGGGCGCTGATCGCCAAGTCGGACGTCGTGCTCGAGAACTTCCGCCCCGGCACCATGGACCGGCTCGGCTTCGGCTACGAGCGCCTGCGCAGGGACAATCCCCGGCTGATCTACTGCTCGATCTCGGGCTTCGGCGAGAGCGGACCCGAGTCGAGCCGCCCCGGGTACGACCTCATCATCCAGGGCGAGTCGGGCGTCATGGACCTCACCGGCTTTCCCGACGGCCCGCCGGTCAAGGTCGGCAATTCCATCGGCGACCTCGTGGCGGGGATGGCGGCCGTTCAGGGCGTTGCGCTCGCATTGCTCGCGCGCGAGCGCACCGGCAAGGGGCAGCGGGTCGAGATCGGCATGCTCGACGTGATGGCCTCGCTGCTCACCTATCAGGCGGGGCTCTACTGGAACGCGGGCGGCCGGCCCGCCCGGCGGGGCAACCAGCACCC
>Ga0214473_10002482_pt1 | contig 22660 bp, 22 predicted proteins | sample RVTome_7_FD_203509 | JGI IMG/M metagenome (GOLD analysis project Ga0214473, IMG submission 203509) | Soil microbial communities from uranium-contaminated site in the Upper Colorado River Basin, Wyoming, United States - RVT98D197 | ecosystem: Environmental > Terrestrial > Soil > Contaminated >... | reverse complement strand
AGCTCTGCCAGATCTCGGCCCGCGCCCGCTCCAGCACCGCCTCATTGGTGGTGTTCTCCCACTGCACCAACTCTTCGATGATCTTGAACAGCCGCTGGCGTTCCTTCTCCCGCGCCTTTTCCGTCGGGAAGAGGTCTGGGCAGCTCGACGGATCGTCCACCATCTGCGCAAAGATCACCGCCCGCGCCGCCGCCAACGGTCGCCGCGCCCACCACAGATGCAACGTCGACGGATGCCCGTGCCGAATCGACTTCTCCCGCGCCGAAGCTTTGTTGATCGCGTCGAGCGGTAGGGCAACCTCGATGAGCTTCTTGCGGGTCGCCACTGAGCTAGCCTCGGCTCCCTGCATTGAGCATGCGCACGAGGAGCATCGCCCACTTCAACGAGTCGACGGCAAGCGGTACGAGCGTTGCCTTCGTACCATGAACATCGCCCATCTCCGATCGCAGGGTTTGCATGACATACGCGGCTTGGTTTAGCGCTCCCTTGAGGTTTTCCCTAAACATCTTGATGCGCCCCGGCTGCCAGCCAAGATCCGTGAGGTCGGTTTCGAGTAGTTCCAGCACGCCTTCGGCCTGGAGGCAGCGGTTCACTCGTTCCTGGAACGAGGCGCCACTCGGGTCTCCAAGATTCTCGTCGGCATATATGCGAGCGGTCAAGGTATCGACGGCTCCACATGCCGCCGACGTGGCCCCGCTGAGATCTCCGTCTCGCAGGCGTGTTGCCACCTTCACCAGGTCAACCCGGGAATCCTGAGGAAGTTCTGGGAGATCCAGCACGTCGAGTATTTCCCGCTTCACCAGGTTCCCTTCATGAAGAGTCCAGCCCAGTCGCTCCAGGTAGCCCTGGAAAGTGTCTTCGAGATTGGAACGACGGCGAAGGATCTCCTCCACAGCGATCCGTAGAAATCGCTCCCGTTCGGCCTCGGTCATCTGAGCAACCTGCGTGTCCACGCCACTAAGCAGTTGGGATTTCGACGCGCCTCCCTTTTCGCGCTGCTCAAGATGACAGAGCCTTGTCATGTCGATGCCGGTGAGACCGAGAAGCCCCTTGATCGCCCCGAAAGAGAATTGCTCATACAGCACGGAGCGAATCACGCTCCAAAGCGTGGCGCCTTCGTTCATCACTGACGATAGTGGGTAGCGTACGCGCGGCCGGGGAAGGGGTTCATTCCTGCAACGCCTCGCGCAGGTATTCAGCGAGCCGATCCCGGTTCGCCGTCAGGCTGGAGAACTGCTTCTCGCACATGTCGCTGAATCGCGCCAGAACCTTGCGGGCGATCTCCTCCTGGTTCTCGAAGATCCCGAGTGCACGACCCTTCAAACCCCAACGTTCGAATTGGAGCAGCGCAATCGTTGCGTCGCGCACCTTGTCGTCACCCGGCAGCGCGTAGACGAACAGCGGACGCGCTGCGGGCGCACCGTTCACACGACAGTCGACGACATATTTCCCCTCCGGGTCGTGCTGCGGGTCGTGCCAGTCAAAGCTGCGCCGGCTCTGGGGCACATGCTCTTCCATGAACGTCCGGAAGTCCTCCATGAAGGTCGAGCGCACCCGCTCGCGCGAGAGGTAGGTCACATCCGAGATCTTCAGCAGTCCCTGAACGAAGCTGTAGAGCGCATCGCCATAGTTGTGGTCCGCGATTGGAAGCACCAACTCGCCTTCGCGGTCTTCGATCGAGAACGCGGTAAGGGCACCGCCAATGATCTTGCTACGTGTACCCTGCTGCAGATCCTTTTCCTCCAGCTCGTAGGTCAGGTGCATATAGGTGTGCCCTTCGTCCGAGAGCACCCAATGGTCGTGATTCGCCTTCTTCAGCACGATCGAGAGGTGATCGCCGTCGGGGAACAGAAACGGCGTGAACACGCGATAGCGCTCGACGCCTTCGGCGGCGAGGCGCAACTGATCGCAGACCTTGTGTTTGAAGTCCTTTTCAATCGCAGAGACTTTCGTCACAGGTCACCTCGAAAACAGGTCGGGTATGGAACCGGTAGGAAACTCGAACCCACAATCCTTCAGCATGCAGGATATGGCTCCGGCGAAATCACCGTAGCGGTCGGTTGGCTCGGCAAAGGCATCCTCTTCCAGACCCGAGTCTCGCACATATCGTTCGGCGCCCCGTGCCGGGAATGCGGCTCTCGACGTCGTAGCCGAGCTTCTCGGTCTCGCGGTCAGTCGGTTCAAAGCCTAGGCGGCGCTCGATCTCCATCACGATCGCACGCGCCCGTGCGGCGACGGCCTGCCGATCGACCAAAGTGGAGGTCGCGACGGCTCGGCCCGTCATCTTCGAAATCAGCCCGACCGGCACCACCAGCAAGCCGCCAAGGACCACGGGCGGCAGTGGTGAAATCTGCTGCTCCAGCCTCAGTTCTTCCATTCGCTTTTGGAGACGTGCCTGCAGCGCGTCCGCGCGCTTCCTTGCCTCGCCTGAATTGAGGCGGGCATTGGGTTTACCCGCTTGTTCCTGCAGCTTGAGCTGCTCTGCACGGTGATCCCAGTAGCTGATCTCCTTGGTGAGGCGATCTTTCACCGCGGCTTCTGTCTTTGCGATGAGAGCCAGCTTGCGCGAGCGGACCTCCGCCAGATGCTCCGGCACGACATGCGCAATGGCGTAGCCCTGCGCCTTCTGCTCCAGCTCGCGGTTGATCCAGGCGCACTCGGGGCGGTCAAGGAAGGCCTCCACGCCGGGTTCGTCGGCCGCGAGCGGCCGGTAGTCGAGATACGGGGCGTATTGCAGGTGCCGCGTATTGCCGGCCGCATCGAGTTCCACATAGAGCATACGCTTGGAAACGATGCGCCGATCGCCCGAGCGAATGAGGCCCGCATCCTGGATGCCATGCTCCAGGTAGAAGAGGACGCGGGGCTCTGTGCCGGCGTCGCGCTCGTCCACCAGGACCGCGCCCCGGCGCAGGAGGTCACGGTCGCGCTCCAGCGTGAGGTCGATGGTTGCATCGAGCAAGGGGTGGCCTGGGCACACGAAGGCAGCGAGCGCCTGGCCCGGCGGTGCGACAAGCGACTTCTCGAAAGCAATGCGCTCGTAGCGCGGCAAGACCGGCTCGCCGATGCCGATCAAGCGGTCACGGTTGCGCACCGGCGCGGGCACGTGGGTAACTTCGTAGCGGCGCGGCTCGCGTTGCTTGGTCGTACCACCCAGCCGCTGGAACGCTTCCAGAAAGAAGGATTCGATGTAGTGCGGCTGAAGCCGGTGGGCTTCGGCGCGCTCCATCTCCTCGCGGATGCGATAGACGCGGCTGGCATCCATCGCGTCGTGCGCCAAGGCGCGCTCTTCGAGCAGATCCTGGAGCTGGATCTTGTCGAACGCATGGGCGACGACCTGCGTGAGCCGGGCGCGTACTTCGGGCAGTTCCCCATAGCGGATGGCCTTGATCAGAAGGTCACGAAGCGGCCGGCCGTCGAACTGGAGCTTGCCGAGCACGTCGAACACCTGGCCGCCGAGAGCCGTTCGGGCCTGTTCGAGCTTCTCCAGCAGTGTGCGGTAGACCTCGCCTTCGCGGGTCTCTTCAGCGACGAGGTTCCAGAGGTGGCAGACTTCGGTCTGACCGATGCGGTGAATGCGCCCGAAGCGTTGCTCGATGCGGTTCGGATTCCACGGCAGATCGTAATTCACCATCAGGTGCGCGCGCTGCAGGTTGATGCCTTCACCTGCCGCGTCCGTTGCCAGGAGCACCTGCACCTCGGGGTCGTGCTTGAACGACTCCTGCGCTTTCATGCGCTCCTCGCGACCCATGCCGCCGTGGATGATGACGACGGCCTCTTTGCGGCCGAGAAGCGTGGTGATGCGCTGCTCCAGGTAATTCAGCGTGTCGCGGTGCTCGGTGAAGAGAACCAGCTTCTGACGCGGCGACGGCACGGGCCGTGGAATTGGTCCTGCGCCATACGGAGGAGAATCACCTTCGCCCACACGGTCGGCGAGCGCCGCCGGCGTGAAGATTTCACCCAGAAGGTTGGCAAGCTCGCGCCATTTCTTGTCTTCGCCACTGCGGCGCACCGCGAGTGCGAGAACCTCCAGCCGCTTGAGCGTCTCGATCTCCGATTTCAACTCGGCGATCGTGCGCGCCGCCGTGGCCTGATCGAGTATCTCCTCTTCCGCGGCCTCGACTTCGTTGTCGGGAGCGTCTTCCAGGTCTTCGACATCCTCGGCATCGAGCGTCGGCACGGTCGCGGCGATCGCGGGCGCGACCTCGCCGCCACGCTGGAGCAGCTCCAGCTCGCGAAGGCGGCTTTCCAGGCGCTCGCGTCGCCGGCGCAGCGACTGGTAGATCGCCTCCGGTGAAGACGCAAGGCGCCGCTGCAAGATGGTGAGCGCAAAGCCAACGGTACCGGCGCGCTTGTCGTTCTGCAGCGCCTCGGCGCGGTTGAACTCCTCGCGCACATAATCGGTGACCTCTTTGTAGAGTTGGGCTTCGCGGTCGGAGAGCTTGTAAGCAACTGTGTATGCGATGCGCTCGGGAAACAGGGGCGTGGCCGTCATCAGCAGGAAGTGCCGGGTCAGGGTCGAGAGGAGCTGCCCAAGCCTGTAGCGCTTGGTGTACTTGATCTCGCCACCGAAGAAGGTGGCCGACATCTTGTGCGCCTCGTCGCAGACGATCAGGTCCCAGCCGCAATCCGGGGCCTTGAGCTTCTCTTGCACATCCTCGTTGCGGGAAAGCTTATCGAGGCGGGCGATGGCGAGATTCGTTTCGAGGAACCAGTTGCCGGTGCGTGCGGCTTCGAGCTTGTCATTGGTGAGGATTTCGAACGGAAGATGGAACCGGCGATAGAGTTCATCCTGCCACTGCTCGGCCAGGCTGCCGGGGCAAACGACGAGGCAACGCTGCAAGTCGCCGCGGGCGATGAGTTCCTTCATCAGGAGCCCCGCCATGATCGTCTTGCCTGCGCCGGGATCGTCGGCCAGTAGGAAGCGGAGCGGCTGGCGCGGCAGCATGGCGTCATAGACAGCTGTGATCTGGTGCGGCAGCGGCTCAACCATGGATGTGTGCACCGCAAGCACCGGGTCGAAGAGATGCGCAAGCCGAATACGGTACGCTTCAGAGACAAGCCGGAAAAGGCTCCCGTCGCCATCGAAGCTCCACGGCCGGCCGTGCTCCACGATTTCGAGGCGCGGCTCGTCGTGGCGGTAGATCAGCTCATTGGCCACCTTGCCGGTAGGCGTCTTGTAAGTCAGTTCAACGGCCTCCGAACCAAACCACTGCACGCTCACCACCGTAACGAGGCAATCTGACAGGATGCCGCGCACCGCGGCATTGGGGCGGAGATCTTCGAGCTTGCTCCCTGATGCGTTGTTCATCGAATCCCTACCAAAATGGGCAAATTTCACCCCCCTCCACGATACCTCGGTGTCGCTTCTGGGCAGTGCCAAGTTTTCAGCAGCACGCCAAGTGACAAATTGCGCCCTCGGTTACTTACCACAGAGGGCGGTTGCGCCGCATCCGTCACGGTGGTGCGGCATTTTGGCCCATAGCCGCGTTAAACCGTCACAGCGTTATTGCACGCTTTCGTTCCCCCCTGCCCTGCTTTCCCCGAGCTTCGGACGTTCGACGCAGAACACTGCGCCGGATCCACGCCGCTTTCCCTCTTCGGGTTTCTCTCGACTTTTGCCGCCATGACCTGACAGGGCGCGCAGGCCGGTCAACGGGCGGCCCGCTCCAAGGGTCCGTGTTGCCCGTTTCCCTCGCGGTGACCGTTCCCGCTTCTCCGCCCTGTCTCCGGTCCAGGCGTAGTCGAGAAAAACCCAAACAAAGGAGAACACCGATGACGACCTACACAGCCTACTTCCGCACCGACGCCGACTTTGCCACGCAGGAATTCGAGGCCGATACACCCGAACAGGCTTTGGCCCAAGCCCGCACTTTTTGCGAGGACCACACGGAAGAACTCGTCTTTTGTATGGCGAGGAAGACCTTGCTCCGAGAGTCTTCGATATCATACGCCCACGTTGCCCACCGCGGTTGATCGTCTCGCTTGGTTGATCTAGGCTGTAGACTCGTCTATGTGCCTGCGGGTCAAAGATCCTTTCAGTTGCTTCTCTCATCTGCTGGGGGCACTGCTGGCCGTTCCAGGTTTGGTATGGCTAATCTGGCAGGCACAGGGGGAGCCACTGCGCACGATCGGTTTCGCGATCTACGGCAGCAGCCTGGTCGTCCTTTATACAGCCAGCACGCTCTATCACTGGGCCCCGGTGGCGCCGCACCGGCACGACCTGCTGCGCCGCTTCGACCATACCGCCATTTATCTGCTCATCGCGGGCACCTACACCCCGGTGTGCTTGGTGACCTTGCGCGGGCATGTCGGCTGGACGCTGTTTGCCGTGGTGTGGGCGTGCGCCTTGACGGGGGCGGGGCTCAAGCTTTTCTTCCGCCACGTACCCCGTGCCGTAAGTACCGCGCTTTACCTGGGCATCAGTTGGGTTGGAGTGGTGGCATTGATCCCTTTGGCCCGGGCTCTGCCCCTCGCCGGCCTGTCGTGGCTGTTGCTCGGCGGCCTGTGTTACACGGCCGGCGCCGTGATCTACGGTACACAACGGCCGAATCCGTTCCCCAACGTCTTCGGCTTCCACGACATTTTTCATCTTCTCGTTCTGGCCGGCAGCACCCTGCATTTTGTGTTCATGCTGCGCTATGTCGCACCAGCTGCCTGAACAAGGAAAGGCTTCTGACCTCTTTTGTCTGACCTCTGTCGTCTGACCTCCGACCTCTGGTTTTTACCGCACCCACCTCACGTGGGCGTACTTGGTGTCCTCGGACCACCGATAGGTTACCGCCCCCTGGTAGGCTTTCTGTAGAGCACGTCCGATCCGTTGCGCCAGTTTCTCGTTCGTGGTCGTCACGGTTGCCACGCTGCCGTCTTCGGTGAGCCGCACGATGCGTTCGAGCGGGTTGATACCCTTGGCGCGTTCCTCCTCGTTGCTGATGAGATTCATGATCTCTTCACGATGGGCTGCGAAGAACTCTCCACTCAGAACGACTGCCCCTTCGGAGTAGTTGTCCGCAACCTTGCGGCAGGCTGGGCAGATCACCGTCTGAACGCCACCCTCCTGCGTGTAGCGGCGGTAGAGATCTTCGTCAAAGCGCCAATGCTTCAGGTGGTACACGGCGTGACAACCCGTGCAAACGGCAGGATCCCCGTGGTCGTTTCTGGAAGCATAGGGATCACCGTAATCCTGGATGTTGCGCCGGATCCGACTTGGTTCCCGCTTACGAGACACCTTCGCCATAGCCAGTCCTTTCGAATCCGCTCAGGCCACGATCAACGATACCGCTAGGCGCCCGGGGAATCAATGTGACCGCTGTGCGCGCGCGGTTTGGCAGCCTCGTCGGAAGGCGGGAGCGGAACCTTTTGCAAGTTTGGCAGACACGTTTCCGAGCGGTCACATGGCAGCTGTGCCAGTTTTGGGCTCACTGCGCCCAAAATAGCCACATTCCGCCACAGATCGTTGGATTGCGTGCTGCCCCGCTTTGCGCCCCTTCGCTTCACGAGCCATGGCACAATTCTAGCTTTCCCAAGGAACAGGGGAGAGAGGAGAGGGGAAGATGAAAACGACCGGTTCCCGCTCAAACATGAAAGTCAACACCCAGCTGCTCAAGATTGGGGTGGAAGTCTTCCCCGTTTATGGAGACGAAAAGTCGGGGTGGAGTGTCGACGCCGGCGATTTGTATCCGCAGATCCCGCGGTGGTTTCGCTACCGGTCTATCGACGAGCTCTTCTTCGCCCTCGTGAACCTGAACATCAGTCCCGAAGGGCAGGCGTGACCGGTATTGGTTCAGGCGTTTCCCTTTGGCCCCGGTAGAACAGGTGGGTCGTAAAGTTTGTAAAGCTTACAGTTCCACGCCCGGGGTTCGAGGATATCACGGCTTTGCCGCGCCAGCTCCAGAAGATCTACCAGCGTGTCGTCGCGGCCTGAGCTCAGCCTTGGGCAAGGGCAAGGGTCAGATGCTCAGCGGGGGCTGTGTTGTTGCTGCGGCTTTCGCACGGTTCAGGGCGGGATCCAAGAGCGCACTGGACACAGTACGAGTCCAGATCACCCATCTCGCGACAGCTGACATTGGTGGCTCGGCCACAGGAGGCGCAAAAACAGTAGCTGCACGATTCCGCCAACCAGCGTTGGCGACGGAGTAGAATCTGCACCTTCGGCTTAGAGCTGACGAGGTGCGTGACGTAATCCAGCAGGTGCTGCCGATCTTGAGGCTTCTGGTCGGGCAAAAACACTCCGCCTCCAGCGAATGAGACATGTGCAACTCCAGCCATGTCAGGACTCCTTTGAGCGGTACTACTTGCTACCTAACGAACAACCTTAAGGGTCGGGCGATGTTTTCGGTTGGAAGCAGTCCCTCATTCCTAAGACACCGGCCACTCTTTATCAACTCAGGATTTTCCCGATACGGGAAACTGCCCCGCGGTATCAAAGCGATAGAACTCGCCATTGAAAACAGCCAGGCCGTCGTCCCAGAAGTCCCGGATGATAGCGATCATCTCGCGATCGCGACTTCCCTGACATGATCGTTCACTTCGTGAAACCAAGCGAGCCAGTACTCCATCATTTCCTCCAATCGTGCTCGTGCACGTGCTCGTAATCAGTGATCAGCTCAAGCGGCTTGTGGGCCTGAGGGCGTGAGGGCTTGGAGGGTCCGACTCCAAGCCCACAAGCCCCCAGGCCTACAAGCCCTTGTCCAAGCAGTTGCCCCGCCATCCAGTCAGATCCGCGCTTCTACATGCGCCAGCAGCTTCTCGGCTACAGCGGCGGGAGTGATACTTTCCATGCAGAGACGGCCGATGGGGCACCGGCGCAGATAGCAGGGACTGCAGGGTGCGATCCCGGCCAGCACTCCCTCAGTGTTGTTCCATGGAGCAGAGCGGGCTGGATCTGTCGCGCCCCAGAGAGAGACGACGTGGGTACCGGCTGCGGCGGCAATGTGCATAGGGCCGGTGTCCGCACCGAAGGCGGCTCCGGCCCGCCGAAACACGCCGATAAGATCGCGCAACGTCACCTGCCCCGCAAGATTGCACACCGCCACGCGCGCCTGCCGGACGACCGCGGCAGCAACACCTTGATCGCCCTTCCCTCCCACCAGCACGGCACCTACGCCGCGGGAGCCCAGCGTATCTATGACTGCGGCAGTGGATTCGGCAAACCAGCCCTTGCTCTCCCAACTCGCCCCTACGAATGCCACCACGAACGGTGACTGCACAGCGGACACCAATTCGTCAACGCGGCACTCTTCGGCCGCGTTCAGCCGCAGCCCGAACGACACCGGAACCGGCTCTATCTCCAACCAGTCTCCGAAGCGCAGGAACTGCCGCAGTTTGGGACTGAAGTACGCCATCGGCTGCAAGCTGTGGGTGTTGAACAGCCAGTTCCCTTCGCGGCTGTTGCGACGGTGAAACCCCAGGCGCACCGCCGCACCCGACGCGCGGCTGATCACGCCGCTCTTCAGATGACGCTGCAGGTCCAGGGTCAGATCAGGGCGCAGCTCCCGCACCTGGCGCAGGATGCGCACGAAGGCGGCGGCGCCTCGTGCTCGGTCGAAGAGCAATACATCATCGAGCCCGGGGTGATCCTGCAGCAGTGGAGCGGCCGCGGGCTCGACCGCCCACGTAATCCGCGCACGCGGGTACCCCTGGCGCAGGCGCGCGAGCAGCGGCAATGCCAGGGTAACGTCCCCAATGGCTCCGAGCAGGACGATCAGGATGCGTTCGGCCGACACCTTCATTGTCCTGCCGTATCGTCGTACGCCGCACGCAACTGCTGCAAGTCCTCCGCAGTCACCCGCCTGCCGCCAGGGTCCAACTTGCGGGCCGAGCGTTCCAAGCGGGCCAGGTCAGCCGCCGCCGTGCGCCAGCCGGCCACCCACGGTCGATCGAAGTCGACGAACACCACCTCTGGTCCGCCTTCTCCCGGACGCAGGAGGATGTTGCGCAGGTTCAGGTCGGGATGTCGCGCACCTGCATCATGCAACCGGCGAATGGCCGCGCCCACACGTCTCCACACCACGCCGTGTGCGATATCCATGCTGCCGTCTGATGCCCAGCTCCAAAGCGTGCGGGCATGCGGAATGTATCGGGTTACGACCCATCCCCTGTAACACCCCGGCCCCACCCAGCGAACGCAGGCAGCCAGGGGCACGACCACGGGCACCCCATGCCGCCGCAAGAGCTCGATGGTCTGGATTTCGCGGAACGGGCGCGCCGTGCACCCGAAGTACAAATCGCTCAGGATGCGCCCTGGCAAGCCGCCGCGCCGGCAGGAGCGGACAACTACCTGCTCATCGCCGACACGCAGCAGCCGTGCACCGCCGCGTCCTTCGGGGATGATGCCCGACTCGCAATCGGCGCAAGCGGAGGCTACCGAGGTGAGCAACGGTACCAACCAGTCTCGATCTTCGGATCGCACCAGCAAAGATGCGCGCCCGCGCCGCACCCGCTCGAAACCGCCGAAACTTGCCACGCGCACAACGCCTATCAATGCACCGCCACGGACCGTGCCGGTCCCCTGCTAGCGGCGCATTGCACCAGGAGGTCGGCCACCGCGCGTTGCACATCGGCCACGCCGATGTCTTTCATGCACGCGTGCGTGCCCAGAGGGCACCTGACCCCACCATGCCGGCCACAGGGGCGGCAGGGCAAGTCCTTCTCCACGATGCGGGCACGGCTGGTGTACGGGCTGAAACCCTGGCTGGGAACCGTCGGACCGAAGATGGCAACCACCGGAGTGTCGCGTGCCACCGCCAGGTGTACCGGAGCGCTATCGTTGGCTATAACCACCTGACATTGATCGATAGCCGCGACCAGCATCGGCAGATCAGTTTGTCCGACCAGGTTGATGCCGGCGCCTCCAGCCGCTGCCTGCACGGCCGCCGCAAACGGCGCATCGGCAGGCGAGCCGAGCAGGAGAACGATGGCGCCGAGATCACGCTGGAGTGCAAGCAGCAGCGCCGCGTAGCCGTCGATGCTCCACCGTTTGGTTGCCCAGGCTGAACCGGGTGCAATCCCGACAAGCGGCGACTCCGGAGGCACACCGCGCTGCCGTAACCCCGCTTGCAGGCGCAGCACGGCCTCGGGCTGGCAGGCGACGTAAGGGCGCGCGAAGCTCCGCCGCGGGTCGAGTTCCAAGCCCTCCAGAATGGAAAGATTGCGCTCGACATCGTGCAGCCTGACGTCGCGATCGACGCGGCGATGATAGAACAACCAGCCGGCGCTCTGCCGGAATCCGACACGGCATTCGATTCCAGCCGCGGCCAGAACCCAGGCCGTGCGCAGCGACTTGTGCAAGGCCAGGGCAATGTCGAAACCCTCGCGCCGGAGTCTCCGGACCAGCCGCCATGAGCCCAGGCCTCCATCCCGTCCGCGCTTGTCGTCGGTGAGCACGGCATCGAGGTGCGGGTGCGCCTCGATCACTCCGGCCGCCTCCGGCCGTACCAGCGCGGTCAGCCGGGCTTGCGGAAACTCGCGGCGCAAAGCTGCAAACACCGGAGTGCTGAGCACCACATCACCGAGGAAGCTGCTTTGTGCAACGAGAATACGCATGGAATGAAGCGATCAGCCAAAAGCTGTCAGCCCCGCATCACTAGCTGACGGCTGACAGCTTTCGGTGTGCCTCACAGTGGAATCGCCTGATCGATGAGCATGACGGGAATGTCATCCTTGATGGGGTAAATGAGCTTGCACGTCGGGCACACCAGACCGTCTTGCTCTTCGGTGATCCGCACATCACCCTTGCACTTGGGGCATGCAAGAATCTCGAGTAGCTCCTGACTGATCGTCATCCATCCTCCCTTGCTTTCATGCTGCCTATGGTAAAACTCCGTTGCAGCACCATTTCCACCAATGCGTCGCCATGTTCAAGCTGCGGCATGATTCGCAGCGCCACCAGCTTACCGCGCGGAAACGGGAACTGCTCCAGCTTGACCAGGTCCTTCTCCGTCGTGACTATCAACTCGATGTCGCGGGTTGCGCGCGTGATGTGCTGCCAGTCGGCGCGGCTGTAAGGGTGATGATCCGGAAATTCGAAGATCTCTCCAAGCTGCGCATCCCAGTGGCGCAAGGTAGTGTAGAACGGCCCCGGGTCCGCCACTCCAGCGATCGCCGCCACGCGGCGGCCAGAGAGCAGACCCAGTGGCAGTTCGCGCCAACGGCCGGCGTCCGATTCCACCAATGCCGTCGGCACGAAGCGGACGACGAAGGCCGGCTTGGCTACGGGTGGCAGAAATGACGGCTGATCATCGCTCTTGATAACCACCGCCACGGCGTCAGCCCGGCGCAGGGCGCTCAAACCTTCGCGCATGGGCCCGGCAGGCAGCAGGCTACGCGGGCCGCCGCTGACCAGCACGAGATCGAAATCCCGCGCCAGGGCGCGGTGCTGAAAGCCGTCGTCCAACACCACAAGGTCGCAAGCCAGTTGCTGCGCAGCAACCACCCCTTCAAGCCGCCGCCGTGCGGTGAGCACCACGCCGTCAAAACATTTTGCCAACATGACGGCTTCGTCGCCCGCCGTGGCCACGTCGGCTTCCGGACCCTCCCCGCGCGATACGATCGTCACTCCGCTCGCCTGGCCGCTGTAGCCGCGCAGCAAAATGGCCACCCGTAAGCCAGCGGCAGCCAGGCGTCGCGCCAGCCACAAAGTCATCGGCGTCTTACCCGTGCCGCCTACCGAAAGATTGCCCACACTCACCACCGCGATACCGCCACGCTGGACGCGCAGCAGGCCGCTCCGATAAGCGAGATTGCGCAGGCCTATAGCGGCGGCAAAGAGACCGCTGGCAGGCTGCAGTGCCAACCACGCCGCCCATCCCTCCACACCCCGGCGGTTCCAGACGACGTCTTGAAAGCCCCGTGCCAGCATCGACATGTCAATTCATTTTACGCTATAGGCACTCGGAACGGAAAGCCGGCTCTTGGCGTTGGGCCGCACATCGCCGCACGACCTCGAACGTCCGCTCCGCAACCGCGGCATTGGCGGCCACCACTTGGCGCGCCCGGCCGCCCATCCTTGCCGCTACTTCCGGCCGCTGCAGCAGCTCACTCCATAGAGTGCGTAATTCGCCACTGTTGTGGACCCTGGTACCGCCACCGGCTTCAAGCAAGGCCGCGGCCGCGGCCGCAACATTCTGGGTGTACGGCCCGAATGCAACGGGCTTACCGAATACAGCGGGCTCCAGCACGTTGTGTCCTCCCACCGGCAGCATCGTCCCGCCAACGAAGACGGCGCGCGCCAGGGACAGAAAATCAGGCAACTCCCCCACCGTATCAAGCAGCAGGACTCGTGTCGCAGACGCCACCGGATCCTGCAAGTTGCTGCGACGCTCCGTGCGGTTACCCGACTGCTTCAGCAGGGCGCTGACTTCGTCAAAACGTTCAGGCCGGCGCGGCGCCACCAGTAAAAGCAGCCCAGGGTAGGCCTCCCAGAGAGGCCCACATGCCTGCAATACCATCGCCTCTTCACCGGGGTGGGTGCTGGCAGCCACCAGAAGCAACCGATCAGCGGTCAGCCGCACAGCCAGCCCGCTCGCAACCGGGTGGTTCGATCGGGCGCGCGCAAATTTCAGGTTGCCGAGCACTTGCACGCGCTCCGGCGGAGCACCCAGAGCCCGGATCCGCTCCGCGTCGGCTTCCGTCTGCATCGCAAAGGCGCGCACCTGCGCCAACACAGAGCGCAGGACAGGACGTACCCAAGCGTAGCGAGCGGCGGCCGCGGCGGAGACGCGTCCACTCACCATGACGCAGGGCACCCCGTGACCGGCCGCCGCTCGAATCAGCGCCGGCCAGAGCTCCGTCTCCACCAGCACCAGGATGCTGGGTTGGACAGTTCGCATGACGCGAGCAACGATGGCACCGACGTCGAGTGGCAGCAGCATGACGGCGTCGGCCCCAGCCCGCGCCCTGGCCGTATCGCGACCGGTCAAAGATGTCGTCGTCAGCAGCACCGGGCGATCCGGCCAGTGCTGCCGAAGCTGCTCGATCAAAGCCGATGCCGCGAGCACTTCGCCAACCGAGGCCGCGTGCACCCACACCGGGCAATTGAGAGCACGGACGGCCGCAGGAATGCGCCCGAGCCGCTCCTCGATACCATGCTCGCGCTGCAGGCGCCGAAGCAACGGACTGAGGACCAGTAGTACCCCCCTCACAACCGTGCCTGCAGCGCCGTACAGGGCGAGAGCAGCACACGCGACCTTCCCGCCGTCGTCGCCGCGACTCACCGCTGTACCTCAGTTTCGGCGAGCTCCGTAATACGATTGAGCTCGGCTTGAAGCGCCAAGCGCTTGGCCTTTAGCTGCTCGTCGTCGGCATCCTCTGGCACTTCGATCGGTTCGCCCGCACGGTACAGAACAAGCGAGAACGGCAGCGGCAGTATCATCCGGTCCCAGCTATGCAGGCGCCGTCTTCTGGCGGCGGCATAGGTCACAGGAAATATGGGCGCCCCGGTGGCGCGAGCAAGATGGACGACACCGGGTTTGGCAACATGCCGCGGACCACGCGGCCCGTCCGGTACGATAGCGAGATCGTAACCTTTCCCAAAAGCGTCGACCAGCTGCAAGAAGGCCCCCACCCCGCCGCGAGTAGCCGACCCCCGCACTGAACGGACTCCCCATCGCGCCGCGGCGCGGGTGGCAATCTCGCCGTCGCGGTGCTGGCTGTTCATGATGCACACCTTGCGGCCACGATACGCCAGCGGAAGCATGAGCAGGCGGTCGTGCCAGAAGGCCAAGATAACCTGTTCACCCCTGGCCCAACGCGCAAACAGCGCATCGCTGTTCACGAACCGCATGCGGACCGTTTTCCCGAGCACCCACAGCGCTCCACTGACCAGCGCCGGCACCACGGCCACAACGGCCCGCAGCAACCAGGCGCGCAACGTGCGGCGCAGATCCCTTATCGCATATCGCATATCGACAGAAGTCAGGCACCTCGTCTCATTTCACCGCCATGAGGTCCAGCGCCAGGCGCGCGGCCCGGGCGGCCGCGCCCGTGCGGCCCAGCTTCCCACGCAGTTCCCGCAGTGCCGCCGCCAGGTCGTCGCGGCGGGCATAGACGTCACGCACGGCTGCCGCCAGTTTGGGACCGGTCACCTCTCCCTGGATCAGCTCCGGAAAAACCCTGCGACCGAGTATGATGTTGGGCATGCCGACATGATCGACATGCACCAAGAGACGCGCCAGCGCAAATGTCGTCGCCGCCACTCGGTACATGATGACCATCGGCCGCCCCAGCAAGGCCGTCTCCAGGGTCGCTGTTCCGGAAGCGACCAGGGCGGCATCGGCAGCATGAAGCACGTTGTACGTATCGTCTTCCGCAACTATCATCGCGTCCCTTGCGGCGGCGAAGCCTTCGACGTCCTGCTGGCTCAAGGTGTGCGCCAGCGCCATGACGACTTGCCAGCCGTCGGCCCGCAGTTGCGCCGCGGCGGCCGCCGCCGGCGCCAGGAGATGGCGCAGCTCCTTCTTCCGGCTTCCCGGCAGCAGCGCCAGGATCGGGCGTGCGGGATCCAGGTGGTAGCGCGCCAGCGTCTCTTCACGGGTACGAGTCGGGTGTGCGACATCGAGCAGCGGGTGTCCGACGAACTCCGCCACACAGCCAAACTCGTTGTACAGCGGCGGTTCAAACGGGAAGACCAGGCCGAGCCGGTCGACGCGCTGGGCGATCTTGCGCACCCGCCCTCTGCGCCAGGCCCATACCTGCGGGCCGATGTAGTAGAAGACGGGAATGCCGCGTGCCTTCGCTTGCTTGGCGAAGAACATGTTGAATTCCGGGAAGTCGATCAACACGACCAACTGCGGCCGCTCTTCCTTCAGAAAGTGCTTGAGGCGGCGGTAAGCCGCCAGCAGCCGCCCGAGCGTGCCGAAGGTCTCGACAAATCCCATGGTGGCTATGGCAGCGGTATCCACCAGGATGTGCATTCCGGCAGCGCGCAGGCGTTCGCCACCGACGCCCCAGACCTCCACACGTGGGTCGGTTTGTCGCAGCGCCGTCACCAGCGCGGCACCGTGTAGATCGCCGGATGCCTCTCCCGCCACCAGCAGCACTTTGCGGCTGGCGCCGCTCATGCCGTCTCCAAAGCGCCCCGAATGCTCTCGGCAACCTCCAGCGCGCGCAGCGCCGTACGGCCATCCACCAGTGGGCAGTGGCGCGTTCGTACGGCCTGCACGAAGTGCTCGATCTCGTCGAACAGCGCGTCTCCCTCCCCCAGGGAGTGCTCCTCCACGCTGATGCTCGGCAACGCGTCGGCAACAGTTCGGCGGCAGATGCGAACGTGTTTCTCGCCGTAATCCACGGATACATAAGTGTCGGCTTGAAAGATGCGGATCTTGCGCTCGCGTTTGAGCGCGACACGGCTGGCGGTAATGTTGGCGATGCAGCCGTTGGTGAAGCGCAGGCGGGCATTGGCGATGTCGGCGCGCTCGGAGAGCACCGGCACGCCGACGGCTTCCACCGACTGCACCTCCGCTCCTACCAGGCTGAGGATCACGTCGAGATCGTGGATCATGAGATCCAGGATGACGTCAACGTCGGTACCGCGCTCGGTGAACGGCGCGAGGCGGTGACATTCGATAAAGCGCGGTTGGGTCACCACTCCGGCGAGAGCGCGAATGGCGGGATTAAAACGCTCCAGATGCCCCACTTGCAGGATTCGCCTCTCCTGGTCCGCGCACTCGACCAGCGCACGTCCCTCTACGACCGAGGTCGCCAGGGGCTTTTCGACGAGCACATCCACCCCGTGGGTCAATAAGTCGCGCCCGAGTGCAAAGTGCAGTGGTGACGGCACCGCCAGGCTGACGCAGTCGACCTTGCCATAGAGGTCGCGGTAGTCAGCCAAGGCTTCCGTGCCCAGGCGAGCCGCCGCCTCGTTGGCGCGCTCGGCGTCGGCATCGACCACCGCGACCAGGCGCACGCCGCCCATGCTGGCGTACTTCTCGGCATGGAACTTCCCCAGATGACCGACACCGACGACGGCCGCTCGCAGTGTCGCGGTCATTCAGACTCCGGCGCGACAGCACTTAGATCCACGCCCAGCACGCACAGACCGCTGGCAAGCGCCTCCCGCAACAGGTCGTCCCTTTCGAGAAGCAGTGTCTTGTGGGCCTCGAGTGCCAGGACGGCCACACCGGCGGCGCTGCAGACGCGCACCGTTTCCGGCCCCACCGCGGGAACGTCGAAGCGCAGATCCTGGTGGGGCTTGCTCACCTTCACAACGACGGCGCCGCGCGAGCCCCCGCGCGTAATGGTCGCGTCCGTCCCTTCGATGGCCTCCACGGCGAGGATCATGCCCGACTTGATGACGATGCTTTGTCCAATGTCCCAACGTCCGATCGCCTGGGCCACCTCGACGCCGCGCCGAATGTCGCGCCACTGGGCATCGCTCGGCACCAACTCGGTCAGCGGCCCCACGGGCGCCAGCAGCGCCTCCAGGAAGAGCGTCGACGATACTATCTCGATGCCTTCGCGCTCCAGCTCCTCCGCCAGCCCGCGCAACAGGGCATCATCGCCCAGGTGAACTAGCCGGGCAAGAAAGGCAAGCCCGCGTTCGTCCGGAGCGAAGTGTTCGAGGAGCGCGGCCTTGCGGATACCGCCCGCCATTACTGCGCGCTCGATGCCGGCGTGCTGGAAGGCGCGAATGATCCGCTCGAGCTCACCGACATTGACCCAGGTGATCGAATTGACGAGATCGGCAAGCTCCGGAACCGTCTCGCCGCGGTGCGCCACCGCCACCACCTCGATCCCCTGCGCCCGCGCGCTGCGGGCGAGCAGCAGGGGAAACCGACCGTTTCCGGCAATGAGTCCGACACGTTGCATGGGGCAAGTTGTTGGTTGTTGGTTGTTGGTTGTTAGCTATTAGTCTCTATTCTCTTTGACTGCTCCCGGCACACGCCTCTTTCCGAGGCCGCGATGAAGGACAAGAACTTCTCTACTTGCGCTGAAGCCGGCAGCTCCTGGCGCGCCTGGACCATGGCCTCCGCCAGCTTGAGGCCGGAGTGGAACACCATGCGGTAGGCCCGCTTGATGTCGTGCACGGTCTCGGGAGAGAAGCCGCGGCGCTTGAGGCCGACCAGATTGAGACCGTGCAGGCGGGCCCGATCGCCGGTCGCATTGCAGAACGGCGGCACATCCTGCGATACCATCGCCCCGGCGCCCAGAATGGCAGATTCGCCGATCCTGGCGAATTGATGAATCCCGACCAGAGCGCCAACGACAACGTAATCTTCGACTACCACATGGCCCGCCAGTTGTGCGCCATTGGCAACGACGGTGTAGCTGCCGAGGCGGGAGTCGTGGGCGATATGGCTGTAGTTCATCAACAGGTTGTGATCGCCCACTCGGGTGACCATTCCGCCGCCGCTGGTGCCGACGTGCAAGGTAGTGAACTCGCGGATCTGATTGTGGTCGCCGATGACCAGCTCACTGTCCTCACCCCGATACTTGAGATCCTGCGGCACCGCACCGACGGAAGCGTGATGAAAGATGCGGTTCTCGCGTCCGATGGTTGTGCGGCCAGAGATGACAGCATGGGTTCCGACATGTGTGCCGCTACCGATACGCACCTTTGGCCCGATGACAGCGTAGGGCTCGACCTGCACATCTTCGGCAAGCTCAGCACCCGGCGCGACAATTGCGGTCGGGTGAATCTGCGGACCGCTCACGGCTGCTGGGTCCTTTCGACCTCCATGGCCGAAAGCTCCGCTTCAGCGACCATCTGGCCGTCGACTCGGGCAACCCCGTGCATCTTCCACAGCGGGCGGTGCCGCTTCAGCAGGGTGACTTCCAAGCGCAACTGGTCGCCAGGTAGCACAGGACGCCGGAAGCGGGCGCGGTCGAGTCCCGCCAGCACCACCACGTGCCCAGGGGTCACACCGTCTTGTGAGCGGTGCGCCAGGAGCGCCCCGGCTTGAGCCATCGCTTCGCAAATCAGCACGCCGGGCATCAGCGGAAGCTCGGGGAAGTGTCCCTGAAAGAATGGCTCATCCACCGACACATTCTTCAGCGTCACGATGCGCCGGCCGTCCTCGAACTCGAGCACGCGATCGATGAACTGGAACGGCGCGCGGTGCGGCAGCAGCGTCCAGATCTCGCGGTACTCGAATACGCTCGGGCGTACGGTCATATTGGTGCTTATGCGCTGCGCAGCCCAGCTGGCTCCGGTCACTTCTACTTGCGCTTGGCCGAAGACGCCGAGTTATACCGCTGAATGATCGCGTCGGTCACATCGGCGCTCTTCGCCCCATACACCACGGCGTTGCTGTTGGTCTCCAGGATTACGGTATAGCCGTTCTGGTCACCGTACTCGCGGATCACTTCTTGGAGCTCACGGATGATGCCCCCCGTCAGATCATTGTCCTTCTTCTGCAGGTCGGCTTGCGAATCCTTGTAATCGCGCTCGAAGTCACGCAACTTCTTGCGGTACTCCTCCTCGAGATTGCCGCGTTCTTCCTCTTTCATTACGACCGACTTCTTTTCCAGCCGGTCTTTCAGCGTGTCAATCTCGTCCTTCTGGCGCTTCAGCTTGCCTTGCAGCTTGTCGACCTGAACCTTGAAGTCGTCCCTGGTTTTCTTGCCGGTTTCTGACTCGCTCAGCGCCCGTTGCATATCGACGTAGCCGATCTTGGTCTCTGCCAGCGCGACGTTGGCGGCCAATATACCTGCGATCATCCACCAAACAGCTCTCATGAAACCTAGCCTCCTGCTTTCTCTTCAATCTTCAAATTCAACAATCCGAGAAGTTTAACCCGTATTTATGGCGCATTGCGCGCTACAACACAACGGTAGCCTCAGGGCAACCAAACGCTGGCACAACGCGAGTGCCTCAGGGCGGACCGCCAAACGAGAACATCACGGTTTCGCGGTCGTCGTTCACGTCCTCATTGAGCGGCACGCCGAACTCGATCCGCAATGGGCCCATGGGGGACTGCCAGCGGACCCCGGCCCCGACTGACATGCGCATGTCGCCCATGTCGATGCCGTGTTTTGCCGAGAACGCGTTGCCGGCATCGAAGAATAGCACCCCCTTGAGACCCAATTGCTCGATGATCGGAAAGATCAATTCATTGTTGAAGATGAGCTGTTGGCTTCCGCCGATGCGGTCAGTATGGACCAGCCGCCCGTAATTATCGAACAGCACGTTTCGCGGGCCCAGGGAGAGGATGCGGAATCCACGCACCGAGTTGATTCCGCCGGGGAAGTAGCGTTCGAAAAGCGGCAGCTCATTCTGGCCGCCAAATCCGACGCCGTAGCCCAGATTCCCCCCGAGCGAGAACGTGAAGGTTCCCAGCGTCGGGCTCTTCCAGAACGGATAATACCAGCGCATGCGCGCTTCTGCCTTGATGAACTTGCTCTCGCCACCGACGCCCGCAAACTCCACCGAAATGTCCTGCAACGAGCCGGCCGTCGGATCGAATGGATGATTGCGGGTGTCGCGGAACAGGCGTGGCGTGATGGCGCTGGTGAGGCTACTCCCCTGTTCAGTACGGATCAAAGCGGAAGCTTGTATGGTGGTGTCCGTGATCTTCGCTTCCTCGATGCGGTAATCTAGCCCCATACGGGTGTCCTGCAAGGAAAAAGGTCCAAGCCGGTTCCAACCGAGAGCGCTGAAGGGGTACATAAACCGGATGCTGCCGCCCGTGCCCCCACGGGTAAACTGGTCGAATATCAGCTCCCAGTTGAAGATGTTCACGCCCGCACTGAACTCGGTGTCGAAGAAATAGGGTTCAGTCAAATCGATGCTGTAGTTGCGCCGTATGGAGCCATAGTCGGTGTTCAAAACGAGGCGCTGCCCGCGTCCGAACAGGTTGATTTCTTGCAGGCGGACATTGAACAGGAACGACTCGCCCGAGGCCACCCCGGCACCCGCCGAGAACTGGCCGGTGGAGGCCTCCTTCACATCCACGAGCAGGTCGAGTCGGTCCTCGCTTTGAGCCTTGCGGGTCGTGATATTGACGTCTTCAAAATACCCCAAGCGGCGCAGTCGTTCCTGACTGCGGCGTAGCCTGGAGCCCGAGAAACGCTCCTGTTCGCCCAGTTCTATCTCTCGTCGGATGACCTTGTCGCGGGTCTTGGTATTGCCGGTGATCTCGATCTGGTCGATGTAAACTTCGGGTCCCTTGCTGATGCGGTAATTGACGTCCACCGTGCGCGCGTCCCGGTCAACGTCGGTCTCGGGATTTACGTTGACGAAGGCGTAGCCCTGGTCGCCATACGCGTCGGTGACGACATTGATGTCTTCGCGCAGCTTGCTGGTGCGGAAAATCTCGCCCGTTTTCAGGTTCAGCCGGTCGCGGGCCTTCTCCGCAGCCGGCAGCAATTCGCCCGTCAAGTCTACCTTCCCAACCTTGTAACGCTCGCCCTCGTCGATCTTGATCGTTACCTCCAGCCCCTTGCTGGTGCGTTGGACCACGGGCTCATCGATGCGGGCATCGATGTAGCCATGGTCATAGTAGTAGGCCGTCAGCCGTTCGACGTCGGTCTTGAGCACCTCATTGTCGAGATTGCCCGCACCGGTGAGCCAGGAGATGAACCACTTGCGTTTGGTCTGCATGACGCCGCGCAGCTTTCGTTGGCTGAAGGCGCGCGCGCCTTCGAAGGTCAGCCTGCTGATGCGCACCACCTTGCCCTCGCTGATCTTGTAGGTGAGGATGATCTGGCTGGGCTTGCTTTCGCCGGTCTTCCAGTATGCGGCGGGGGTGACAGTGTACTCGATCTTGGCGTCCAGGTAGCCCTTCTTCTCATAGAGCTTTTTGGCATCTTCGATGCCGCGGCTCACCTTGTCCGGTTCGAAAATGGTATTGGGCCGTACTTTCAGAGCGCCCTCGACGTCGTCCTTGTCAACTTTCTTGTTGCCTTCGATTTTGATTTCTTTGATCAACGGACGCTCCGTAACCCGGAACGTCAGGACCCACTGCGAGTCATCCTGCGACAAATCGGCTTCCACATTATCGAAGAAGCCCATGCGATAGAGCGCGCGCACGTCACTGTCGATCACTTCCGCATCGACGAACATCCCCGGATGGGAGCGCAGTTGGACTCGTATGGCTTCCTCTTCCACGCGGCGGTTGTCGGCTATCTCGACGCGGTCGAGCCGCGGCCGCTCTGCGGCGGCTGCCGTAGTTTCGAGCCTATCCTGCGCGTTAGCGGCAATGGCTAAGCGCAACAGGAAGCCTATTCCCAATAACACCCGCAGCGTCCGCATCCCTGCTCCCAAATTCGATCGGCGCCTACGCCTACCAGACGCTCCGGTCACTGTAAACAGGCACGCTTTTTCCTGCTCGCGGGCGCAGGTGTGCCTCGGGATGCGGTCACGGCGAGACTCCTTCGAACTGGACCGGGTGCTCAATGCAGCCGGCCGTTCTGCAGTCGCAGGGTGCGATGCGTGGAAGCGGAGAAGCCTTCGTTGTGAGTCACGATTATGAGAGTGATGCCCTGCTCCCGGTTGAGCTCGGTCAACAGGCCCTGCACCTCGGCTCCGGTCACCGGGTCGAGATTACCGGTCGGTTCGTCCGCCATTATGACACGGGGAGACAGGGCGACGGCGCGAGCCACAGCGACACGCTGCTGCTCGCCCCCGGAGAGCTCACCCGGCTTGTGGGTCAGCCGCGCCCCCAGGCCGACGCGCTCGAGAGTCGCGCGCGCCCGCGCCTGTGCCTCCGCCGCGTTCATGCCCCTG
>Ga0214473_10002481_pt1 | contig 22661 bp, 14 predicted proteins | sample RVTome_7_FD_203509 | JGI IMG/M metagenome (GOLD analysis project Ga0214473, IMG submission 203509) | Soil microbial communities from uranium-contaminated site in the Upper Colorado River Basin, Wyoming, United States - RVT98D197 | ecosystem: Environmental > Terrestrial > Soil > Contaminated >... | reverse complement strand
ATTTACGGGTTTTCATGTTCGCTTCAAACTCATCTATCATCTTCATTTGTCGCCTTTTACGATTATAGCTAATCGAGAAATTGTGGGTTTCGTCTCGGATTTGTCGCAGTAGGAGCATCATCTTACTGGTCTTATTGTATTGTTTTGGAGATTGTTCATCCAGAAAGTAGATTTCCTCCTTTTCTTTTGCGAGACCTATGAGTGGAAGTTGAAGTCCAAGTGATTGCAATGCTTTTTTTGCGGCGTTGACTTGTAATGGCCCTCCATCTATAACTATTAAGTCTGGCAATTGTGCTTTTTCTTCGATTAGGCGTTTGTATCTTCTTTTTACCACTTCGTTTACTGCTGCAGAATCATCTTGTTTCTTTACTGTTCTTAATCTGAATTTGCGGTAGTTGCTCTTATCTGGCTTCGCGTCTTTAAAACGAACCATTCCGGAAACGATGTGTTCATCACCCAGGTTTGAAACGTCGAAGCATTCTATGATTTGGGGTAGAACTGGAAGGTTAAGATTGGTTTGTAAATCAACGAGTGTAGTATTTTCTTTTAGATTGACTTCAATGTTCTTCTCTGCCAGTTTAACGAGTGCTAGCTTATTGCCGCGTTTGGCAACGGTTAACGTGACTGGAGCATTTCGTTTTGTTGAAAACAGTTCTTCTAATGCAGTCTTCTCTTTTGCATCCGTCCAGCATGACTTGTTTAGCAGTATTTCTCTTGGTATCTGATTAGTAGTGTAATATGCTTTCAAAAACTCCTGTTCAATTTGAGGCTGGAGGTCTATTGAAAACTCTTTTTTGCCCAATAAAACACCTTTTCGCACTCCCATTTGAACAACTAGAAGATTTTCTCCAAGTTGCCTAAATGCCATAACGTCTTGGTCAAATCTTCTCTCATTATCCACAATCTGACGATGAGTAAGAAGTTGAATCGATGTTATTTGGTTTCGAAGTTCAAGTGCACGCTCATATTTCTTATTCTTGGAAGCATTTTTCATTTGCGAATTGAGCATTTTGACTGTACGCTCATAATTGCCTTTAAGGAAAGAACGCGCTTGTTTTACTTGTTCGCTGTAGTGCTCTTCGCTTACATTCTCTGTGCAGGGTGCTGTGCATAATCCGATGTGGAAATCCAAGCATGCACGTTTTGGAAGCTTTTTGCAGACTCGTATCTTGAATACTTTCATAACAAGGCGCATAAGGTCTTGGCGCATGTATCCGTCAGTATACGGTCCAAAGGACTCCAATCTATGTGAAACTTTACGAGAAGTTAACACTCTTGGATAACGTTCTTTTGTAAGCGCAATGTAAGCAAATGTTTTTGAGTCCTTTAGATTAATATTGTATTTTGGCACGTGCTGTTTAATGAGTTTGTTCTCCAAAAGCAGTGCTTCAACTTCGTTATTTACAACAATCCAGTCAACACTTCGAATCTTAGAGACAAGCTGAATAGTCTTTGCGGGCTGATTAGATGTTGAGTAGTTTCGAACACGTGAGCGTAGGTTCTTAGCTTTACCAACATAGATAATATCTCCTTTCTCATCCTTAAACAGATAAACTCCAGGATCAGTAGGCATTTCAAGGCTTTTGATTTCACTGATAGTATTAACTAGAATCATATAGACACTTTTCAGTTCTTAACTAAGATTTTCTTTAGAAAGGACCCCGTATATGATTTGAAGTTCTCTGCAACTTCTTCTGGCGTGCCATGCGCAATGACTTCTCCCCCAGCCTCTCCGCCTTCAGGACCGAGATCAATAATGTAGTCACAGCTCTTGATCACATCCAGATTATGTTCAATAACATAAACTGTGTTTCCTTTTCCAACTAGGCGATAGAGGACCTTAATCAAACGCTTCGTATCATCAAAGTGAAGTCCTGTGGTCGGCTCATCTAAAAGGTAAACCACATGGCCTTGCTTGTTCTTGCTAAGCTCACGAGTTATCTTGATGCGTTGACTTTCTCCTCCTGAAAGAGTAGTGGAACTCTGCCCGAGCTTGATGTAGCCAAGTCCGACATCAAGCATAGTTTGAAGTTTGCGTGATAGAACAGGTACATTCTCAAAGAATCTAAGAGCCTCTTCAACATCCATGTTAAGCACTTCCGAGATATTCTTTCCCTTATGAAAAACGTTGAGTGTCTCCTTATTGTAGCGTTTTCCTTCACATTCGCTGCACTGCACATAGACATCGGGTAGAAAGTTCATTTCAATTCGTAAAACTCCATCCCCTTGACAGGATTCACATCGCCCACCCTTAACATTAAATGAAAACCGCCCCTCCGTATATCCGCGTACTCTTGCCTCCTTAGTGGAAGCAAAAATCTTTCTTATCTCATCAAAAATCTTTGTATAAGTTGCAGGGTTGCTTCTTGGCGTTCTGCCAATCGGATCTTGATCTATCACAATAACGTTCCTAACAATTATTGGAATCTCTATTGACTCGTACTTCCCAATTCTATCAACTTGCTCACCAAATCTTTGTTTTAAGAACGGCATTATAGTTTGATTCATTAAAGTGCTTTTGCCTGAGCCTGAAACACCTGTTATCCCGCAAAGCACACCTAAAGGTAATTTCACGAGCAGGTTCTTTAGATTATTCTCTTGAGCTCCTTTAACCGTGATATAGTTGATTGGTTTTTTTCTCTCTTTTGGAACTTCGATTTTCAATTCTCCTGAAAGATACTGACCCGTAAGACTCTTTTCACATTTCATTATATCTTCAGGTGTTCCTTCAGAAACAACGTTGCCTCCATGTGCACCTGCTCCAGGACCCATATCTACAACATGATCAGCGTTTCTAATTGTTTCTTCGTCATGCTCTACAACAATCAGTGTATTTCCAAGGTCACGCAGATTATGAAGCGTGTTTATCAGCTTGACATTATCTATTTGGTGTAAACCTATGCTGGGTTCATCTAATATGTAGAGAACACCCATCAGGTTGCTGCCGATCTGCGTGGCTAGACGGATGCGTTGAGATTCGCCACCCGAAAGTGTTTTGGCACCTCTTGAAAGTGTAATGTAACCTAGCCCCACATTCTTAAGAAAACCTAGGCGCTCGTTGATTTCCTTAAGCACCTGTTTTGCAATTAGCAGTTCCTTATCATTTAGCTGCGCAGGAAGCTTGGCGAAGAAATCTACCGCTTGCTCGATTGAAAGGTCTGTTACATCAATAATGCTTTTATCTAATATTTTGACTGCGAGAACAACGGGTTTTAGCTTCTTTCCTTCGCATTCAGTGCAAAGAGACGATTTCATAAATTTCTCTATATCCTCTTTTCTCCAATCGCTTTCTGTTTGACGATAGAGTCTCATGGTTTGGGGAATCACGCCTTCCCAGCCTCGCTTCATCCACATGTTTGCACCGCTTGACCATCTACCTTCAACAGGGTCTGAATTTCCGTATAGGAGCACGTTAAGCTGATTTCTTGTGAACTTGTTTATCGGAGTAAAGATATCAAATCCGTTGCTCCTGCCAACAGTAGCTAGCTGCTGAGCCCTCCATGTAAGGTCGATTTTTCCGTAAACAGCAAGTGCTCCATCCATTATGGATTTACTTTTGTCTGGGATTACTAGTTCTTCAGAAATCTTTGTGATCTCTCCTAGCCCATGGCATCCGGGGCAGGCGCCAAAAGGAGAGTTGAATGAAAACATGCGTGGCTCTAAATTTTCAAAGACAATTTCAGGATGGTTAGAGCAAGCGCCAAAAGTGCTAAACATGATTTCACCTTCAAATCTCTCAATTTCTTTCTTCTTACTATTATCAGCATTTTTAGCGTCAATTACGATCATTGTTCCTTTCCCTATCTTCAACGCTTGCTCAACTGCTTCTGCGATTCTTGATCGCTCCTCATCACTGATTTTCAAAGTATCTATGACTATTTCGATCCAATGCTTCTCGTAACGAATCAGTTTCACCTCTTCCTTAATCAAGTCAGCATCATAGATTTTCTGATCTACTCTAATTTTTGTGAACCCAAGTCTTTTAAGGTCATCAAAGACCTGTTCATGTGTTCCTTTAATTCCCCTTATTACCGGCGCAAGAAAAACCAGTGTTCTTCCTGTCTCGGCCATAATTAGACTCGTGATGTTCTCAGGGCTTTGAGGGTGAATTGAACTGTTGCACTTTGGACAATGATGCGTTCCGATGCGAGCATAAATCAAGCGCAGATAATCATAGATTTCAGTAACGGTTCCAACTGTTGAGCGCGGATTCTTGCTAGTGCTTTTCTGCTCAATCGAAATTGCTGGAGAAAGCCCTTCGATTGAATCAACATCAGGTTTCTTCATCAACCCCAGAAATTGCCTTGCATAAGCAGACAGACTCTCAACATACCTTCTTTGACCCTCCGCGTAAATAGTGTCAAAGGCAAGAGTGGATTTTCCAGAACCGGAAAGGCCAGTTATGACAATAAATTTGTTTCGGGGTAGCTCTATGTCAATGTTCTTTAAATTGTGCTCACGTGCACCCTTAACAAAAATGCTATCTCTCATTATCTGTTTCAACTTTTATTTCGTTAATCATCCTTAATTATTTACTGCTTTTTTTCTGGATTCGCTCTTTACTTTCTCAAAAAGAGATTTTTGCATCTCTTCTATTCTATCTCTGATTTGAATCGCCTTTTCAAACTCAAGTTTTTCAGCGCATTCCTTCATTTTCGCGTCAAGTATTATTATCTGTCCTTCAACATCGGATTTTGCCAAATGCTTTACACCTTTGATTGTCCTCTCTTTCTCTGAAACTTTCTTAACTATTGTCATAGGCGTAATACCCTGCTCTTTATTGAATCGCATCTGAAACTTTCTACGGTATAAAGTAGTTTCCATAGCTTTTGCTATCGACTGAGTTTTTTTGTATGCATAAAGAATTACTTTACCGTCCACGTTTCTCGCTGCTCTTCCAAATGTCTGAATTAGACTTCTCTCGTCACGCAAGAAGCCTTCTTTATCAGCATCTAAAATGAAAATCGTCGACACTTCAGGAATATCTAAACCTTCGCGCAAGAGGTTTATCCCAACTAATATGTCAAATTCTCCAATCCTAAGTTGTCTAATAAGCTCTATTCTATCTAAGCTCTCTATATCTGAGTGTAAGTATCTTGTTCGAAAACCTTCCATAACTAGATAGTCAGTTAGGTCTTCAGCCATCTTCTTCGTGATGGTGGTAATCAGAATGCGATTACCCATCTTAATGGTTTTTTTCGCCTCTAACATCAAATCCTTCATCTGCCCATCCACAGGGCGAAGCTCAACTTCCGGATCCAGCAGCCCAGTTGGTCTCGTTATCAACTCCACCGGTGAACCGCTTTTCTGCAATTCATACTCAGCAGGCGTTGCGGAGACAAATAGTGTCTTGCCCATTTTTCGCTCAAATTCTTCAAATCTAAGTGGCCGATTGTCAAACGCGGAAGGCAGTCGAAAACCAAAATCAACAAGATTCTTCTTACGTGCATAGTCACCGTTAAACATCGCACGCGACTGAGGTATTGTCTGATGGCTTTCATCAATTATTAGCAGGTAATCCTTCGGGAAGTAATCCATCAGAACAAATGGCGGCTCACCGCTTTTTCGACCGTCGAAATGCCTACTATAATTCTCAATGCCTGAGCAAAAACCCATTTCACTTATCATTTCAAGATCATAATTAGTCCTCTGTTTCAACCGCTGAGCTTCAAGCTGAGGAAGCTTAGGCAACTGCTCTTCAAGCTCCTCCCTAATATGCTCAATAGCTTCTCTCTGTTTATCTTCAGGAACCACATACTGTCTCGCAGGGTAAACTGTTACCTCATCAATACTGCATCTTACATCCCCCGTTAGAGAATCCACTTCTTTGATTCTCATGATTCTGCTATTGTCCAACTCTACACGTATAATATTCTCCTCGTAGGCAGGTATCACATCCACTACATCGCCACGTACACGAAACCTACCTGGTTCAAGCACCTGATCACTTCGTTCATACTGAATATCAACTAAACCTCTAATAAGACTATGTCTCGTAATCTCTTTTCCAGGCTCTAACTTGATTGCCATACGTCGATAGTACTCCGGATTTCCTAGACCAAAAATACAACTTATGCTAGCAACAATTATAGTATCGTTTCGACTTACAATACTTGAAACCGCATGCATCCTCATCTTCTCAATCTGATCATTCACACTTGAATCCTTCTCAATATAAGTATCAGTCGTAGGCAAATAAGACTCAGGCTGATAATAATCATAAAAAGAAATAAAATACTCTACACGATTACTCGGAAAAAGATCTTTCAATTCTGTATAAAGCTGAGCGGCTAAAGTCTTGTTATGAGCAATAATCAAAGTTGGTTTTTGTATACTATTAATCAAGTTAGCCATAACAAACGTTTTGCCACTTCCGGTAATTCCAAGAAGAGTTTGCTTATCCTTTTCTAGATAATTCATCATCAGCATTTCCACAGCCTCTCTCTGGCAAGGTGACATCTCATACGGTGCCACCAACTCAAACTGCATGCAAATTCACCATATCATCTCGATGAATTTATAACTTTAAACTTTATCCAAACCTAAAAACTTTGGTTCAAAGTCGGGAAGCTTCCCTACACATCTTTAGATACAGATCAAATGGTGTCTGTTTAGATATCGGTAGGGGTAGTGATGCTCCGGCTAGGATATGCTTGTAGCTGCCATGAATCTTCTCCAATCACCATCGAGTTCTTGAAAGGTCATGCCGAATACTTGAAGCGTAGCCGCTTCTATATCGTCAGATCCCGCCGCTTTAAGCCATGAGTTCCTTGCATCCCTTCCGAACTGGCCTGTCACATAGGATACGAATCTCCACCCCTGCTCGTAGCCCATCCTATATGTCTCTTGAGGTATACTTTGTTCATCAGAGAGTTCACTCCAGCTTAGAAGCATATTCTTAGAGACCTGTTTCTTTATCTCGAGCTCATTAAGCTTCATAATATTCGAAGGCTGAAAGGGTGTAGAGGCATACTTGGCGACCCCTTCGTCGAGCCACCAAGGTATTCCGCCGTGTCCTCCTACCATCTCGTACATGAGACTATGAGTAATCTCATGAGCCAGTATAGGCTTCATATCCTCAGCACCGCCTGATCTACGGATGACGATCTTGATAGACTCTCCGGGTTCAACCCAGCCTGATATACCGCTACTATACGCTAGGCTTATCGACGATTTGAGTAGATCTTCATTTGGGTAGAGCTTGAGATGAATTCTATTCTTAGGGTAGTAGTCGAGCTCTTCGGAGACACTTCTTAACACAGAGTCGAGTCTATCAAGAACGGCTTTGGCAAGGTCTCTATGCTGAGGATAGTAGTGGATTATGAACTGCCTTCCCATCATTATCTGAAAGTTCGGGCCTGAGAAGAACCATCTCCCCTCACGCTCTATAAAGGCAGCTTCATAGGTTACAGCTTGATTCCCCGGCCGGCTCTCCAGACTCCATGTCATCGAAAGATTTGCAACAGCCTTTGACCTCGAGATATTCAGGCTGGATAGTTGAAGAGTGAAGCTACGGGCTGGAAACCTGTCTAGAAGGTGGAACCATTGCTTTTGCTCTTGCAAGAATGTTTCATCCTTCGGGTCTACAGTTTTGAGAAACTTCTCATCTCGCTTCAAGACGGCCCTCTCGATGCTGCTGGCGACCACTCTGATCTCATCCTCAGCCGTATAATTCTGGCCATTAAGAAGGCCCGAGACTAATAGAAGAGCTACTGTAATGACTGCTACAGCGAAGGCTAATGCTAGACTCTTTACACGTGTGTTTCGCTTGGCGGGGCTCATCTATTTGACTATTGTAGAAGATATATTATTGCTAGAAATAGGTTATGGAGAGCTGGTACTGTTTAAGTTATTTGACCCAGCCTAAACTATAGCTTTATTGTAGTGATGTTTTTATTGAACTTGCGAATTATTACTTAAGATGCGCCTACAATTTCCAGCATATTTGGATCTTAAGCGAGCCTTAACCGATATCCAAGATTAATTTACAGCATTTCCGTAATATTTTACTGATTATTTCAGTAAATCTGAGATTAACATATAAATATTAATGCCGAGGTCAGGAATTCAGCACATGAAGTTGGCCTCAATTACATTCATACCCACATCAACACTCACCGAAACCTAGCCATAGCAAAATAGTCGATGCCTCTTAACTTGACAGAACATGCCTCAGGTCAATATGTTTATAGGTGACAAACACTATCTATCATAAGGTTATAATGTATTTTAAGAGAACTGTTTTGCCGATTATTGTGGTTATCATGCTCTTAATACCTTTATCCGTTTGGGGATTAGCACCAAGTTATCCAACCATTTATATTCAAACGCCACTAAATGTAAATATTCCACCTGGAGACGCATCCACTATTATTATTTCTGTTTTTGCGCAAGAAGCTTTTGAAGGAAAGGTGCAGTTGACAGTTGAAGATGTTCCAGATGGGGTAACGGTGGCTTTCAACCCGAACCCTGTTAACGTTCCAGCTTTCAGTCAGGGTGATGTAAGTATGACTATCTCCACTACATCAAGCGTTTCCACTGGTAGTGCATCACTGACAATTGTTGGGACATCCATTGATAAGTTTCTTTTAGCAGAAGGAAATACTTATGTTAAGAAATTAACACCATTAATATTCACAATCGGTAAACCAGTAGTAACTACATCCACTACCCAAACAAGTACCAGTTCAATATCTACTTCTCAAACTTCAACTGTTGAAGCGCAAGAAGCTGACAACACTCTGCTTATAATAGTGATCGTCGCAGTAATAGCTATAATAGCAGTGGCTGCAGTTGTCCTTAGACGTCGCAAGTAACACAAGAACGTCTTTTTGACAGGTGCCCTAGAATTACCAATTCATTATGAGAAATGGGTCAGTCGGAACCCGACGCGTTCTCATGGATGAATGTGGTCTCGGAATCGTGGGTTCGAAACCATGTGGATTTGAACGGGCCCGGAGGGAATAGCACCTAGCTGAGTCTGCTAAGTGGATTTCTGAGGAATAAATCATTGCATCCATGGTGAGAAGACACACGTAGGTGGAGCCAGTTGCAAGTGTCACATCGAATATTTAGCGTTCAACCTTGACAAGAGCTAATCGCTCAATGACGATTGTTGGACAAAGACACTTCGCTGGGTTCACTTACGTACCGGATACTGGAAGGCCAGCGAGGTGAATGAGTCCAAGACTCTCTAATAATTATGCCTTTGTAACCGAGGTCAACTTGTAGGTGATTATTGAAGTGGTTCCTTTAGATGTAATAGATACGCTGTAGTAAGTAATAATATCAGAGCTTGTCCCAGATACCTTTCCTTGGGCGATCGTAATATCGTTGATTGTTGTTACGCTATTATCGCAATTGGTCACGGTGAATGGCGATGATTTTGCCTTGTAATATGTGACGCTCAAAGTTGTTTGGCCTAGTGTGACGGTCGTTTGGTTCACTGTGTTCATGTAGGGTCCGTAACCAGATGTGCCCATGAGCTGGCTTGTTTGAAGCTCTATGATGAATGGAGATGCTGAGGCTGAGTACAAACTCTGTGCAATTGGTCCTGTAAAGTTCTGATTAAACTGTGATATTACAGAGACTTTTCCAGTTGGGTCGACCCACGCAATCACCGGAAGGCTTGTCTCTCCTTCAATATTCATGTCGAACTGAACCTTATACAACTTGATTCCATCAACAATTGGTCTTCCAAGAACTGAGTATGACCAAGTGCCAATTGTTCTTGATCCGTTTGACTCTGCATCCATTGAGAGCATCATCTTGGAGAAGTTATCAAACAGCGGAGCAAGATTAGGCGGAGCGGATGATGGGTTTGTCGATGTAACATTGGTGCATTGAGCTATTTTTGTAGTTGTAGATGTGGTTGTCGTGGTTGTTGATGAACTGGTCTTAGTAGAAGTTGATGTTGACGAGGTGGAAGTTGTCGTTGAAGTCGATGTTTTTGTAGAGGTTGTTGATGATGTTGATGTAGAAGTGGTTGTTGAAGTGGATGGTTTAGTGGAGGTTGTGGATGAAGTTGATGAAGTGGTCGATGAAGTGGTTGAGGGTGTTGTAGTAGTTGATGAAGACGTCAAGGAACTTGTTGTCGATGAATAATCTGGTCCAGAAGTGGTAGCTGGAAAGAACATGTAAGCTGTGATGCCTACGACTGCGAGCAGAGTTATAGCGGCAATTATTATGGCAGTGGTGCCTATTCCTTTATTTTTTGAATACATAGACAATCTCCTTTTTTTCGGGTATTAATGTCTTAAGGGTAAATCAGAATAAGGATTTAATGGTTAGAATGAAGACCATTACTAGAATCTAGCGACAAATATATTATATCTATTTTCGCGTAGATAATCATTTTCGAATAGTAGCCAGCCCGGAGGGAATAGCCCTTGGTAGGTGCGCTAGACGAATTTCCAGAAAGCTTAATGGATTTTGATTACGCGTGAAATATCAGATAACTTAACAAGACGAACTTCTAGATAGCCGTGCTCCCCTAGCGTTAATCAGGATCTAGTCGAGCCATCCAAACTTAAGCAGCAGCTAAAGTTCGCATAAGTGTTCTTAAGGTTCGAATCAGGAAAAAAGAAATGATTGATTCCGAAAAATGATGTGCATTATCGCGATGAGTTAATCGTTGAATTGTAATGAGGTTTTCGCAACCAAGTTATCTCTGCTTTCGCTGAGCCGATGGTGAATACGAAATATCATATCTATGGAGCAACGTTTACTGCGCCTAGAGCATCAACACGGCCCCACCCGTATTTCTTATCCCAGCCAGCTGTCCCAAGATCTTTTGCTGTCGTGTATAACGCAGTTTTGATTTGGATGTCGGTGAGAGAAGGATTCTTCTGCATCATTAACGCTATTGTCGCTGCAACATGTGGTGTAGCCATGGAGGTGCCCGACCATGAAGCGTAGGTATCTCCTGGAAGGGATGAATAGATGCTTACTCCCGGAGCAACGATGTCAAGAGCTTTTCCTGAGCCGCTAAATGAGGGTCTAATGTCAAGACTATTCACAGCGCCGACAGCAATCGCCTTACTTGCGCATCCTGGCGAAGAGACTACAAAACCCGTATTACCCGCAGCAATCGCAGCTGTAACACCGTAGTTCGTTACAGCCCAATTCACTTTCTTCGCTAGATAATTCGAGTCGCAAGTCAGACCGAATGTCCCTCCGCTTCCAAGGCTGATGCTAATTATCTTCGCAATCTTATTTAGCGCAATATACTCGATGCCGGCGGCAATGTCGCTGCTATAGCAAGAGCCTACCGAATTGCAGACTTTTCCCATCCAAACACGCGCATCTGGTGCAACTCCTTTTGATTTTGGATCGCCGCTGCCGTCACCCGTTATTATCCCGCTGACATGGGTTCCATGACCATGATCGTCAAAGAAGCTTGAAGTGTAGCTAACAAAACTCCTTCCACATATATTGTTTGTGACACCGCAAGTACTGCTTACAAGCTCAACGTGATTGTAATCAACCCCCGTATCTAGGACAGCAACTGTAACTCCACTCCCGGTGTATCCTAAAGTCGTCCAGACGATACCCGCTCCTATCTGAGCGTTGGCCCCTGAGTCGACTATGCTTAACACTTCATCGCGAACCGCTCTCCCAGTCGAGATATGCCTTTGCGAAACATCATCTGCGCAATCAAGCGAAATCGCATCTATCAGAACATGAACAACGTCACATCCCTCGGCTCTGAAGCTTCTCATCTCTCTAGGATCAACTGTTAAAGCAATTATTCTAGATCTCGGATCAGACTGAACAAGAGGAATGCTACTCGAAAAAATCAGAATAGCAACTAAGAGAATAGGAAATATTCGCATAAACCAGTTAATCAAATGCATTTATTTAAATATACTTCTCAAGTGTTTCAGACGCATATTTAGAAGGAAGAGATATCAACAACATATTATTCGGCTCGTAGCATTTGGAAATACATTGTAACGTCGTTCTCTTGCCATAGAGCGATTAATACCAGTATCCTTCATTTACGTGCCTATTTATGTCATCTCAATCTCTAGTAAATCGAATCTGAAAGTCTCGAGCCAAATCGTGGGACGCTTGAAGTTCTTGGCGAGAACGGTTTGACACTATCCGCTCTTTTCGAACCTTTTTCACGAGAATCTTGATATGCTAGGATTGGTTCTGCTTTAAATAATCAACTCAGCGAAAAGTTCCCCTACTTTCGGTGCAAATGTGAAAGATTTACCCGAATATGCACGAGCTACATATAATTTATCTATCTCGGTTTCACCGTATATAGGAGACCCATCTGGAGAGAACTCCATAAGTCCAGCCCATGCTCTGAGCACATTCACTTCCCCAAAAGATGGTGCGATCATCATTAGCTTCTTTGAAAAGTTTCTTAGGGATTCAAGCGAAGACTCTAATCTTTGGTCTTCTCTTAACGGCTTAAACATACCTCGGAAAACTTCGCTTTTCAGAGTAGCCAATCGGCTTAGGAATATCTTTGCATTACATCCTTAATACCTGTATACGTCGGTGATGGGGTTTGTAAGCTGCCAAATCTTTGTGTGTAGAACCATTCTACAACAGCGTTGTTATTAGCTGCATAGTCTGAAATATGTTCAGCCCACGCGATTTCAGTTTGACTGAGATTAGTACAATTAGCAGATGAAGTAAATGCCCATGTCTCAGTTATCCAATATTCTTTTCCAGCAGATTTTATGATATTCACAGTATTTGAAATCTTAGGAGTATTGTTGTCAACTCCGCAATCATCCCCATAGATGTCTAGTCCTACACCATCAAGATTAGAATCTTGGACGATACGGGAAAGGATTGGATTGTAGATTACCCCTCCAACGACGTATGCTGTCACGGTTTCTACAAACAGAACTTTTGTATTTGGTGAAACTGATTTTACTATTTGGCTCAACTCTTTGCTCAAATTTACGATTTCATCAGCTGTTATGGCTTGTGGATTGCTTATCATGCCTAGATACCATGCTGGTTCTTTGATTATTGTGTAGACATCTGGTTGGTATCTAATTGCTATGAGAGAAACTCTGGCACGCCATGATGTCTTCATTTGCTCCCATGTGAGTTTGTTATTCCAATAGCTTTCTGCTCCAGAATCTGCTATGTGAACCTTGCCACCAGCGCTTTTTATATCAGCAACGACTGCGTCAAAGATCTGTATCTTAGGATACTGTTTGAATAAGAATGGATCAGTACTCATGTGAATAGAATAGTAGGTTATTCCCATATTCTTCATGAGTTGAACTTCGTCTTTTGCTTTTTGGAGCGTTGTTAGTTGTATTTGTCCATAGCTTACTGAGTATAATGTAGCCCCATAGATTACTTGACTCTGAGATGTCGTAGTTGTTGTAGTTGTAGTTGTGGAATTTGTAGTTGTAGTTGTGAGGCTAGTAGTTGTAGTTGTCGGGCTAGTAGTTGTCGTTATAGTTGTAGTTGTGAGGCTAGTAGTTGTAGTTGTCGGTTGTGTTGTAGTTTTCGTCGACCGAGTTTTGGAAGTCCATGCAGCATTGAATGAAGTTGGGTTATTCGTAGAATAGCTGTCAGCAGTTGAACCATTTCCAGAAGATTCAGGGATTAATGTTGAAAGTTGATTACTAATCGAGGTTATCACATTCGATTGAGTGGATAATGCCAAGGATATTGTGATCAATAGTATTGAACTTATGAAGACGATTTGATTTTTTTTAGACATTTCTTAATTCTGAGAATCTATGCGGTTAATAGCGTAAATCGAGAATTGTTTATTTTTCTTAACAACTAGCTCGTAAATCTATAAGTAAATTTAAATTATTTAGTAATCATCTTAATCTGAGTCTATATCTGATAATAAATCTTAATACGACTTTCTAAACGAAAATCACGTTTTGTATATTTTGTTGATTATCTTGTCATATTAATGATTTTATTAATATAAGCGCGGCTGAAACCATAAGAACTATAGGCAATATTGTAAGCAGTGTTTTCTGGTCAGTTTTACTGGCAAAGTGAATTCCTAAGAAGAGGCCAGGAATCGCGCCTATGATCAGCGGGACAAAGACTGTTGCATTCGTACTTTTCAAGCTTAAGTGAGTTAATGTTGCTAATAACGCTATGATAAACCCAAATGCCAAGTCTGTACCTATCATTTTTCTAGGTTCCTTCATTACCTTAATCAGGTATGGCATCAAAAGCGACCCGCCTCCGATTGAAGTCATTTGCACTCCGAGACTAATTAAAAAACCCACAATTGAGTGCATAAAGCCTCTATTTACAGAATTAGTGGGAAAACCACTCTGAATATTTTCACGTTTTCTTCTTGTTTGTAAGTAGCGCAGACCAATGAATATTAGTAATGTGGCAATAAGAATTGATAGGATTCTGTTTACAGAATCAGCTCCGTAGACTTGTAACGTTTGACTCAATATAAAGTAGCCAATTAAGAGCGAAGGTAGACTGCCTAATACTAGATATTTGAATATTCGAAAGTCTATATTACCTCGCTTGATGTGTAGAATCGAACCAAAACTTTTTGTGAACGTTAGAAATACAAGGTCAGAACCAACAGCTTCTAAGGGTGAAATGCCTATTAATATCAGAATAGGTGTTGTAATTGCAGCCCCACCAATGCCGGTAAGTCCCATCACAAAGCCTACGGCTAAACCTATTGAAATTAACAGGATTTCTAGCAAGAATATATCAAACCTCTCATTTGAAGAAGATGATTACCGCCTCTACTAAGATTAAACCATCCTTTACCATTGTATTATTTGCACTTACTCATCGACTTTGAATGATGGAAATAAGTTTATCATCCGATATTGATTTGAATTTCTTCTCGTTCATTATTCGCTTAATACGTTCTTGAAGCTTTTCTGGGATAGAAATTGTCGTGTATTTTGCTATATTCTTGAGTATCCGAACAAGTCTCATGTCAACTTAGTTTATTCATTTATGGTTAAATCTTTCTAGTAAGGTTGCCATATCTTGCAGATTTACAAAGCAACAAAGCCTAAAGGACTGTCTAAAGGTTTGAGACGGTTTATGTCATCCAATGTTTTAAATATAGCTTTTATTCTTTGGAGAAGTGAATAGAGATTGCTTCGAAGACTTTTGTCAATTTTTCTTATTATTACCCTATTATTTACCAGTCTTCCAGCTTCGCAAGGAGATATAAATCAACCGAAGATTCATGTATTCATTGAGGATTTAAACTCTATACCATATGATAATGTTCTAGTTCAGGTGTGGACTACAACATTAGTCGACTCCGGATTAACAATTAAAGGAAACTGGACAAGCAAAGCTTTGACAGGCGACACAACTTACCTGGTTGTCTTCTCGACTACTGAGCACACGGAAAGCCGCGAAGTCGCAGTTAAAATGATCGACGTATTCATCGGAATAAGAATGAAAAGAACAGTTGGAATACCCAAGCTTATCTTACAGAATATTTCATTTTCTCCTGAGAAAGTCATGCTCGGCCAAAACTTCACAATGGGATTTGATGTTGCTAATGCTGGCGATTCTCCAGCATTAGATTCACTTTTGTCTATCGATATCAACTACCCATTCGTAACATTGGGTACGGGTTCAGTCATCAAGTTATCGGCTATCAATGCGTCTAGCAAAGCCTCATCTTTGATATCTTTATCGGTGGACAAAGAGGCTAAAACAGGTGCCTACAAGTTATCATATACTCTGTTTTACACTGATGAGTTTAGGGGTTTACATAACAGCTCAGGCACTTTTGGAATAATAGTAGGTGGAGTCCCTTCTTTAGCGATAAGTAAGGTAGTGATTGATCCAATCGATGTGAGGCCTGGTTCAGATGTGAAGATGAGGGTCTCAGTTGCGAATATCGGTACAGAGACTGCATATGACGTATCTGTGACTTTGACTGGTCAGACCGGTGAGTTTACTAGCACGCTCGCCTTCCTAGGCGTTATAAATAGAGGATCTGTAGATGAAGCTGTATTTGGGATTAGTATACCTATTGGAAGTACATCTGGTACCCGTTCAATAAACATCACTGCAACCTACCGTAGTCCCCAGAATCAACTATATACAGAGAAAAGGCTCTACACATTCATTGTCTTTCCGATTGGAGCCCCTCAGATCAAGATAAGTGAGTTTTCCTTAGACCCTATGGCGCCTTTAATGCCCGGTTCTACGGCAACACTTAGAATCAAGATATTCAATATTGGTTTAGATCGTGCCACAGATGTATCTATAGCCATGTCCGGTGATACTACGGGCCTTTCAAGCAGTTCAACATATATAGGCGAATTGGGAGTGGAATCGACGAAGCTAATTGAATTCAACCTAAAGCTGGGTAGGACCGCAGCTCCTGGAACGTTTCTTATCACTGTCAAAGTTACTTATAGCGATTCGTTCGGACACAACTATATCGAATCTCAAAATTATGAATATCGTATTTATCCGGTTGGAGCTCCTGAGTTAAAGATTCAGGGTATCAACATTCTCCCCCTGAAACTTGTCCCTGGAACTGAGGCCACTTTAACCGTTTCATTGATTAATGTTGGCACAGGCACAGCAAAGGATGTAACTATAGATATATCTGGCTGGACCAAAGGATTCTCCACTCTCTCCACCTACATTGGAAGCATATCTCCATCAATTAACGGTGCAGACAAAAACGTAGAGCTTTTTGGACTAAGTATTCCCTATAATATGAGCTCAGGAACATATTCGTTCGTTCTAAAGATTTCATACCTTGACGACTACGGCAAACGTTATGTTGGAACATACCCATATGAATTCACAGTATTTCAAATCGGAACTCCCGATGTAAAGATCCAAAGTGTGCACACGTTGCCTTTGAAGCTCACTCAAGGCGTCAACGGATCAATTAACGTAATCTTAACAAACATAGGGGACGGTATCGCAAAGGACATTGTGGTAAGAATTTCAGATAGCTCTACAATGTTGACGAGTACATTCGGGTATGCAGGAAGACTAGATCCAAATAAGAATTCGACTGTTTCTTTTAGCATTAGCGTTCCTAAGACAGCCAAGCAGGGGACTTATAATCTAACCATTGCATTAAGATATGACGATTCTTCAGGGCTAAAATATGATGATTCTGAACCTTTTGCTATTTCAGTATTTAAAGCTCCTTTGCCCATTGTTAAGATTCAAAATATACTTTATGATCCTACTGACTTATCGCAGGGTACAAAAGGTATGGCTACAATTTTCTTAGAGAATGTAGGGGAAACTCAGGCTAGAGACATATCCGTCAGAATATCAGGTGGGGCCTACAGTGTAAAGCCTACGTCATCTACCGCGTCTCGCACGAGTGATTTTTTCTCCACCGACACCTTCTATGTCGGAGTAATAGATCCTGGTAAGACTGCGACTGTGATCTTAAACTTGGACATTTCAACAAATGCAGAAATAGGCACATATCTTCTTCGCTTGGCAATGACCTATCGAGATTCAATAGATCAAACTTATCAAAGTTCAACATTCATTGAGAATCAAATCTTTCCAGTCGAAGGCATATTCACTCCAACTACCATGCCTGTAATCCTGATTATAGTCTTGGTGGCTGGAGTAGCTTCAGTAGGTATTTTGAGATATAGGCGGAATGAGTGAATATGCTCAAGGATCGATCTAACTATATTCGTATAGGCATTGGTATTTTCTTGTTAGGGATTTATCTACTCTTGCTCCCTCCATATCTTATACATAATTCACAGGATAGAGTTGGGGTTGTTATTCAATCTGAGGCAGTTGATATTAATGTTCTACCAGAGCCAGTTAAATTTCGTCTAAATAATCAATCAACTTGGACGCTTGCAATTATGCAACATGCACTTCCAGACCGTATTGATGCAGTTATTACCCGTCAAACTGTACCTGTCGGAAGTATTATTGAGGTTTCCAAACCAACAGTCACTTGGATGACCGATTGGCATGACTTTGAATTTAATCATGAATTTAATAGACTTGTCGTTTCTGATTCAGTAATTCTAAGAACGTCGAATAGCTCATGTCCTAGACAAGTGTCGTTGACATCATTATGGAGCGTATTTGGTGGCCTTCATGCTTTTGAAGATTGTCTTGAAAAAGGTCTAGCTAAATCTGAAGAGAGAACTTATGTAAACTTGTCTCGTATAGATTATTTGGTTGGACCATTGCTCATCACAGCTGGAATATTGATTGTGAACAAGAGACTAAGTCTATGGAGCCTTGTAACTACCCTCTGGATATACACTATTCAACTCTTGCTTTCAAATCAATTAATCATGATGCACTTTACTTCACCAGATCCTCTGTTGTTGATTCTAGGTTATCTTGCATTTCCTCTCCCAATTGTTATTTATTTAGTAAGAAAGTGGGAGAACAGCCCCTCTGGAAGTAGGTTTATAGAAAAAGCATTTGGGGGGTTCTAAAACGCTCAATGGACCAATTGACTAATTCGACAAAGACCAGCGAATCTACCGATTAACTGTATTGACTCATGTTGATGGTACACTTTGAAAATCGCAATTCTTGATTCATGGTTTCATTGGCCCCCAAGAGGTGGTTCCATAAGAGCAGTGAAGGAGATAGCCGATGGACTAGTCGAGAGAGGTGTTGAAGTAGTTCTGATAGTGCCTAACTCAGGGTATCGAGGGGCTATCGACCCTAAAGCAAATCTATTGTTCAAGGTTAAGAAGGTTGGTTCATTCCACTTCGACGGTCCACGATTCTATTTAGAGTGCAAAGAGGCATTAGATGAAATTAGACCTGATGCTGTCTTGGTCGCGAACGGGAACCTTCTAAAACCTTACATGATCATGGCCAGTCGAGGCTATCCTACCCTTCTCAGGCTATATGCATATGAGATGCTGTGTCTAGCATCTTTTGGAGTAATCTACCGGCAGGGGCATCCATGCGAATCAGATTTTATCCATAGTCCTTGGAGATGTATTTTCTGTCCAGAGTATCGTCATAGAGTCTTGAATAACTCGGCTGGAACCGAGATAGGTGACAACTTGAGAAGTTATGTTTTCCTCACACCTCTATTCCATTATCTCGAAAAAAAGAGTATTAGTCAAGTAAGCAACTTCATAATGACAACTCGATATATGGCCGAGAGATTCAGCCCCATATTTCCTAAAGAAAAAATGACAATAATTCCAGATGGTGTAAACACCGAAATATTTACTCCGAAACTAACATCCTCAAAAGATGGTATAAATAGAATTAGTTTACTTGGAAGGGTTAGTGATCCATTAAAGGGATCCGATATCCTCTTACGCGCTTGTTCACAGCTTTGGCCGAAAAGAAAAGATTTTATGCTGACGATGACAGGTGTTGAGAAAAATCAACTTAGATACCCTTTTTTACAACAGAGTGGATGGAGAAGTGAGGAAGACTTATCATCAGTCTACCAAAGCAGCTACATGCTGGTCGTTCCTTCTATATGGAATGAACCTTTCGGCTTAACAGCCCTTGAAGCGATGTCTTGCGGAGTTCCTGTAGTTGCATCAAAAGTAGGTGGCCTTCCCGAATTGGTAGTTGACGGTGAAACTGGCTTACTCTTTCCACCTGGCGACTCATCAAAGTTGGCATCTAAAATAGAGATTCTTCTTGATGATGAAGATTACGCGCGAAAGCTTGGGCGTAATGCCAGGGAATATGTTCTACAAAATCTTTCATGGCCAATTATCATTGATAAGTATTTGGTTCTTCTCGAGAAAGTGATATCTGAAGCAAAAGACTCTCGAAAAATAGTGCAGAAGAGTCTATTCACCTTCTAAATACATTCAAATTGATTAAATGTATAAAGTGTGAGCTATACTGATCTAATTAGATATATTCAAACGCCACGGTTTTTTAATTGATCTGATATGAGCATACCTATTTGAACCTAGAACCATTCTAAGAATGTATCTAGGTATTGCTGCGCCCAAGTAAATAAACGTCAATAACTTGTTTGCGTGTATTTGTGTATTGTACTGTTCCACGAAACCAGTGCCTGTAACTGAATGCCCGTCTAGAAAACCTTCAACTAGACAAGAACCTTCCCACATTCCTCCATACATTTCTTGATCCTCTAAAAAGGGAATAACTTTGATAGTAAAACTTTCTGAGCTAAGTATCCAACCCTTATCGTAGGTAACTCCGGTGGTGGAACTTTTCCATTTTCCTAGTGTTTTGACTTTAAATCCGTTGATGACTTTAACTTTTGAATCAGGTGGAATGATGTTAAGAATTTGCTTTATTATTTGGTTTGTCAATGGATGTGTTACATTCATTAACATAATCTCTGTATCATCATTCAATTGAATGGCGAACCACTTCCAACCTCCCATTCCACACCACTCCCATGTTCCCCACTGTCTATCAAACCATCCTACTCCGCTGATACTTTCACGAATACCATCAATCTCAAGACTACCTCTAACATCGAGCCTAGTCAGAGAATAGTACCATGAGCTCCCTAGTAAACCAAGACTAGTTAGTCCGACAAGGTTTAGTGGTGATGGTGGTTTTAACGAATTTATTTTTAGGTCGATTATGATGTCTTTATAATTTAAATGCAACGATTGTTCGAAGAGGTTACTATTATTATCTCTCCACCAATTCTCTCCAGAATGTAGATTCATCCTTGATGATGACGTGTGATTTAAGCTTCCCGGGATTATCGCTCTACGAAGACTTTGCCCATTTGTTAAATCATTTATCATAAGTAATATTTTGTCTCTAAGAAAACAAATGAAAAGGTTTAGTTTAGTTCCTTTTGATGTGCTTACGTTAGCGTTTAAATACCACCATTCTACTTCTTCATCCCAGTGCTCACCTGCATCCCGTGGAAAAATTATGTTGCCCTCTTTTGGCATATGAACAGTTAGCCTTCAAGAATAGGGGTAATTATGGGTAGCGTTAAGATAAAACTCACTTCTTTTATCTGCCGAGGGTAGATTGACTGTGAACCGTGCTAGAGCGTTTGATATATTTCTTCCTATATTGTTATTCTCAGTCTCATTAATCCTTAGGCTGAAAGTTACACCTGAATTAGGTCTTCGTCCAGATGAATACATCTACTGGAGTAGAGGAATATACACACTTGGATTTAATTGGCAGTGGAGTCCAGAGTTTATGTGGGATCAGCCGCCTCTCCTAATGTACCTGACATCTTTCACAATCTTGCTGTTTAACAGCGCACTTTCTACGGTGAGAATGATTCCGGTCTTGGCGGGGTCTATTCTTGTAGTAGTACAATATTTCTTGGGTAAGGCTTTCTTCGACCGAAGGGTGGGACTTCTTTCAGCTATATTTCTGGCCTTCAACGGTTTCCATATACTCTACAGCAGGACTCTAATGATTGAATCCCTTGTACTCCTCCTACTTGAAATATCACTATACTTCTTCTGGACAGGAATTATAACAGGAAATAGCATAGTTAAGGCTCTGATCGGAGGTATATTTCTCGGATTGGCTCTTGATGCAAAATATACTAGCCTGCTAGCCTATCCAGCATTTTTACTATTCTTCATATTAGCGAAAAAGGAATGGAAAGTAAAAATTCTAGGAAAGGAATTTCTGATTTATGTGCTTGCTTCTGTAGCGACATTTCTACCCGTATTATTAGCCCTTGCCATTGGAGGTGTCAATCCATTCTTTTGGCAGATATCAGGACGCTTCGGTAGCCAATTCTCCCTCTTTGGGAACGCTGCGGGTAAGATCGGTGACTTTATCATAAGAGGTCTGCAAAACTATGGATCAATAGTAAACTACGTTTCTCCATTGAAAATGTCTTCACAAGAAGCAGTCTTCCCAGGATATACTGTTTTATTAAATGTGAGCATAGTTCTAGCTGTCTTAGTCGGCTTGTATTTCCTTGTCTTCTTCTTTAAGAGAAGACGTGAAGAAAGCATGCTAATGATCCTATTTGTGACCTTCGGAGTTTTCTTTGCAGTATATCCTGTCAAATTCCAATACTACTGGCTTTATACATTCATCGCATTTCCAACGATGATAGCCGCCCTTATCTTTGTGCTAATCGACTTCGGACGATCAGTTCGTGGGAGTACTAGAAAATATCAAATGATCGCGACGGCCAGTGTTCTGATCCTTGCCTCCATTGTATTTACTAGTACAATGATAGGAGGGGTTATCAGTTCACAGACTTCCTCGGGTGCAAATGATGAACTAATTCCCGCAATCAAATACATACAAAATCACAATGGTGCGGGTTCATTAGTAGGTGCTGGAACATATGCCCCGTTCAACGAAATGATATCATTCTACCTTAGTCTTTATAACATTAACGCCACCGTTATACGCTTCGATAAATTTAATTTAAGAGTTGAACCAGCTAGTAAGCAGATTCTTGAATCACCATTTAAGACAGAGGGACTTCTTGAACAAGTTGTTTCACTTGATGCTGTCCACCAGTATCATCCTAGATTTATCATAGAAAATCGACTCTTCTATGAAACGAAGTACACATCCGCTATGAAGAAGGAATTAGCTGAAAGCTATCGAGTAGCTTTTGACGGCGAGTTGATATTTCTCTTTGAATCTAACAACTCAACTGCGCAATCACCATCACAGGTGCAAACAACTATGAATAAATCAGCTGTTTATGTGGATGAATTAGTCTTCCGTCATACTGTGCCGTCAAAAGCTTTACTCGGTGTCAGCTATCAACC
>Ga0214473_10002480_pt1 | contig 22661 bp, 43 predicted proteins | sample RVTome_7_FD_203509 | JGI IMG/M metagenome (GOLD analysis project Ga0214473, IMG submission 203509) | Soil microbial communities from uranium-contaminated site in the Upper Colorado River Basin, Wyoming, United States - RVT98D197 | ecosystem: Environmental > Terrestrial > Soil > Contaminated >... | reverse complement strand
CCCTTCCAACTAGGTCGAAGAGGATCCACACCCGAAAGGGTGGTTTAACGCACCCGAAAGGGGCAGAAGAGGTTTTAATGGTTTATGTGATTGACAAAGATGGAAATCCGTTGATGCCCACCGACAGACATCGAAAGGTGCGATTATGGCTTAAAAAGGGAGAGGCTAAAATAATTAGTCATCGACCTTTTACTATCCAGCTGCTTTTTACAACTGGAAATAAAGTGCAGGATCTAAGATTTGGGATGGATCCTGGTTATGCCAACGCAGGCGTAAGTGTTATCTCTGATAAGAGAGAATACTTCAGAGCCGAGGTAGAACTTAGAACTGATATTACCAAGAAGTTGATTGAACGGAAGATGTATCGTCGTGGTAGGCGCCAAAGGAATATTAGATATCGGCAGGCCAGGTTCTTAAATAGAAAGAGACCTGGGGCGATCGGAGCCACCGATGGTAAAAGAAAGGCGATCCCTCAGAGTTTAGAACATAAGGTTCTTTCTCATCAGAAACTGGTAACTCTAGCTAAAAAGGTCTTACCTATCAAAGAAGTTTTCGTAGAACGCAATTCGTTTGACATGCATAAAATGAAAAATCCGGATGTCAATGGGGTCTTATACCAGAAGGGCGAACAATATGGGTATGAAAATACTAAGGCTTATGTCTTAGCCCGAGATAAGCATACCTGTTACTTCAAAAAAGGATGTGATGCTACTTTGCATGTGCATCATATTATCTTCCGAAGGAACCAGGGCTCAGATGCTCCTTGGAATCTAATCACTCTATGTGAGAAGCATCATGATCTCTTGCATGAGGGGAAAGTCTCCTTAGGAAAAGTTGTGCATCAGTCTTACAAGGAAGCGACTGCGATGAATCTGGTCCGCAGTCAACTTTTCAAGCTTCTTCCCGAAGCTAAGGAGACTTTTGGCTATATTACTAAGGCTAAAAGACTAGAATTAAAATTGGAAAAAAGGCATAGCAATGATGCTTTTGTTATCGCTGGAGGAACAACGCAGACGCGAGCCCCTTTGACTAAGATGGCTTTTAAACGAAAGAATAATAGATGCCTACAACTTAATCGAGATGGTTATAAACCATCGATCAGAAGAAAAAGATATCCGCTCCAGCCGAAGGACTTAGTTCGATGGAATGGTAGACTTTATCGAGTTAAGGGCACGCAGAACTACGGGGCTTACGTTGTATTAGATGATGGGGCGACGAAACCATCGCCTAAGAATATTAAAAATGTAGAGCTTGTATTTCATGAGAAAACGTTGTATGTTGTCAATTGATACCTTGGCTCCGCAGAAAACTAGGCCGCCGTGTATCTCCCTGCTAAAGCAGGGAGTTTTACGGCGGAAGATAGATAAATTATTGTGCGGCATTTATCGCCTGAGTAGCTGGACATACCCTTCCAGAGAAACTCTCAAAATGCTGGGCAGGACCCACGGGCAAGCCGCAGAGGTAATTACCTTTGGGCATAAATGTGAAGAATGGTTAAACATACTTCACTGGCTAAGACCTTTAGGAATCTGCGGAACGAAGCCTGTGGTTGACTATTATGGAAAAATGTCTGGAAGTGTTGGAGATTACAAGTATTTTGATGCCGATATATCCAGGAAAGTACTGTCAGAACTGGGGTTATCTGCTTTTGATGTCTCCCAAGGTCAAATTATCAGCAGAACAGTTTATGCTAGTTACTTACAGCACTGGGCTTTGATAGCTTCATCAATAGAAAAAATTGCCATCGATATTAGACTATTAAGCCAGAGTGGTATTGATGAACTGCACGAAAAACAGGCAGCCGGTCAAATTGGATCTTCCAGTATGCCCCATAAGAGAAATCCAGTGGGATGCGAAAATCTCTGCGGCATTGCTAGGGTTATCCGGGGCTATGCAGCCACCGCCTTAGAGAATATTCCATTGTGGGCAGAGCGGGACATCAGTCATAGCAGTGCAGAACGAATCATTTTCCCGGATGGTGCGGAGTTACTGGGATATATGTTAAACCGCATGACGGATATCATCGATAAGTTGGAAATAAATGAACTTTCTATGTACAATAATTGGACTAAAAATATAACTGATAGTCAGGCTCACTTACTGCGGCTAATCGATGGGGGAATGTCACGTAAAGAAGCTCATGAAACAGTTCGGCAGACTTGGAAAGTATCTTGAAGCTCGCTAGCTCGGCATTCCCCAATCCATCGCGGGCTGTTCAGAAGTGCCTAAGCAGTAGATTAAACGATCATCTCAAAAGAGAATTCCTAGATCAAGTTGGAGACTCACATTTAGATCTTCGCCACCAAATTGCAGTCGCACTTAAAATGGGCATTCCAAGCTTCGACGCAGGATGGAAGCTGACATGAAAATGGCACTCACTGGGAGCCCGCACTCAGGAAAGACAACTACTCTCCTAGCTCTGAGGGCTCGGGGCCACAATATCATTTCGGAGAGCGCCATTGATTTAATTGAGAGCCTCAATGGCCTCTGCGGCCTAGAAGGCTGCCGAGAGTGGCGTCAAACCCATAACGTGGCTTGGCAAGACCTAGTAGTCGCTCGACAACTCTATTTGGAGCGCCAAGCGGAAGCGCAAAGCATTCAGGATGTCATTATTGATTCGACTCCCATAGATTGCCTAGCTTTTACTTGCGTTCGAGAACTTGACCCTGTCGAAGCTATCATGGATCATACTGAGAGTCAAATATTTAAAGTATGTGAGAATCTTTATTATGACTTAGTTTTTTGCTTAGATACTATCTTGCCTTTTGATTCTCGCCCAGAAACAGGGCGCTCAGAAACGTTGGAAGATTGTCAAGAAATACGAGAGAGTCAAATTCACCAGTATACCTGGCGTGGAATGAGCCCTATCATAGTTCCACAGATGAGTGTGGAAGCCAGAGTCCAAATGATTGAGTATCATATTAAACGTAAGGTTCTTCAGATGCCAGATGTTTGTGAGCAAGCCCATAATCAGATTAATAACCAAGTCCATAAGCAGCTTGATAGTCAAAATCAGATCTATTCACAAGTCGAGAATCAGATCAAGGATCAGATTATCATGATTCTCCCTGGTTTCCGCGCACCTCCGTCTGTAGGATTTTTATGACACGTCGCCTACCAATCGGATCTCCGGTGTTACAATGGATTCAGCTTTAAAGGAGTCTTGAAAGATGAAACTCAACGCTATCTGGAAAAAACTAATCTCCTGGTATCTAGCTCCCGCGCAATATTTGGCTGATCGACTTTGTACTGGAGGTCCGCGAGGCCTTCCTCTATTATTGTTGCTACTTATCTTTGTTCCACCAGTATTTTGGTTGTCCATCTTTTCCATCATCGTTTTTTTAATTGGCCTGGCAATAGGCAGCCTGTGACTAGCCGCCTACCTCTATCTGAGTGGAAGTTACAACCTCGCACCTGTAATTGTGAGTATTGCATTTCTATGTGCCAGGTGCCCTGCTGGGGTTCTCCAGAAGAAATTAGAAAGCTCATCAAACTAGGTTATGGCTCCAAACTAATGCTCAACTCTCGTTGGAAGTACCCAGAAGATCGAGAAGTCTTCTTAGTATGCCCCGCCCATAAATGGGCAGTAGGTGCTTCTAATTGGGGTGGCAGCCATCAAGGATGCACCCTTCAAAAGAAAGGGAAATGCACTATCCACAATGTCTGCAAGCCCATTGAAGGTCGGTCGCTTAGCCATTTGCGAAGGACGTGAACCAGCAGATTTGCGGGACCGGGTATTAGCCATGTGGGACAGCCCGTCTGCCCAGCGTCTAGTAAAACGCTGGATACAAGAGTTCGGTAAAAATAAAGAGCGCTTGCTAATGCACTTCGACAGTGGAGCCCTATAATGCGTCGATTTTCTGATCGAGAATTAACATTACATTCTGTAGTGATGCTTCCGTGGGCGCGTAGTATTGATGCGGATCATTCTCAATTGCGAGTGCAAAACAAACACGATACTGTTGTCTATCACCTGACCGGAGAAGCCTCTCGATTCATTTACTGCTTTGACGCCGGTGCATCTGCACTATCTTGCATCTTACAAATGCAAGAGGATTACACCTACTAGGGGCTAAGATAATGGGGTGGTGTTTTGGTATTTTCTTGCTGTTGTGTGTGGTGTCCGGGATAGCCGGCGCTGTCTTTCCTCCGGTTCCCCACGTATGCGAATGCACTCATTTTGGAATGCATTGTGGCTGTTGGCACAATGGTGGAATGGATCGTGACGGTATCTGGAAGTGCCAAGATTGTCAACGTGCTTGGTATAAGAGTTATTTGGGTGGCGGATCAGATTGGATCGAAGCCGATCCTAAGATGGAAAAATATCTACGAGATTCGTCAGAGCAAGATCGGCAGCGGTTTCACAGATGAAGGGCCTCGCGTGGCAGTTGATGTAGCAAATCAAGTGTTGCTGTGGCTAATCAACTTGAGCAACCTGGGGATGGGTCTTTTGGGAAGATGAAGTCCCTACTGGACTAAGCGTTTGATGCATTTTCACGGCGGAGAGGAGTAAGTCGATGCGACTCACTGAACGTTTAAGTATTAATTGGCGTTTTGAGCCGCGCGATTGCTGGATTGGACTCTATTGGGAGAAGGATTTGTACTGGGACTGTTATTTTATATGCCTCATCCCAACTCTGCCAATCATATTTACACATTGGCATGGAAGGTGGGACGATTTCTGTGCCGGCTGCCGTCACCATCATCCACTGCCGCGCAACACTAAAGAATGTTTCGAAGTTGGCAGAAAAGCATGGGAGATGCACCAATCTGAACTAGCGAGCACGCAGGGGACGAAGACGTTGATGAGAAATTAAGAATGCTTCCATCCACTTTTACTAGCTTTTGGAACCAACAGTCTTCACACCAATGTAGTCGGTGTCACCGAAAGATTACTCTAGATACTCTGTACGGAGCCCATGGATTTTATTGCAATGAGGCGATCAATCCTAAACTGTATCATCGCGACTGCCTTCCGGCGATAGTTCAACGTCGGGAAATACGATTTTTAATAGGAATGCTTCTTTTTTTAATAGCTGCCTTGGGATTAAGTTTACCGCCAATTTGGATTCTTTGAAAGAAGTTGCAAACAAAATTTTTTTGTGGCGCTGCACAGTTAAGGATTGCTCTGAAGATCCTACAGGAAAATTCTTGGCTGCTGGCCAAGTAGAGGGCCCACGTGACAATATTTGGCTTGGAATAGGCGAGAAAGTGCGACTACGAACGGAGGTAGCTAATCAACTCGGGGAAGCTATGGGCCTCTTAGGAAGGTGGAATCCTTACTGGACTAATCGTTGTGGTCACGTCGGATCGCAGTGTTAGTTAGGACGCCCTGGGTGATAACCGCCCATATTAGCCCACTGGCTAGGTTTATTACGGGCTCGCATCCGATGCGTGTGTTGTGGGTGGCGAGCCACCGTAACACCTGCTAGGCCGACTCTAACTTGTTGGCTGATCGGACTGAATCCGTTAAGGTCTCGGATAATTTGTGAATGGCCTATGGGTCGGCCTAAACCTTGGTAGTGGTATGACATACTGGGACTGTACGCTATTGAAGGTGATTCTCCTCACGTAATCTTTTATTTATTTTGACTAACCAAAAATTCCTCTAATGGGAAGTGCTCCTGATGCAAAAATTGGCCCTAGTCTAATTGTTCCTTTACTTCCTATACCAGTGATAACTCCCACCTGAACAATAAATCTTGATGGAACTGTTTGCAGCAAACCGGGCTCTGTACTTAAGAACATGGGGCCTCCAAGAGCCCCGCCCAGAGTATTAATTCCTTGAAAGCAGCCACCAGTCCGAATAGTTCCGATAGCTCCCACCAAAATATCAGTTTCTGCCAACCCACAATAGGAAGAGGAGGCAATTGAGTCAGCGTGAGCCTTGTCTACCGTAGGATAGCTTGTTTCAGCATCAATCCCTGTTTGGTACACTGCATACCCACCTGGTATAGTTACAGCACCGGTATTAACGGCCGTAAAGACTTGGAAGTCATTACTCTGCATACCTGCAGATTGATTAAAACAGGCATTGATCTGCTCGTCCGAATCGAAGAATAAAGTCAATCCGTTTCCTCTATTACACGCAGGGCTATTAAAATCAGGCAAATTTTGTGGAGTCAGGGGTAATAATCGAATAAAGGAATAAGGAAGATAATTTCCGGACGCCAAGACTTGTAGCAACCCTGGCCCTAAATATCCCAAACTTTGCAAGGTCTGTTGTAAAGTAGGGGAACTGGGCAAATATCTTAAGTAATTGGCAATATAACTGTCATTAATTCTAATTTTATCATTGATACTAAAGTTTATTGCCATACTTCCTCTTAGTCTGAATGCGAGTCCAAATGCACAGAAAGAACTCGTGTGGGTAAAGTCTCTGTGAGTATCATGAAAGAGAAAAATCCAAGAGTCCGATCCTTAGAGGGCATCAATTTTAAATTGAACTGCCCGGTTAGAGGATCAAAATTGCCGATTGTGTTATTCATAAAAATAGATCCAAACATTTCTATTTCCACTTCTTCACTAGTGCCTAGTCTATTTACTCCATTGCCTTTTTTTCTTTGTAAGACTATATCGACGCTGCTAAACCCATCGCTGTTATTGTGCACAGTATAAAAATCGGCCCGGGGGATAGCGGCAACCAATATTTCGATGTAATCAGCACATTGTTCAATCAAGCCGCCCGCAGGAATAGTATCGTTATCTAGGGTCGTTTTTTCTGGGGCAGCTAAACTTCCACTAAACACTAAACTGAGGGTTCCATTGGTAACACTAATATTTTCTAAAGGTGTAGCAATATTAAGACGGCATAGTGTAGTCAGTCTCACTATTGTATTGGAAGTTACCAAGCCACCTAGAATATTATCGCTAATATCATATAAATAGCTGATGGTCATGCAGCCTCCGCATAGAATTTGACGCGAACCGTGATTGGCTGCAAATAGGCAGTATTAATTGCTAAATCGATAATGCCTCTGTCATAGGATGGCCCGATACGCATTAGAAATTGGCCAGAACCGTTTAAAGTTCCTTGGTCTTCACTTATAGTAATAATACTATTGGGCCAAGTATTAAGTAGGTTACTATATCCCACAGTGGTAATCCCATCGCCCCTAGTATATTGTAATGTCAGATTTACATAAGTAAATCCGTCTGCCAGTAAAGCTAAAACTGGTATATCTGAAATTAAATTTGGAAAGGGCAGTCCCGCGAAATATGTATTATCTAAGGAAGTCGCACCTGCGGGCAGAGGATCCTCATAAATCACTTGTAAATAATCATTGCACCGCCCCACAATGCCGCCGGCCGGACTAGATGTATCTCCATCCAAAATAGTTTTTTGAGCAGCAGAAAGTTCTGCGGCATAAGTCAATGTTACTGTGGCCCCACCCGATGCAATACTTGTCAGGGCTGTACCAGGAATTAAAAAATCGGACAATACCTGCAAATTGGCAGAAGAGTTGGATGTAAAAGTCCCCCCGTAAAAATCAGCCGGAACATTGTACACATAATCAAAGGGCATTATATTAATGTAGCAAAAAAAAACGGTAATTATTTAAAAATTTTGGATTAATAGTTGGCATTTGTTGATCTGGGCCGTTAAGATAGTGGCATGTTTTGGCCTGCCAAATTGAACAGATTATCAACGAACAAATTATCTCGCGATCACAGTTCTTCTCTCTTTTTGCTGCGCCTACAGGTGGAAGCGGTAGTCAGAAAAACTATCAGCCCTCGCACCTTTAATCGATGCGAAATCATCTGGGATCAAGTTTGGGATCAAGTCGAAGCAGAAGTGGCTGGTCCGATAGCAAATCAATGAGAATTGACATTTTAATTTCTTCCAGTTTATTAAATGCAAACTCTCCTGTCCCAAGAAGAGAAAAACGAATTAGTCCGTTTTTTTAAAGACTTGGATTGGTTATTTGATCACGAAATTGGTGTAGAAGAATATAGTAGCGAGATGGATATTCGAGAAACGCTGCTCAAGGCAGATACGGCAAAGTTAGCAGAGTCGTTGGTGGATGCAGTATAAATCCATTTCCAAGTGGATGGCTTGAAGGTTGCTAATGGCCCATAGTTGGGATGAAATCCACGCCGGTAATGGCCAAAAGTTTTACCACTGCTGCCGAATTTGTGGTAAAGTGTCGGTGTCAGAAAGTCACGGTGGCGCTGGCTTTTGTCAAGATGGGACACAACTGGAGTTTGTCCCTTCCCGCAAGGATTCGGAACCGGTATGCGGGTCTGTTAAAATTGGCTATATGCAGTACGAGATGAGTTCTTGTCGTCGCATCCTAGAAGACTGGATTATTGCCCGCATTGACGAAGGATGGCAGGGTTTTCCGTGCAAATTTCCTTCGCAAGCCGAACTGAGCGCCTGGCGCAATTCCAATTCTGCCACGTAGTTGTAAAAATTCGGTCACAGAATGTCACGCACTTCGTTATTAAGGTGGAGACACCCATGAACGAAGAAGACTTGTGTGCTTTGGCCAACGAACTGCTAACTTTAATCAAAAAGGAAGGGAAGGCCCGGACACCCAATACTCGGGCTTGGATTCGAGAAAAGGTGGTTTTAAATCCTGAGTTTAAGAGTTTAGCTTTGACGATAATACTTTTATGGGAAGCCTGTATTGAAAAAGACCTCCTGGACGAACTTTGATTAATCTTTCTTATCGCGCTCGTAGTAATGCTGACGCTCGTGCATTATCAATAGCATTTCTAATTCTCTCTTGTGAGAATCTTGCACCATCTTTAAATGTCTCTCGTGGGAGGCTAACAGAGCTTCTAATAATTTCTGAGAAAAATCTGGTTGTGGTTTAGGAAAGGGCGGATAACATCCAAAGCTATCCATAGAAGGTTGGTATCGAGAATAGGGCCCTTTAGGGAAGTCATCCTCCTCTTCATCGTCGTCACCCAGCCCGCATAGATTTACTACCTCGCAGTTGCAGGGAATGCATTTGTATTGCACATGTTCGTGAGTATCCAAGCAGCCTTGACATAGAGAACATTCTTTTTTCTTCATAGATCTACCTTAGCCGATCAATCAAACTAAAAAAATGTTTGGACGCTAAAACTTGCAATTTAGCTTCTAAGCCTTATTATGTGGGATATGGGCACGCCGACCGTCAGTTCGATTCCTTGTCCCAGATGTTCTTGTTGGATCATTAAAAATTTCCAGTGCAATTGCGGAGATGTACATAATAATTATTGCGATAATTGCGGAAGATACACGGAACCGGCACTCAAGCCTACACAATATACAGAAATGTCATCTCCCTTCGATATTCGGTGTGACCGAGGTCCGGTGCTTCATGACCATGCGGCAGAGAGATGGAAAGAAATGATGTCTTCCCATTTTGGAAAGTGATACATAACTCCGGTGCCAAGTGTTCATCCTAACATCCTAACTATTCGCAAAAAAGTTTTTAATCAAACTACTTCTAGTTTGTATTGGGGAATCAAGTATCGTGTTGAAGGAGCTATTCTGTGGAACGTTTGGTCCCAACTGGAAGAAATTAGAAGGCTGATGATGATTTTAGAAAAGAGCGATAATTAATGGGCTGGCAGCCGACACCGGCGTTCATCTATGACTGCGACACTTGTGAGACCAAATCCGCTCTCCAAGCTCCGGGGGAGCTACCATCTGGTTGGAAACTAGAAGAGGATCAGGTAATTTGCAAGCATTGCATAGATAAGCGTCCATGCGAGCACTATAGTCAGAAAATAGATTGTGATATTTGTCAGGGGAAAAGATGCCCTGATTGCCTTTTGCAGCTAGATCAAGAATGGCATCACTACGATAGCCGGGATAGGAAGGGCCCTAGAAAACTGATAGGAGTTTATGGCCATCTTCCAGAATGTCAGTGGGTCAGAAAGACTTACCCGCAGTGTTACTCAGAACTAGGTGGCAATGAACCAAGATGTTAGTGACACATCTGATACCTTTGAACGTTTACTGGAGCATTGTCGTCGAAAGCAACAATGAAAGAACATAACTTCGATTTTCGGGAACTTCATCGCAGAGTTCAATCACAATGTCCAGACTATTTAGATAGTGTCTACGTTAAAGGTCCGGTGGAAATGTGTATTTGGAGCCAAGTTTGGCGACAAATAGAATGGGTTCGGCGGCCTGTGGTTCAAGAAAGCAAGATTATTAAGTTTTCAGAGTGGGTTCGACAGCCAGCGCCACGTTTTCACGTTGCAACGGAATAAATTTGTGCTAAGATTTAGGCACAACAAGGCGCGGACGAAAGTTTCGCCCGCAAGGATAGGGTTCCTTCTACTTTTCAAAAAACACCCTCCCGCTTTCCTTGTTTTCAATAAACGCGAGGCTCAGTTTTGGTTCCTTCTAACTACATCCGCGCGAAAGCGCAGAACCAAACTACCAACTCAATTTCCTCGCTTTGACACCAAACAGCCGTGCCGATAAAGGCAGTCTATGTGGCAAATAATTAAAGTTGCAGGGCCGTGCTAGGAAAAAAATCGTTGCGCACAATTTTTCTCTTGCTAGTGGTTAATCAGGGTGCTAGACTTCTCAAACAAAACAGGGCTAAGGAAAAGGTTCCTTCTAATGGAAAAACACCTTCCCGCTTTCCCTGTCCAACACTGCGAGGCTCAGAGCTAGAACATCCGCGAGGATGTTCTGAGGTTCCTTCTAATAATGAAGCCGTAGTCTGCGCGAAAGCGCAGATACAAAAACACCTGCTCTCTTTCCTCGCATCATACAACGGTTCTCGGAGGTTCCCATGACGCTTACCACGCAACAAATCTTCATCTCTCACGGTTATCTCTCCGTGCCGGGCGCTTCCTCCACGCTGCCCTTGTCGGGCCTGATGGAAAACACGCGGTTGCTGACTGTCATCAGTAACCTCTCTTATTACGGCTATGTGCCTTCCATCGAGGCCATTCGCCAGCTTCTCCCCCTTTCGGAGAAGGAGCTTATTTCTTTTTGGAACGATGCTGAAGCGGCTCTCAAGGAACTGACGGCTGCTAACCGCAAGATGGACAATTTTGTGGTTTACAAAAATTTTCCTCGCGAAGTCTTGGAGATGTCGCAGGCAGAATATTGGTGCAAGCAGATCCTGATGTATTGGGGGCTGGACAAGGAACTTTTCGTCGAGCCGGTTGCAGAGCGTCCGGCTCTGGCTGGTTTCCAGAACCGCAAGGTTCTGCATCTGGCCGATGCTAACACTCTCAATACCATCTGGACCAACTTGCTAGCTAACAAAGCTCGCTGGTCGGCTCCGCAACAGGAATCTGCTAAGTTCTTGCTGATTCATCTCAAGACCAATCATCTTGATGTAGACAACATCGCTTTCAAGGAAAATGCTATTCAACTAGTTAGCCATCTGCTGGATGTGTGTCCGGCGGCATCGGCAGCGGTCAACAATGCTACTGATGTGCTGCGCTTAGCAGCTTTGCGTTCCGAGGCTGATGTCGCCCTGCGCCAGCCCATCAAGTTCAAGAGTTTCTCCCGCAAGGAACGCCGGTTTCTGTGTCTCTTACTGCAAAACAGCAAGCATCTAGAAGCTGATATGGCGGAACGTCCGGCACTGTTCAAGCTGTTGCTGCGTCGTTTACACCCTGGGGATTTCAAGGCATTTCCCCTGCTACATCAAGCCTATAACGCCCTATATCAAGGAAAATTGACTTCCTTTGCCTCCAAGGTAGAAGCCGGCATCAAGACTCAAGATCCCGCGGTTTTGGAAGTACTGCGCGGTCGTCCTGGCGATTATGCTCGTCGTCTGCACAAGTTGTACCAAGTCTTTGGGCAAATCGCCATCAATGGGTTCATTCCTGTGATGGACCGTCTCAGCAACCATCAACTAGTCAAGCTAGTCAAGTATGCGGAGACCGCTAACCGGCGTACTATGTTCACTTGCCCGCCCAAGGGTAACTGGACTAAGCTGCAACTAGTGCCTAACACCAAGAAGGAATTCACTTCCGAAGCTCTTTCTGCGCTACGGACTGGTGCTGCTGCCATCATCCGGGATCGTCTCCAGAAGTTAATCCCAGCAGGGGTGGACCTGGATCTTAACACGGATCTCATCAAGCTACAAACCAACGATCAGGAACTGGCATCTTATGGTCGGGGAACTGTGTTCTCCATTCCGGAAAATATTAGTTTCCTTCGAACTGCATCTTATTGGGAAAATGATGCGAAGTTGGGCGTAACTTGGTATGACAACGGCTGGAACTTCTTTGACACCAATTGGAAGTCTTTGGGAAGTGTCTGCTGGAATGCCAACGTTTTCCCCCATAACTATGCTCATTCCTATTCTTATGGACATCAACGCCAAAATGACGCTACGGCAGCCGCCATCTTCTCAGGTGATCCCGTAAATATCAAAGAACTTCGCGGCAGGGCATGCCAAATGATCGATCTTTATATTGATAAGTTATTGAAGGTCGGCGTCCGCTATGCGGTCTGGAATATCCTCTGCTTTAGCCGCAAGACTTTCAGTGAAGCCACGGGCGAAGTAGTTGGATCTCTTCAAATGGGTGAACAACCAGACACAGGCAAGCTGTACGAACCCGGTCGCGCCCAACTGGTCTTCCCGCTCAAGGGTAAGAGTTTGACCAAGTATGTGGCTTACATCGATCTGGAGAAACGTCAGTTAGTCTACATGGACGCTAACCTCAAAGGTAATACCAGCAGCGCAGGCTCCAATGGTGCTACTTTGAGCACGCAGATGCCAGCTTTCGTGGAATACCTGACTTCGCTGCCCAGCGTAGCGGATCTGATGCTCTACGCCGATAAGGGCAGTGTACCGGTAGTCTACTCGGACAAGGATCGGGAGATTCATGATAACCAACCGGCCTATGTTTTCCGCCCGGAAAACAATAGCAATCAGTTTGCCCAGGTCAGCCTAGAAAAACTTCTCTAAGGAGAGAACCATGCCCCGTGCCGTCGATGACCCCTGTAATAAGTACGTAGGATTGTCCGAAGCAGATGCCGTCCAGCGCATTGAGGACGATGGGCTGATATCTCGGGTAATGGGCCGAGATGGCAAATCATTTATGGGGACTTGCGACTACTTGACAGATCGTGTGAATCTGGTAGTGGCGGCTGGCGTGATTATTTCAGCTAATATCGGGTAAACAATTCACAGGTGACAAACAATGGAATTGCCGAAACAAGCAATTACTTCTTTGGGCTTTGAAAGCCTAGAGCCCATCTCTCTTGAAGATGCCAATGGCTCGGGCCTGTTACCAGTTGGCATTGATATTGTCACCTTAGACTACACTGCGACTTCTCGAAAAAGCGATCATTACCTTCTCAGGGATGCGCCCTATTCAGTAGTACGTGGGGAATGCAAGGCAGCATATTTGCGTAATAAACCTGGAGATGCAACCCACTATTCGCTAGGTCCTGCTCGGGATGTCGAATATGTGGAGGCCGATAGAAATAGAAGCGCCAACTTCACTTCATATCTGCCCGTTATTTTTTGGAAAGCCAGGTAGTAATCATGAGCATCGCTGACGTTGTAGTCCATCTAACTGAACGCTTAATGCCATATGCGCGGCCAGAGTTGCATCCTGTGCTTCATGTCATCGCCACGATGCCACAATGGGTAGCGAAGCAGGACCTGACTCAATGGGAAGAACAGTGTAACACCGCGCTAGAAAAGGTGTGGCCTGCGCGCGGTTCTTACACTGAAAGGCTACGAGACGTAGATCCCCATCTTTTTCTTACCGACGGAATTTATGAGTTGGGAATTCATAATCTGTATGGTGCCTACCAAGAAAAGTCTACTAAGCGGGCATACCAACGAATATTAGAATTCTTTCGAGAACAAAATATATCTGGAGAAAAAGCTGTTGCCGAAGTGGATCTTTCGGGTTGGTAGGAGTTGATATGAAGTGGAAACTCAAAAACGGCCAAACCATTACGCTACTCACTCCTGCGCAGTTAGCACAAGAGCCACCAGGTAGCGTTTTAACTACCATCGATGGCACCACGGTAGTGGTCGGCCAAGACTATATCGATGAGGATACGAGAGCCGGCTATACTGCGTTTGGCAAGCTAGAGTGATCGCCGTAACTTCTAAACTTCAATATGGTGTTTGGTACGAAACTCTTAGCAAAAATTGCTACACCTATGTCAAGGCGTTCCATCCACCTGAACAGTTCCAACAAAGCCATCAAGTAGCCTTCATTGCCCACATGATAGACGCCCATGACGGGCATCTTAGCCTTTATGCTCCTCCTAAGTGGCAATGGAAGCCCAACCATAATCATCAAGGCCGTTATTCTCCCGAATATGTCGTTGATGGCCGTCATCCTAGTGGAATTGAATGGTTAGAATTTGCAGAAAAGCAAATCGAAACCAATCAGTGGAAGATTGCTAATCCTCAGCCAGAAATAACATGGATCAACAACTACAAATATTGAAGCGCCAAGCTACCGCCAATCCGGATGATAATCCATCATTGTGGAAGTATATTCGTAATCTGGAGCGAACTATGGGAATCCCCGTAGAACTGCCGCCAGAACCCTTAGCTGTCGTTTTGAACGATGATACTTGTCAAGGAGACTCTTTTTTTGATGGAACACTTATTCCCTATCAAGAAGGAGATACTTTCCCGCAGTTAGTAGCTCGCTACTTAGTTATACATCGTGTGGAACCAGATGATCTGGATTACGTAGAGTATTTCAGTAGTGCAGAACATGGTTGGGTAGTTCCTATGTTTCTCAAAGAGACTATAAGTGAAATCTATCGGAATGCACCCACAGGCCGCGATTCGGATGACTATGCTGCTAACGCAACAGTCAAAGGATTCCTCCAAGGTAAAGCTATCAAGACCCTCGATTTCGATTCATATAGTTACTACCAGCTAGTCCAAGATCATGAAGGTTGTGACCCGACCCCTGAATTTACTAAACAGTTGCATGAGGAGTTTGAGAAATTCAGCCAGCACCTGAAAACTCAGCACACCAGCAAATAACAGCCCTTATCCGCGATTTGGTAATTCAGAGGAATTCATGGACGTAGAAGTACGACAAGCTCAACGCACCCTGCAACGTGCGGGGGTTCTAACTCTTACCGATGCTGTTCCCCTAGAAGAATTCCCACTCCAATACGGAGACTTACTACTTTCGTGGTTGAAAAGACAAGGTTTATCCTGCCAAGTCCTAAGAATGCAGGGCCGAAAATCCAACTCTCAGTGGGAAGCTGCGATTGAGTTTTTAAAGGCTGAGGCCCGCAGCGAAGTCCACATTAGAACTCAGTTTCAATTTAGGTCATCTGGATTTTGCAATGCCCAGATGAGCAGCGTTGATGATAATCAAGTAATGGCAGGTTATCTGGCCAACCTAGCTCCTCTGGATGTTATTAGAATGTTCCATTCGATGGCTGTGCAATCTAAGAGTGAATCGCGACCATTGCAGTCACACCTATTTTTCTTTGTCGAGCCAGGCTTCGACTCCTACCTACGCGATGATCTGTGGTTGCAACTCAATGGAGTCACACCGCAGACGGCGCAGTCACATGATTACATAAGTGTATCTGGTTATGTGTATATGTACGTTATTCCGACACCAGAGGACATCGCCAAAGAGGCAGCGCGAGTAGAAAAGGCTACCCAAAAGAATTTGGAAAAAGCCGCAAAACGCCGCAAAACCATCGAAGCTAAAGAGAAGGTTCTGTTGAAGAAACTCCAAGAAAAGTACTCGGAATCCGATGCCAGCTAACCATCTAAAACCTCTTTCTATCAAATACGTAGATCTCTGCAAATATGTAGAAGCAGTCTATACTTCTGTCCCGGGAGACCCTGGCTACGCGGCCGAAGAGGGCATTTATGATGCTTGGTGTAATTGGGTAGACGATGTGGCTGAACGCACCGCTATGCTGGGCGAAAAAGTCAAAAAGAAAAAGAGTGTTATTTTTGATGGTCATGATAACGAACTAGTAGCCAGCTACCTGCTCAACATTCAGAATCTAACAGTGGCTCAGTTGCAATCGTGCCCTGTCAAACTTAAAGAGTTGATTGATATAGCTATCCAGCAACAGGTTCATTACGTGATTGTTTTCATCCCTTAGATGGGTCGGGGAAGGCGCACGCAAGAAGTAGCATGACGAAAACCACCCTAAATGCGGGTCATCTGTGTTTTAATGACCTCGATGGTGGCGATGTTTGGCGCCACCTATATAGTCCTCTACGTTTAACGGAAAATGAAATTTGGATACAAGTCCAACAGCAAATCAGCAAGTCGATTAGTTCTCAGATCCGTCTGCAAACTGCGACTTTCTTAGATGCCCAGCTAGTAGACCTTCGTGGTCAGGTCCTGCGCGGACCCGACCGTCTCGTCCGCTGGTATGGTGGGTGGTGAGATTCCGATGATTAGAAAAATTCAGGCGTTAACTCTGGTCGCGGCCTTAGGTGGCTGTGGCTCTCTTCTCAACTTTGACCATTGGGATGGCGGCCCCCGTGTCTATGGCGGTGTGTATCTCGATGCTACAGGCCACTGTTGGACTAATAATGTAATAGGCTATGTAGATTTGCCATTTAGTTTTGTGGTAGATACGGCTTTATTTCCTATTTATCTGGTTTTCGAGCTATTCCGATGAACACTGTGAGCGCCCAAGATTATGCAGCATATAACGCTAGAAAAAAGGCCCACCATCGAAGAGTGGCCAAAAAAGTAGAAGCCATCGAAACGGAAATTGAATCTCTAGCAGCAAAAATCCAAGAAATTCAAGGTTCTTGTGAACACTATCTGACTAGTTATCTAAGAAATGGGTGGCATCAGTGTGGAGCTTGCGGCAAGATTATCTAGGAGGTTGGTAAATGGCGAATCTAACACCAGGAACTGTGCATCTAGTCCATGTTAAAGACTTCCCTTGGACTGACTCTTGGGCGAAGGCTTATCATGCCTCGCACCGACTGATGACAGAAGCAGAGTGTAGGAAGAATCTGGAAGGCCAACAGGTAATAATCATCCCCGACAAATTTACTAATTCGGCTGTGACCGGAGACCGGGGCATGATTAAGATGTGGGTTTGTGTCCGGGCCTTAACTGGGCCCCGCATTAACGCCAAAATAGGTGTCGCCACGGACTGGTTAACTGCCGTGCCTACTTGTCAGTGCTCTGATAAAGTAATTTGGTCCAAAGGATGCCAGTGTGGTGGGTCCTAATCATGAGAGCCAAACTGACAAAACATCCCTGTCCGAAGTGCAAAAGAATGCATCTGTCTCCGGAAGACCATGAGATTTTCTCAGCTAACTTTTTTAAATGTACGCACTGCAAAGAAGTATGCGTTGACGATTACATGGTCAAAAACAAAGTTTGGAAAGCTAGTGGTATTCCCGAGTATGGAGGAATTTTACATCTAGCCTGTCTAGAAAAACTCATTGGTCGTCCTCTAGCCCTCTCCGATTTTCAACCAGACAACAAGACCAATACGATGGTCAGATTTTTATGGGCTCGCACTTCAAGCCCGTAGCAACATTGTTTCTTAGTTGCACCCATTTTGCTAAGATGAATCTATGTACTGCAATTGTGGGACGTATTCCCGGAGATTTCGAAACAACCCTATCGCCCCTGACCGACTGTATAAAGTTTTAGCAATGGCAATCTGGCCTACTCCCGACTCTGCTTCCTTGAAAGAAGCAGAAGCTGCTCGAAAAATTGCTATCCGATTTTTAGTAGCGGTTCAGCCAGTGGACCTGCCTCAGTTGCAGGATGTTTTGGCCAAGATCATGGGCCCGGCTACCTCACAACCAGGAGCCCTGGTTAAACTCCTGGCGATTTATCAAGAGGCGGCTAAGCGAAATCCAATACTACCACCACCAAATATAGGTCAGCCTAAACCACCGCCTAAGGTGGCCAAAACTGCGCCATCGGTTAGTACACCACGTCCAAGCAAATCTTCTCCTATCAGGCCTAAATCACCGCCCCCTGAAGATGAAAACAGACGCGCACCAAGACCTAGTGAAGCCTGTCGTAGTTGCGATGGCAAAGGATTTCGTATCAAAGTAGACAAAGAAAATGTCATGAAAGAAACCAAAGTTGTCTGCTCGAAATGCGGCGGTACTGGCCGAGAGCCGCCGCCATCGACTGGAAAAGGTCGAGGTCGTGGGCGTCGTGGGCCTTACATGGAGGAAACCGAGGAAGAGGAGGATATCAACCGGAAGGGTGATAACTTCTTAAGAAGACATGGATTTGATAAGTGGGGGGACTAGTTGTACTGCCGCTGTAATCCCGATGAAGAATTACGTCGTACAGAACGTTTAGCAGCCAGTGGCGATCCTTTGGCCATCCAACGATTACAATTATTACGGGCTCGTGCCGGGGCATCTGGATCCCTGGTGATGGTGGCTCTCAAGGAGTTGCTGACGAAACTAAATACCTGGGCTATTCACGATGGCAGAAGCATCGGACCTGGGTCTTTTGAGACAAGACGGGCCGACTGATGTGCTGAGCCGTTGATTTCTTAGAGCCTTGCGAATATTTAATTTTGGAGTATTTTAAGGGAAAGCGTTTGGTCTTAGTTTCAATTGTTTCCTTGCTCGCGATTGAGCTAAGATCGACGCCCAAACAACGGAAATTAAATGAGTCGCACCTTTCTTGATTGTAGCCTTTGTAGCCTCGGTTTTGATGCTGATAATGAATCCTTCTTATTTTGTAATATGTGTGCTTGTTATGTAGGGCCCTGTTGCAAGGAGCATTATCTAGACACACTGGGAGAACCGGGAGAGTCCGGCGAAATGCTGGAAGAAAGATGCCCTTTCTGCAACAGAGAAGCGGCTACAGATACTTCTTTGCTATATTTCGCACTAAAAAAGCTCAAATTGTCCCGTAATGACCTACTGGAATTGTATCAAGCTGAGGTCAAGTGAAAATCATCCAACCAAAGATTACTCAGAAATGATTGACTATGACAAGAATTTAGCAGGCTATGATCCCGCTAATGGTGAAAAACCTCGCCATTTTCATATCAACAATATCATTCGTCTTCTAGATCGCATAGAAGAGGCACGGCACAAGGCCATTACCGGCATCTTTGAGCCGGGCGGTGCGCTCGGGGCCTGGGAAAATTTGAACGGGAACTCCATGCAACTTGAAATAGAAGTTGCTTACGGCCATGCGCTCCGACTACGAGAATGGATTCAGGCTGCACCTGATGAAAAGGTAGAGAATCATGCCACGTTACTTTAAAACTGTTGATGACGAAACCCACGAAGAAAGATGGTATCTAGATAAGGGAGTTGATTCCCAAGGTAACCTCATTGTGGTTTTGGTGGAAGACGAAGAATTGTTGAAAAAGCTGAGCCATGCGAAATCTTAAGGTGGAAATAATAGGCGTGGAAGCTTTGAGCAGAGCACCCGTTATTGCTCAAACTAACAATCACATTTGGACCAAATCTTTAGATGGAGCTATAGTTCATGACCTGGGCCATTTGCAAATTCAACTATTACAACAAATTTACGGAGTTGACTGCTGGCAGTGTATCCTTACTAGAAAGCCCTGAATGGACTCGCCATGGAGAGCCTAGCAACTATGAAAACTATGCCGGAGAATGAAAAGTGGCAGTATTGTTTGGTCTGTCGCCAAGAGTCTCGCCATACTAAACGCCATAATGGCGTATGGGACTGTTTAGCTTGCTTGTGGAGGAAATAGTTATGGCTAATTCAATTTCCATTAAATCTTGTTTTTTAACAAAATGGTGATACCATTTTCGTATGGATGTCTTATTTGGAATTCAATTAACTCCTGGGGAGTATTCTCTGGTTTGTCAGAGAGTAATCAAAGATTACAATGTAATAGTTGCTGCACAGCCCAAACAAAAACGTGGCTGCGAGCATTCTCTAGCTCAAACTAAGTTTTGTGGGCAGTGTGGGAAGCCTACTTGGGTAGATAATTCTGAGGCCACACCACTATCGCAAAAAGATATTGATGAATCGTGTATTCTAGAATTTATTGATCCATATGGATTTAGTTGGGCCTACGATTGTGATAGGGACAGTCCCTGGTATGTGGGTTACCAGTTGGACCAACTAGATAAAAGCAAAAGTTTGCATGTGATCCAACAGGACTTAACTGATTCTCTACTTCAAACTTTTAACTTCCTAGTTATGTCCCAAGATATTGATTTTTGCTACATCTACGAAGATGGGGAGAGAAGCTGATGAATATCGGCGATATCCTGGAAGCCAAAGTTCGACTAACGCCACATTATGGTTTGTGGCTTACCTGCGGAGATGCGGAAATATTATGTGATGTGGGAGATGGGCAGCCTGATCTAGATCCTTATCAAGTAGGTGATGTGGTGAAGGTAGAAATATTGAGGATCAATGGCAAAACAATTAGTGGAAGGCTTCTATGAAAGAAAAATTAATACCTCTTCTTGAAAAACGGCTTCTCGGTCGTAAAATCTGGAGCCAACTTAGCAGTTACGGTAGCGCTTCCTGGCCAGAACTTACCCTACAAATAAACGATCAAGCTGAACATCAACTTTATCTCCCGGTGGAAGAAACACTTTTTCCAATCAGAAATCAGGTGCGTTTGATTTCCTACGATAAAAACTTAACAGGATATGATCATGCTAACGGCCAGAATCCTAGACCCGCCACCGCCTATGAAAATCTACGAGAGATACAAACCTCTTTAGAAGAGGCTTATGGACATGCTCTGCGACTTCAAGAGTTAATACAAACAGCGAGGGAAGACACCTTTGGAATTTGGGAGAAATAATGGGCTTCACCCATCAAATTCACTGCGATTTCTGTTCTTCTACGGCTCCCGGAGCCAGTCGTGAAAAAAACAAAGCAGATAAAACAGCTGAACACTATGGCTGGAAAGTTTTGTCCTCAGAACTAGAACAAGAAAAACATCAATGCCCGGATTGTTATAAGCGGGAAAAACGTAGAACTGAGAAGCTTAACAACCGTGAAAAACCTTAAAGAGGAAATGATGAGGGCGGAGGTTTTGAGTCGAGTGCAGCTTATTACTCACATCACTAATTTGATCTGGAATAATTCTATAGAAAGAACTGTAGTCTTTGTCCTGGGTGATTTGCAAATTCAACTGTTGAATAGACTGAACTTGATCGCGCGCCTTGATGGTAGATCGCATCGGAATTAATTGATGCTTGTGAAGGAGGTAGCGTAGTTTCATGGCGAGCTTAATCCAACCAAACTATTTTGTTAAATTAGCTGCTCGTTATAATGTGACAGTATATGAGGTACCTTCTACCTGGATGGATAATCATGAAATATCTTATTCTGCTGGCGCAGATACTATTTGGTTAGGAACCTATTCTGATGTCGAATTACGCCTGATTTCATTTTTTCATGAGCTAGGGCACTGCCTAGATGTGCAGCGGAAAACACTGCCTGCATATGAAGACCTCCCTTACTATCATTTTAACGAGGCTTCCGCATGGAAAACTGGACTAGCATTGGCTGAAAAAGAGGGCGTGAAGTTTTCTAAACCTGCTATTAGATGGGCCAAAAAACAGTTGAATACCTATTTTGGAGATGGGAGTAAGGAACTGACTCCTATTAAGTATTTAGTGAAGGCGAAAAAGTACGCTTTCCGTGCTAATCAATGATATAACCAACTCTTAGTCCATCTTTAGTCAAAAATCTAATAGATAGTGGATACCAGAATATTTTATTAGTTTTCAACGAGCGTAGTTTGGCACTTCCTTTGGTTAAACTATCTTCTCGAATTTCTAAGAGTTGATATCCAGGGTTGTGCCATTCTGGGTTATAAGGGATTTTTTGTTTGGTATCCTCGTTTGGAGTTATTACGCCTACTCCATTGACCATCTCACCTTTGACATCGGGATAAAACCAACTCCATTTAGGTGCTGGCCCCCAATCAGCGATGTCTCCAGGTTGGAGGTTTTTTCCAGTACGCCAGTCTATGATTTTCATAATTTGATTATAAGATTCCCGGCTAACAAACCAATATTGAAAAAATTAATTTAACGGTTAGGCTTTAGTGATGAGGTTCCCATGCTCTATTTCCCAAAACTTATTTATTTGGATCAAAGAACTGTTAACAATGGCGGTCCGCTCCTCGGCGATCACTCCAAAGAAATTAATGTCTACCAGTTAGATTGGAGTGGGTTTAACCACCTGCCCACGATGTACAATAATGAAGTCAATAGTTTGCTATTTGGCATCGATGCTAACTATTTAGCGGAAATTGAAAGAAATCAGAACCGTGCCATTGAAGAATGGAATTATGCCAGAGATTTTGATACGTGTATTCGAGATATGTGTTTAGGCCCCGCGATTGCTCATGTTCAGGTGGTATTTAAATTGATTTGGGATTGTACTTATTACCTGCAAGAAGACCATAGCAAATGGTGGTTATCCAATGCTATGATATATCGGATGTGGATGGGGCAGACCGGCGGTGGTTGCGTGTCGAGAAATGCAAAGATTGACGAACTACGGGAGACCGCTGATCGGTTATATCTTCAAGAATACGAAGCAGGACAACACGGAGATATTCTTGGTCGCCTGCACTCCGACTTTACCAATTTTTTAATAGCAATAAGGAAGCATCCTAGAGTGTTTCCCAAGGAGTATAAAATGCTACGATTTAAAGAATCCTATGTTTCGCCATTCACTGGAGAAAAACACTAAGAGCGTTATAGCAATTTAGTGCGATTTCCATTGCCGCTAGCTCTACCCAAAATCTA
>Ga0214473_10002478_pt1 | contig 22663 bp, 12 predicted proteins | sample RVTome_7_FD_203509 | JGI IMG/M metagenome (GOLD analysis project Ga0214473, IMG submission 203509) | Soil microbial communities from uranium-contaminated site in the Upper Colorado River Basin, Wyoming, United States - RVT98D197 | ecosystem: Environmental > Terrestrial > Soil > Contaminated >... | reverse complement strand
CAATGGGAGTACGTCACCAGAAATCGCAAGTGCTCTTCGTCAAACGGCTTCGTCGGGTCCAGTTCGGCGGCGCGGAACATGGCCTCGCGCACGCCGGCGCCGTCGTCGACCACGTAGGCCTTCCACACGAGCTTGTAGAAGTCCCATTCCTCGTCGGAGAACTCGCGCGCGCAGCCGAAATCCACCAGGCCGAGCCTGCCGCCGGAAAGGAACAGGTAGTTGCCGGGATTGGCATCCCCGTTCCAGAACCTCGCCCGGTGGGCGATGCGGAAGGAGGCCCGCATGATCAGCGCTCCGTAGCGGTCCCGTTCTTCCTGCGTGGGGCCGCCGGCCAAGTAGTCGTCGATGTGCACGCCGTCCAGGTAGGTCATGGTCAGGACCCTTGACGTGGTCAGCTCGGGGTACGCCTGGGGCACGACGATGCCTTCCTCCGGGGTGAACATGGCCCGGGCGCGTTCCAGGAACGACGCCTCGCGCTGATAGTCGGTCTCCGCGGCCAGCGTGCGGCGGATGTCCTCGCCCTGGGCTCGAATGCTGTCCCAGTCTTTGCTCAAGCGCATCGGAGTGAACAGGGCGAGCATGTTCCGAAAATCGGTCTCGATCGTCTTGGCGATGCCGGGATACTGCACCTTCACCGCCACCCGCTCGCCGGTCTTGAGCCTGGCCCGGTGCACCTGACCCAGCGACGCCGCGGCAAACGCCTCCGTCTCAAACTCCGCAAAGACCTCCTGAGGGTCCGCCCCAAGCTCGTCCCGAACGTATTCGCGAAGCAGCCCGTAGTGCATGGGCGGGGCCTCGAAGTGCAACCGGCTCAAGGCGTCCACGAACTCTTTCGGCACCAGGTGCGGATAGGTCGCCAGCATCTGTCCGATTTTCATCATCGAGCCGCGCAGGTAGCTCATCGCCCCGAGCACCTGGAGCGCCGCCGCGAGATGGGTTTCGTTCAGCCGTCGCTCTCGTTCGTCCGCCGTGGCGTAGCTGGTGCGGACCCAGTAGGCCAGGTAGGCGGCGGCGATCTTGGCGTGGAGGGACCCCATCGCCCACAACCGGCCGAGCCTCGACACCGGGACCGGCCGGCCTCCCAGTTGGCCCAGAAGGCGTTGCAGAGACTCCTGGGCCGACGGGCTGGCGGCGCTCTCCTCGAGATCAGCCGGCAGCGATGCAACGAGCTCATCCACGTTCAGCGACATGATCGATCTCCGCTTGGGTAGCGTCTGTCGAAAGCGCCGCCACGAACAGGCGCATCGACCGGTCCAGCAGCGCCAACGTGTCCTCTTGTTTCCTGGACTCATCCTGGGCCCAGAAGGCCAGCACGCCGAGGTACAGGGTCCAATAGAGGTGCAGCGATACGAACGATGCCTCCGAGTGGGCCGCAGGTCTTTTCTGCACCAGGAACTGCCGGACGGTGTCCAGATGCCGCAGTCGAAGCTGTTCGGCGTCCCCGCAGGTGCCCGCCGAGCAAAGCGGGCTGAGGGTACTCTCGAAGGCCGGGATGACGTATCGGCGGCAGGGGCGCAGGTGGCGCAACCCGACGGCCACGTGAGAAAACAGCAGCTCCTCCAACGATTCCTCGCCGCGTACGCCCTGCTGGAACTCCTGCCTGGCGGCGTCGAGAGCCTCGCCGACGATGGCCAGGGCGAGGGCCTCCTTGTTGGCGAAGTAGTTAAACAGCGTGCCCAGGGCGATGCCCGCCGCCCGGGTGATGTCTCGGGTGGTGGCCTGCTCGAAGCCGTTCTTTTCGAACAGGCGTCGCCCGCAGGCCAACAGCCGCTGGCGCGTCCGAGCCTTGGTTTCCACGGTGACCCGCATCCGCCGCTCCCTTAAATGAACACGTTCATATTATACAGCGCACGGCCGATCCGGGCAATTCTTTTTTTTGGCCGTGCCGAGTCTGGCAGGACCGGCCGGGCGGCTTCCCGAACCGAACTGTAACCGTCACTCAGCGTCGGCGCGTCGCCGCCCGGCAGCAGGGACGGCCGGGACGAATAGAAACGCGGGTGGGCGACCGCTTGTGGGACGGCCCACCTCTTCAGAGGCGGGGGAACCGAACCGTCCGCGGCCCGGCGGATGGCCCGCGAGCCTGGCGACGCTTCGCGACGGCATGGCACTCGGCAGGCATCGGCGGAGTGCGGTCGCTCAACGCCGGGGTTGACCGAACGGATGCGGTTCGTATACTCACGCGTGGCGTGGCTCATGGGGCAGGTTCGGGCGTGCGGGCGCGGCCCCGAAGCCCAGATTCTCTTTAGGGCACTTCTCTTTGGGAGGTAAACGGATGCAGTTCCAGAAACTCGCATGGCCAACGGGCCGCGGATGGGGCATGGTGATCGTGCTGCTTGGGATTGTCGTGGGCGCCGGCTGCCCCGCGGTCTCCCCTCCCACGGACAACGCGAACGACAACGTCGCGGATAATGACAACGACAACGTCGCAGACAATGACAACGACAACGTCGGTGACAATGACAACGATAACGTGACGGACAATGACAACGACAACGTTGCGCCGGTCGCGCCGACGCTGGAAGGTCTCGAGGCGGGCAAGTCGATGATCCTGCCCGTTCAGGTCCAGGCGGCGTACAACGACGATACCATGTTCTTTCAGATAAGTTGGCAGGGCGATCGAGGAGACACGCACGACTACGTCCGGTTCGTGGACGGCGCTTGGCGTAGAGAGGGGGGGGCGCGGCGCGACGCCCAGGCCACCATCGACAACGATGCGATTCGAGGACCGACCAACATCAACTCCACCATCTACGAGTCGCGGGCGACGTTCATGTTGGACGATCCCGCGGGACCGAACGCCGTGCCGGGCTTCGCCCAGGTGGGTTGCACACTGACGTGCCACGACAACAGCCGAGCCATGCCGCTGTGGAGAAACGAGGACGGCGAAGTCACCAAGTATCTCAACGACGACACCCCCGGCTCCCTGGACCTTTGGCATCATCGGCTGCATCGCGCCAACCCCATCGGCGCCAGCGACGATCAACACGTGACGCAGATTCCCGAGGACGGCGAGGAAGGGGGTCGGCTTGCCGATGGCGGGGACGGTCCCTGGCAGACCAACGACATCGACGCCGCCACGGGGAATCCGAAGTTCGCCTTTGATCCGGCGACCTCGGGCGGCCTGTTTGCCTTCGATTTTGCAGATGCGTTCTTCAGTCCACTGCGGTTCTTCCGGCGCTCGGACGCGCCCGAGAATGGCGCGGAAACCGTCCCCGTGGGATTCGACTTCATGGACGCGATCGGCCTGGGTTATGTCCCTGCGGAAGACGACACCATCCCCTTCCGCCGCCTGCGCCAGCCAACGGGGAGTCGTGGCGACATCACCGCCTATGGCACGACGTTTACGCCTTCGGACGATGACCCGCTCGTGGGGAGATGGCGTTCCAATACGCAGCGGTTGCTGGATACGGGTAACGAAGATGACACGGCCCTGGTGGACGGAGGGGTGTACAACATTGCTTTTGCGGTGCACGTCGGCATGGTTACGGTCCGCGATCATTACATCAGCTTCCCTATGACGCTGTCGCTGGGAGGCGGAGCGGCGGACCTCCAGGCGGTTGAGATTGCGGGCAGCGGTCGTGATGCCCTTCCGGATTTCAGCGACACCGCGCTGTTTCCCGTCTTCGAGTTAAACCTGTTCCTTCCGGGGATCACAAGCTACGAGTTCCTGATCGGGGAGAATGGCGCCCGGACCTACATCGATCCGACGACCGATGAGGCCGTCGATCAGTCTCACGGCGGGGCAAGCTTCATTCTCCAGCAAGGACTGGGTTGCCGCGACTGCCACACCACCGCTGCCAGCGATGTGTTCGCCCCCGTGCAACAAGGCGGATTCAACGCCGGCGCCATGGAGACTTTGGTGCCCCAGAGGGGCGGGGTGAACACCCCGTCGCCGATCCCTCCAATCGGAGGATAACTCGAACGCCGGCACCTGTGCAGCAACCCTGGAGGGCGATTGCAGGTCGGAGAGCGCCGAGGGGCGGGGGTGCGCAGCACGTTAGTGCGGACGGCGGGTGGCCAACCCTTCAGAGGTGGGGCCGCCGAATCATCCACGTTGCGACGGATGGCCATCGCGCATGGCGACGCCTCGCGACACCCTGGCGCCCGCGTCGAGCCGGTGCTTTTGCGGATCTTGCCACGCACCCGTTCGCGGCGGGGCTCGCCGATTCCGATTGGCTCGAGAGGCGCCCCGCGGTAGAATCGTGACTCGATTAGCTGCTGAACTTATGACTCGCGAGCCAGTGGCGCGTCAGCGAGCGGTCCGCAGCGATCGTTCAGCATTCACGGAGACCAATGACGATGTATCGAGCGCACCCAACCGACGTATGTTGCATGGCCGGAACCGTGCGACGTAACCGAATCGTCCGCATTGCTGGCGTGCACGTTGGGGCATCGGCGGCCGTGATCGTCTGGGTCATGCTCAGCGCAGCGGTGGCTGCGCCGGCACAGGCGGAAGACCCAAAGGCCGATGAATCGCTGCGCATTCACGTGGCTCGTTCGACCGGTGTCGCGAGATTCGTGACTTCGACCGACCGCGAAGGATTGGGCAAGGCCGCGGCACCGGGAAGTCGTGGCAAGGAGCCCGTCGATTTCTTCCGCCGGCACGGCTACCTGTTCGGCATCGCGGACGTGGCGACCCAGCTCCTCCTGGAAACGCAGACTACGGATTCGTTCGGCTTTACCCGCACGACGTTCCAGCAGATCCACGAAGGCACGCCGGTGTTCGGAGCGCTGCTTCGCGTTCACGCGGACCCGGCAGGACGCATCACCGCGGCCAATGGCACCTTCGTTCCGGACATTGCCGTATCTACGAATCCTTCGCTGAGCGCCGGCCGCGTCGAAGTGATCGCCGTCTCCACCGTCGCGAAACTGCACGCCGGCTGCCGCGACCTGAAGGCGGAGGAAGCGAATCTCTATATCTATCGCCGCAACCTCGCCCGCGGGGTGCCCGGCACGAATCACCTGGCGTACGAGGTCGAGGTTCGCGGGGAAGGCGTCCGTGAATTCGTCTACGTCGACGCCCACAAGGGAACGGTGATCGATCAGGTGAGCGGTATCCACGAATCGATCAACCGGCGGGTCTACGAGGGCGGCTTCGGCGACGAGTACCTGGTCTGGTCCGAAGGAGACTCACTGCCGTATGGCTTCGCTGACATCGACAACCTGATCGAGTATGCCGAGGATACGTACAACCTGTTCGCCAGTGCCACGAACGGATCGTTTCTTTCCTGGGACGGCGCCGATGGCATCATGTACCACGTTTACGACGTACCGGGGGCGAGTTGTCCGAACGCATTCTGGAACGGCTATCTAACGGGCTACTGCCCGGGGGTCACGTCGGACGACACTGTGGCTCATGAGTGGGGTCACGCCTACACCCAATCCACGCACAACCTGGTCTACCAATGGCAGCCGGGGGCGCTCAACGAAGCGTATTCGGACATTTTCGGGGAGGTCGTCGATCTGCTCAACGGCTCCGGTCTGGACCTGCCCGATGATCTTCGTCTCGATGATGAGTGCTCGGCCTTCGGCGTTCAGCCCCCGACGCTGCGGATCCATTCGCCTGGCGGCATCGCCGGTACCTATGCAGTCGCCGGGGCCCGGTTCAACCCGGCCCCACCGGTTCTGGTCACCGCGGACCTCGAGGCCGCCGACGATGGCGACGACGAAGGCGGTGCCGGCAACACGACCGACGGCTGCCAGGCCTTGATCGGATTTACCCCCGGCCGCATCGCCTTGGTCGATCGCGGGGTCTGCGAGGACTCCATCAAGGCCGTCAACGCCCAGGCGGCCGGCGCCGTCGGCGCCATCGTGGTGAACACTGAAGGTGACACCGTGTTCTCGATGCCGGGGTCCGACCCGACCATCGTGATCCCAAGTGTCATGCTCGGGCAGACGGACGGAGCAATCCTGCGTGGCGCCCTGCCGGGCGTCAACGCGACGATTGCCCTGGAATCGCCGGCCGATCCATCGCTGCGATGGCTTCAGGGCGAGGACGACGCTGGATTCTCCGGGGCCATTCGAGACATGTGGAATCCGAACTGCTTCGGTGACCCCGGGAAGGTATCCGACGTTCCGGAGTATTGGTGCGGTACCGGGGACTCGGGCGGCGTCCATATTAATTCCGGTATTCCCAACCATGTCTTTGCCTTGCTGACCGACGGCGGCGACTACAACGGACAATCGATTGACGGGATCGGCTTGACCAAGGCATTTCACATTTTCTGGCGGGCTGCGAGCACATATCAGGTGCCCGCCAGCGACTTCGCGGACCACGCCGATGCCCTGGAACAGTCCTGTGCCGATCTCGTCGGCTTCAACCTGTTTGTTCCAAGCCCAAGCACGCCCATGGGGTCGTTGTCCGGCGAAGTCATCACCGCGTCTGACTGTACCGAGCTGTCCAAGGTGATCGCGGCGGTCGAACTGCGTCTCGAGCCGACCCAGTGCGCCTTTGCGCCGATGCTGAATCCGGAGGCCCCGCCGTGGTGCAATGTGGCGGGCACGCTGCGACGGGTGTACGTCCAAGACTGGGAATCGGGCCTGGGCTCCTGGAGTGTCGGCACTCGCGACGTGTGGTTCCCGGACACGTTCGACACCCCCGATTGGGCGGTCGTCGGCGACCTTCCCGACCAGCGCCCCGGGTCGGCCGCCTTCGTGGCGGACCTGGTGATTGGTGATTGTGGCGCCGATTTTGAAGCTGGCGTGCTCTACCTGCAAAGCCCGGTCATCCATCTGCCGAGCGGCGTGCCCGCACCCCACGTGGCCTTCGATCATTGGGCGGCCTTGGAAGAGGGGTGGGACGGCGGAAACGTCAAGATCAGCGTCAACGGCGGCGCCTGGACGCTGGTGCCCCCCGAGAGGTTCGAATTCAACCCCTACCCGGGGCAGCTTTACCCTCCAGATGAGAATTACAACCCTATGGCGGGAGAACCGGCCTTTACGGGTGCCAATGGCGGCGAGATCACGGGAGGCTGGGGGCAGTCTCAGATCGAACTGGCCTCACTGGTGGTGCCCGGTGATGACGTTCGCTTGCGGTTTGAAATGGGACTCGATGGATGCAATGGATGGCAGGGCTGGTACGTCGACGCGGTGCAGGTTCATTATTGCTGCGACAGATACGGCGACGTCGCCTGTGACGCCCGGCTGGACCTGGATGATTACGCCGCGTTCTCGGCGTGCTTTCACGGGCCGGGGCAGGACCCGCCGTTCGCGGCGTCCCTCGCGCCGACGACCTGCCTCGACTTGTTCGATGCCGACGCCGATGCGGACATCGACCTCGCCGACTTTGTCACGTTCCAGCAGCAGTTCGACGGCCCGTAGCAGTCGTTTGCAATTTGTGCCACAACGTTGTCGCTCGACCGACGGTCGCCCTTGCTCTTTCAGCCTTGGCGGCTATTCGGCTGTGATGGGCGCGACGCTCCCGTCCAGGATCGTGCCGAGGGGGACGGGTGCCTGGTTTCTCCCAGTGGGGTCCCAGTCAATGGTCCCGCTCACGCCGGGCCGGGGTGAAATCTCGCGGAGGCGGTCGCGGATCCGGGCGCGGTTCAGCCCGGCCTCATCGACTGCGGCGATGAGCATGCGGACTGCGTCATAGGTGAAGGCGGCGGAGTAGTCGGCTTCCTTATCGAAGCGCTCGCGGAAGCGCTGGGCGAACGCGGCGGACCGATCACCGGCGATGGTGGGATGCCACAGCAGCGGGAAGACCACGCCGATGGCGCACGGTCCGGCTGCCTCGACAAAGTGCCCATCACCCATTGCGGGGCCGCCGATCACCGGCATGGTCAGGCCGGCGTAACGCAGGGCGATGAGGAACCTCGCGGAATCCTCCGCCCCCGCCACCAGGGCAACGACCGTGGGGCCCGTTTCGGACAGTCTCTGCAACGGTACCGACAAGTCGGACCCGCCCGGCGAGAAGACCAGGTGCGCGGCGGGAAACGTCTGGAGACCCTCCAACGCCGACAGAAGCTCGCCCGTGAATCTCCGGGCGTTGCGGTCCGCCGAGGAGACGATCGCCAGGTCCCCGTGCCGCAGGCGAGACACGATCGCCGGGGCCAGGGCCGATGCCAGGCGCTTGTCGCTGGGGGCCAGGGAGAAGATCCACGGAACGTTGGTCAGGTTGGTGGTGTTGTCCGTGCTGACGGGGCTGAGGAAGGGTATGCGGGCCTTGGTCACCACCTGCTCGACCAGATGGGCGGAAGCATCGTCCGGCGCGCCCACGATTCCCCACACGCCGTATTCGTACACATGGCGGGCCAGATCGGCGATGCCCGTGCCCCAGGGATTCTTCGACCAACTGCTGACCAGACGAAAGGGCCTGCCCTCGTAACCTCCGCCGCGGTTGGCATCCTCCACCGCAAGCGAGGCCGCGAGCCACATCCGTCCGCCGAGCGGGTGGGCGGGGTCATCGGGACCGAACCAGCCGAGCAATACCTCGTCGAGGTCCCGCGGCGCCGGGTCCTCCCGGCCGGGGCCGAAGAACTCTGGCGTATGCGTGGTCACGTCGAAGTGCGGCGCGGGCGATGCCGGGGGCGGAGGCGACGCCATCTCACCGGCGCAGGCCGGGGCGGTCAGCAGAAGGAGCACGAGGACGGCGAGCGACGTCTTCAGCAACGGTGATGCCGCACTGGCTTGCGGGACCGCTCCATGACTGTCGCGGTTCTGATCTACCCCTATACCATCATGAAGCATGTGGGGTGTCCCGGTGCAGTCGTTTTAGCGAGTGACCAGCGCATGCCAGCGCCTCGCCTGGCAAATCATCCGTTCCGTTTTGATCTACGGCACCGACGCGGTCTTGCGGCTCACCCGATCGCGCGGCGCGATCGGGCCGCGGGGGATATCCAACTCCTCTCGAGAATGGAACGTCCACTTCCCCTCCTCGACCCGAGTGAGGAACACCTCGCCTAGATCGTCGAGGCAGGCGCTTAACGGTATCGCGCCGGTCACGCCCTGGTAGGGGGTGGATCGGTGGGCCAGCACGTCGCGGATTTTGGCCCGGTTGAGCCCGGCGGTCTGAACGGCCCAGAGGAGCATGTTCATGCCGTCGTAGGCGTGGGCGGAGTAGGTGCTGGGCTCCACGCCGAAGCGCTTGGTGAAGGCACCGCGAAAGGCCGTCAGGTCCTGATCCTGCCGGGTGGGATCCCAGGGATAGACGCCGGTGACGCCCTCGGCGTTCTTTCCGGCAAGCTGAAGGAACTCCTCGGAGACACACCGATCGCAGGCGTAGTAGGGCTGGGGCATGCCCAGGTCGCGCATCTGATTCAGGATCCTCGCTCCATCCTCGGCGTCGCCCCAATGCACGACGGCCTCGACGTTGCTATCCTTGAGGCGCTGGATCTGTAGCGAGAAGTCTGTTCCGCCCACCGGATAGGCCATTTCCAGGATCACCGGGTGACCGAGCCGCCGGCTTCCGTCATTGATCTCCCGCACCCCGAAGCGCCCGTAGCGGTTGCTGGCCCGCACAATCCCCACACGGGTGTAGTTCAGCTTGCGGTAGAGGTAATCCACCAGCAGGTAGCCCATCTGCCGGTCGTCGCCGATGCAGCGGAAGACCCAGGGTATGTTGGTCTCGATGAATGTCGGATCCGTGTCACCGGTGTTCATCATGGCGACCTCGGCCTTGAGGGCCACGCGGATGGCAATGTGGCTGTTGGCCCCGTCGATGGTTCCGAGCATGGCCCAGACCTTGTCCTTGTAGGCCATCTTGATGATCTCGTTTCCGGAGGCGCCCCACAGGCCGTTGTCGTTGGAAATGACCAGTTCGAAGGGGACGCCCCGTTGGACGTAGCCGCCGCGCTCGTTGGCCTGATCGACGGCCAACCGGGCGCCCCGCAGCATATCGATGCCCAGGATCTCTTCGTGGCTCTTTCCGCCGGTGGCCACCGATACCGTGGCCATGATCGGGCCGATGAAGCCGATCTTGACGGTGTCCACGCCCTCGGGTTCGGAAATCGCCCGGCCGGGCCCGGTGTACTCCATCTGTTCGAGGAAGTGCTCCTTGTACGGGGTGACGTAGCGGAACGGCTCCACGTCGATCGCGGAGTAGGCGTAGTTGTGGTCTTTCTTGAGGGTCAGCTTCGGTGGGTGATAGGCATCGACGTTGATGGCCTCGAGGAGCTGTCGAATATCAGGAGGATCAGCGGGGGCGGAGGGCTCGCCACCCCGGGCCGGCGCTCCCGCGGGAAGTCCGCCGAATACCAGGAAACTAAGCACGCAAGCCAGATGCGTCGTTCGAAGTTTCGGGCACATCGTCGACTCTCCTCGGCGGGGTCTAGTCGTCACTGTGGACCTCGATTCCTGCGCTGTTGCGCAGACCCGGGTAGTATCCTTCGCCGATGGCGTGGCCAAGCCCCTTGGAGGTTCCCACCCAGACGTCCGGGCCGTCGAAATCGGCACAGATCACGAAATTATGGGGAATATTGGGCATCGTCTGGATCTCCGCCAGCACCTCCGTATCGCGTTTCACCACCGCTTTTCCTTTTCCGGTGTCGTGGTCGGTGGTGTAGGTCACCCAGGTATTGGTGGGAAAGTCAGCACATACGCCCAGTCCCTTGTCCGAACAAAACCACGCTTCGATGGCGCTGCGCCCCGCCAGGTTGTTGATGAAATTGCTGGGCAAGCCGGAATCGTGGTCGAAGAAGCCCCGCCAATGGCGGCCGTCATAGCGGCACGCACCGAAGTAGCTGGTCACCCACATGACCTGCTCGACATAGCTCACCGCGGTGGTGATCACGTGGACGATTCCATCGTCGCGGTACAGGTCGATCTCCATTTCCCCATCGGGATCGAGGTAGTCCTTCCAGGTATCCCTGGCCAGGTCGTATTCCAGCACGCCGCTGCCCCAGACCGCCAGATGGACCCGATCCTCGGTGCAGCAGTTCTCGTAGTTCCAGATCTCCTCCATCGGAGAGTTCTTTTCGGTGAAGATGGTCCACTCACCGGTCACGGTATTGTACCGGCTGGCGCCGGCGGTGGTGGACGCCCAGACGTTTTCGTGCTCCACGCACACCGCGTACACAACGTCATTGACCAGGCCGCTGTTGAGCTGATGCCAGTGATCGAAGCGCCCGCCGGAGAAGCGGGCCAGCCCCCCGCCAAAGAGCCCGATCCATAGTTCCCCGGTCTTCGGATTCACTTCCAGGCCCGTGACCACCCGCCAGGGCAATCCCTCCTCCTCCCCCCAAACCTGGATTTTGCGGGTCTTCTTGTCCAGGCAAGCCAGCCCATCCTCCGTGCCGATCCAGACCCGATCGCGGTCGACCTTGACCGCGAAGATGTGGTCGTTGGGCAATCCGTCCTTGGTGGTGAACTGTTCCCATGTCGTGTATACGTAGGGCAAAGCGGGGGAGTCTCCGTGGGGTGGATCGGCGGCGGTAGCCGGGGACTCGGCCGTCGTGGCGATCGGGAACACACCGGCAACGCCTTCCGCCCGAAGCATGGTAACGCCCACCGCTGCCGCCGCCGTCAGCAAGCTGGTGATGCAGCCCCGTAGTCCTGCGCCGTGCGTGCTCATCGTGCCCTCCCGTCGAAATTAGAGCGTCTTGAGATACTCAACGAGATCATTGAGTTGGTCCTTGGTCATGTCGTTGGTGACGCCGTGCTGGTCATAGGGGTTGAACCGCGTCCAGATTTCCTCCAGCGTCTCGGCGATGCCGTTGTGCAGGTACGGGGCGGAGTCGTAGATGTTGCTGAGATGCGGCACATCGAAGTCGGACTCCTCATCCAGCCACAGCTTCGTGCCCACGTCGCGGCGCGAGCGGTCGGTGTACAGCGGCGGAAAATGGCAGACCACGCATCGACCCTCCGGCGGCATGATGCGTCCGTCGTTGGTCCGACTCCGCTCAAACAGGGCTTTGCCCCGCCGCTGGGCGGCGGTCAGTTCGCTGCCCACCTCGCGATGGCGGTTCGGTGGTCTGGGGATCGTGCAAATGTAATAGTCCAGGGCGGACAGCTCCTCCGGCGTGAACGGGTCGATCTTGGTGAAGAACACCGCCAATCGCGCCCCGCATTGCCGGGACAGGCTGGGGTTGGTGCCCTCCCATTTGAACGGGGCGGTGTCGAGGATTCCGCGGAGCGTGCGGTTGTCCACCGGGCTGGTGCCGATGCCGTCGGCCTGGATGTCGTACGTCAGGCCGTCAATGTGCCCGTCCGGATGGCAGGAATGACAAGAGAACTGGCGGCGAAACGTGATGTCCGCGCTGTTGAACAAGCGCTCTCCGTAGCGGGCCTTGCTGATCAACGCCGGGCCGCCCAGATCGATCCGATCGACGGCGGCGAGCGTCGGCACATCGATCACCGTGACCGAATCGTCCAAGGCGTTGGCCACGAAGGCCGTCCGACCGTCGCGCGTGAACAACACGCCTCGAGGGCTGTTCCTCGTGGAGATGTGCTTGATGACGAACTCGGTCGGCTTGCCCAGGTGGTTCGGCAGGACGTGCTCCCGTTCGTACGGGGAAGCGCCGCGCAGCATCGCGGTGAGCTTTTCGACGTCGACCACGGCCAGACGGTCCGAGCCGCTGCTGGTCACGAAGGCGTATCGCCCGTCGGGGCTGATGGCCACGTCCGCCGCGTCGGGGAAGCACCAGTCAGGCTCGTCGAGCAGTACCTGGTCGACGGGCCCGTCGCGCCAGATCACCGCTAAGCCGTTGGTGATGGTCCAACCTTGAACCAAGCGGGTCATCGGCACCAGGTTCTTGGTGCGGTTCAGGGTGGTCAGGGCGAACTCCCCACTGGGATGCCAGGCGACGCCCTGCATGAGGTTGGCCGCGGGAACGACGATCCGCTCCTCCACCGTGGCTGAGGCTGTGTCGATGAGGGTCACCTCGGACATCGACGCGGTGCGAGGCGGAACGAAACGCGACAGGGTGTTGGTCACCGCGATCCGCTTGCCGTCGGGACTCATGGCCAAAGACCAAGGGCTGCGGTTTGCGGCCAGGCGCTTGGTTTCCACGAGGGTCTCGGCATCGATCACGGAGATTCGATCCTCCGAGGCGTTGAGCACGTAGAGGTTTTTTCCCCACGGATCGGCGAGCACACCGTGCGGCTCGTCGCCCACCGGAATCGTGCGGACGACCTGGCGGGTCCTGGCGTCGATGACCGACAGGGAGTCGTCCAGGCGGTTGGTAACGTAGGCACGCCCGCCGTCGGCGGAGAAGGTCACGTCTGCCGGCTGGCCGCCCACGGCAATCTCCGCGATCTTCTGTCGCCCTGCCACATCCACAACGATCACGGTATCCGAGGCCTCGCAGGCCACGTACAGCTCCCGGCCGTCGGGCGAAAGCGCCAGGTTGAGCGGGGTCTTGTACCGCGGACCCAGGGCCTGCTTCTCCTGCGCGGTTTGCCGCGTCGGGTGGGCGATCGACTGCACGGCGGAAGCGTAATCGAACGGTCGCCCGTGGGCTTGATCGTGACACATGCGGCAGGTGTCTTCCGTCACGGGCGTGAGGCCGGCGTTGCGGGCGGCCACCGGATCGCGCATGACCGCTTCCGGCCCGTAGTCACTGCCGGGCCCGTGACAGCTTTCGCACTGGACGCCGTCGGCGCGGTTAACGCCCGGCAAAAAAGCGTCGGGGGAACGGTCAGCGCCGGTGACGTGGCACTTCAGACAGCGAAGGTCTTCCTGGGGGTTGCCCTCCACGCCCTCCTTGGCGGCGATCTCGTAACCGGCCTCGCTCCCGAGATTGACGTAGGCCTGGGCGTGCCTGCTCAGGCGCCACTTGCTGAACTGATACCCCATCCCCGCGGCGCGATGGCACTGGGCGCATTGCATCACGCCGGTGAACTGATGCTCGCCTTCCGCCACCGCCGGAGGATCCACTGCTGCGGGATTCTCCGCCCCGCTGGGCGAATCTTCGGAGGCGACCTGTGGGCCGTGCCGGCGCCCGCAGATGGTCTGGATCGCCTTCGCGACATCCACCTGGGAGACCTCCAGGTACGCCACGTGCGAGCCCTTGACGTTGTGGCATTTCATGCAGTTGCCTTCGCCGGGCGTCATCAGGCCCAGGCGGCGGGCCGTCTCCGGGTCCATCTCGCCGCCCGTGAGTTGGATGTCCTTCATCGCCCGGATGTACTCGCTCCCCGGCCCATGGCACGATTCGCACTGGATGCCGTCCTCCGGGAAGAAGGTCTCCTCTCGCTCCCATTCTTCCGTGTCGTACCCCGCGACGTGGCAGCCCAGGCACGCCGCGGCCTCTTGCGGCTCCTGGGGAACGCCGCTGAGCCGGGCGATCTTCTTGGAGGTCGGGCTCCACAGGCTCGCGTACGCCCCGGCGTGCTTCGAGTTCCGCCAGCGGCTGAACAAGTGGCCTTCGCTCGGCCCGTCGTGGCAGCGCATGCATACGCGCACCCCGACGAACACCGGATGCCGATCCGCAACGCCGGGGTCGGAGGCTGTCGCCGGGCCCGCCGCTGCCGCCATCACCGTCAGTGCCGTATGGATCTGCCAGCGCATTCCACTACGCCCCCTTTCACGTCACTGTGTGGCCTGAACGATGGTCAACACCTTGTCCGCTTTGACGTTCTTGACCGTCGAGGTCGATCCATCGGGCCAGCGGACCTCGACTTGATCGGCCGCCGTTGCCCCGGAGAGACCAAAATGGGTCCGGGGATCGCTCTGAGAGAGATACCCGGTGACCGGGGCGACCTCCTGGATCAGCTTCCGGTTGCCGATCGTCACCGTCACCCGGGCCCCGAGGGCGTCACGGTTCGTGCGGGGCAGCTTGGGGGCGACCATCAGCCAGTGGTTTCGGTTTCCGCCGTCGTTTCGAAGCAGCTTCGCCGCGCCGTTGAGATTCATCACCAGAAGGTCGATGTCCCCGTCGTTGTCGTAGTCGGCCACGGCGGCACCGCGCCCGACGTGCTTCTCTCGAAAATACGGCCCGGACTGACTGGCCACGTCGATGAACCGGCCGCTGCCGTCGTTGCGCAACAGCACGTCCTCCTCGGGGTACTCGTGGTGGGCATCGCCGTTGGCCACGAACACGTCGAGGTATCCGTCGTTGTCAAAGTCGAACAGAGCGCCTCCCCATCCGGTATACTGCCCGCAGGCGACGGCCAGATTGCTCGGAGCGGTCTGGTCCAAAAAGTATTTTCCTTTGTTGACCAGCAGGCAGCCGTAGCCCATGTCGGGAATATACACATCCAGGAGGCCGTCACGATCCACATCGCCCACGACCGGCCCCATGGAGGACGCCCCCTGGCCGCCCTCGCCGAAGGCCAGCCCCCACTGCAGGGCCTGGTCCTCGAACGAGCCCTTGCCGGTGTTCACCAGATAGCCGTTGGGGGAGGCATCGTTGGTCACGTAGACGTCGATCCAGCCGTCATTGTTGAGATCGGCGGCGACGGCGCTCATAGCCCGCCCGTCGGGGATGAGCACACCCGCCGCCTCGGTCACGTCGCTGAAGGTGCCGTCCCCGTTATTGCGATACAGCCGGTCCGGCTGGGCCGTGTAACTCAAGGGACCGGGATAGCCGGCCGCAGGATAGAAACTGCGGAACTTGCCCGCGTCGTACGCCAGGTAATTGGCCACATAGACGTCAAGGTCGCCGTCCCGGTCGTAATCCAGCCACGGGGCCGACACGCTCCACGCCGGATCGCCGAGACCAGACTGAGCGGTCACGTTGTTGAACGTGCCGTCGCCGTTGTTGCGGTAGAGCACGTTGGGCCCATAGTTGAGCACGTACAGGTCGAGGTCCCCGTCGTTGTCGTAGTCGGCCGCGGAGGCACCCATGCCGTATCCCTGGTCGCCCACGCCCGCCCGCTCGGTGACGTCGGTGAACGTGCCGTTCCCGTTGTTGCGATACAGCGCGTTGCGTAGTTTGCCGCGCAGGTCCCGGCCGAAGTTGTCGCTGACCTCGCGCAGCCAGCAACCGTTGAGGAAGTAAACGTCGAGGAAACCATCGCCGTCGTAGTCGAAGAACGCGCAGCCTGGACCGGTGCCCTCAACGATGTTGCTGAGGTTGTGGTCCCCGTAGCTGTGCCGGAAGCGAATGCCCGCTTGCTCCGTGACATCCTCAAACGTCGGGAGGGCGGGCGCGGTCTGCGCCACAGGGTTAAGCAGACACAGGATGATGCCCGAGACCATCACCGTCTCCCTACTCGCTTGATTCGCCCGCTTCCCGGCCCGCCAGGTCCACGGTGAGCCCAGGTGACCCCGGAATCCCGTCCCAATGCGCCCCAAGATCGATCCACTCGACGAAGGTCTGTTTCTCCCCGTCGGTGAGCGGCTCGGCTCCGGGGGGCGGACACATCGGAAGGGTCTGTTCCGGCCGGTAGGTCTCGTCCCACGGGCGAGAGGTGTTCCGGCCGAACAGACGCCAGATCAACGGGCTGGTCCGGGCCTGCCCAGCGTCGACGAGGCGACCGACCGCCGGGCGGGTGTCCGGGCCCGAGGAAGCCACCGGCGCCATGAGGCTCACGTACGCCCGATTAAACGGCCCGACCTGGTCGGCGCGCAGGTCCACGGATGATGAAGTGCCACCTGCATGACAGAAGACACACCGTCGATTGATGATTGGCAGCACGTCGCCCCAGAATTCAACGGTTCGGCGAGCCTCGGCGGGCAAGGTCAGGGCGACGCCCGGCTCCCGCAACGCCTGTACGAACCGGTTCTCCGGGGTCAGTTCGGGATCTTCATGGCAACCGATGCAGCCGCGCGGCTCGGCAGGCTTCGCCCAGATCCAGCCGCAGGTCTTCAAGGCCATCCCGTCCGCATCGAGGGTCTGAAGTTGCACCGGCACGTCGGCGGGCAACTCCAGATGAAAGGACCCGTCTTCGGCCACGGGGACCAGGCCCAGCAGCCGCGTCTGCACCAGGGGCACCATGCCGTTTGCGGTGGCCTCCGGTCCCCTCGCCGTGGCTCGCGCCTCGTGTGGGAGGTGTCCGGTGCCCTCGTTGCGGCGGATCGGCACACCCTCCAGCACGCGAAGCGACTGGATCAGGCCCGGACGCATCGCCGCGGAATGCTCCGGATCCGTCAGGTAGGCATTCAAACAGTAGAACTTCCCCGTCAAGTGTTTCTCGTCGACGACGCTGGAACGTCCGTCCGGCTCGGGGCGAGCCTCCAGAACGCGGGCGTGGATATCGTGAGCCTGCGGGTCATTAAAGATGGGCCGGGTTTCGCCCGTGTGAGGGTCAAGATGGAAGATACCGTGGGTCGAGGTTCCGTCGGCCGGCCGGCGCGAAACCAACACGCCGCCATCGCTCGCCGGCGACGGCGAGTGGTAGAGCACCTTGGGATCCCGGCTGATCGGCCGATGAGAATAGTAGTGGCGTCGCATGGCGATCGAGGCCAGTTGCCCGGCCCCGTCCCAGCCAACCTGGTCGGCTTCGACGAATACCACCAGACCGTCGCGGGTCACACAGGGCATGTGCTTGATGCGGCGCCCCTGGTCGCCCGCGTACAAGGCGTAGTCGGCGCCGTCGATGTTCACGCCGAAGAGGGTAACCCGCCCACTGGAGCCGCGCCGCAGGTGCATCCGCTGCCAGCTTGCCATCAGCACCCGCCCGTCAGCGACCTGCACCGGGTCCATGTCGTTGCTCGGGTTCATGGTCAGCCGGCGTACGTCGCTGCCGTCGAGCCGACAACTGTACAAATCCGTGTCGAGGTCGGCCCCCTGCTCGTTCCAGAGCCCGGCCGCATCGCTTACGAACATCACCTGGTACCATGGCTCGGTCGACACGATGGTGTAGAGCGTCGCCTGGTACGCGGGGCTGCGGCAGTTGCCGGCGTCGCGGGTGATCTGCCGAGCACCCGAGCCGTCGGCGTCCATCTCCCAGATGTTCCATGCCTCACCGGCGTTTCGCTTCGCCGAAAAGAGGACGCGCTGACCGTCAAAGGACACGTCGCACCCGCACGCACTGCTGAACCCCTCGGTAAGGACCGTTAGCCTGCCGTCGGGATCGAGCCGAACGATCCGGCCCCGGTCGCCGTAATCGTGACGAAGGGTCCCGCCGCCGCGGCCCTCCAGACGCTCCATCTGCGCGTCGACGGGGAGCTGCGTAAACACGATCGGCGCGCCCGCCAAGTTGCCGGCATGGGGGGAAGGACCGCGGCTGTCCACGGCCCGCAGGCCGGAGTTGCCGCCGGATTCATCGGTGGCAGAGCGTACCTCCGGCGGCACGCCAGCAGGAGAAGGCTGGTCGGACGACACGGCGTTACCGCTCGGCAGGCCCAGGGCGATCGCCGCAGCCCAAGCGGACGCAACCTTCGCCGACCTGCCGCTCATGCGCACGCCCCGCCCCTCCGCTTGACGAATGGTGCTCTGCGGGCATCGGTGCCGGCACGACGCTCGAAACGTCCCGGCCGCGGTGGATACACAACGGCCAAGGCCGTCTGTCGGGCCTCTGGCTCCCGAGCATCCCGGACCGCCAGTCCACCGCCGCTTTCGGTCCCGCGCGTGGCTGAGAGGTTCCTCGCCAGCCTCCTCGCGGGTCGGCCCGGGCCCGGTACGATCGTCCTCAGTTGCGGAACACGCCCGGTTGATCCTCGCGGCCTGCCGGCGGCCGCGCAGGAATTGTACCTCAATCCGCAGATTGTTGCGTAACGAAGGTAACCAACGCCGCCCACGCGTCTTTCGGTCTGACCACAATCAAAATGCGTGCCAGGAGCCCCTGGCGCCGCCAAATACGCAGGGGCGATAACATTTCGAGCCAGGGCGTCGGGCGAGCACTCGTTTTCGGTCGGTCGGATCGGGCTTTTCGCCCCCGGCAGTCGGCATGAGCCAGCGAACCTCGTTTTCGTTCCAAATCCGCAGGTGGCCGTTCGGCTGCCTCGTCCCGAGACCGAGCGCGCAGACATGGGACACCCTCAACGCTTCTGGGGCAACAGACCCAGGTGCCGTCGCAATTTGACACAACGACCACGCCACGCGACCGGCGGTCCGTGCCCAGTGCCGGGAGGACTCCGCGATCGCCCCGCCTCAGCCAGGTGGACTACGCGATCGCACGTCTACCAAGCGTAGCGGCACGTCGCGTGGTTGGCGCGGAAGGCTACCCTTCCCCCGCTTGGAAACAGCGGGGCTGCACGATTTCAGCAAGAAGCTGGTACAAAGTAGGACCGATAACGGCTCAGAATTGGAAGCTTCTTGGGATCATCGTTGCAGGAACGCAACGCGGAGAGTCGCTCTTCAAGGTTGTGGGATGGGGCAGCTCGTTCTCGCCCAATCTCACGCCGGGGAGACGATGTAGGGCCACCCTGCTACCTCAGGCGTGCGAGGTGGTACGGCTCCTGTCTCGGCGGGCAGGTGAGGCCAGAGCCCCATTCGCCCACCCGTGAACGAGTGGGGCGAACGGCTCGTGCGGTGCACCCGGAGGGCGAGGCGACGCAGAACGCCCTCACGATACCCACTGCGGAATGGCTGGGCCCCGAAGCCGCTGGTGGCCGGCGAGCGGGGGCTGCGGTATCGTCGAGGAGCGGAGGGCGACGGGCCGACTCTCTTGCCTACACGTGCTCCATGAACGTCAAGCTTTTTCGGGTCATTCTGCCTGTAACGGATATCAATCGGGCGGCTCGCTTCTACGAGGCCGTGCTCGGCGCCGAGGGGAAGCGCGTCTCCGCCGGCCGGCACTACTTCGACTGCGGGGGGACGATCCTAGCCTGCTTCGATCCCCGGACCGACGGCGACGGGTACGATCCGACGCCCAACCCGGAATGGCTTTACTTCGCGGTCGACGATCTCCAGGCGACGTACGAAGCCTGCCTAAGAGCAGGCGCCACTACCTGCGACGGAGAGGTTCACGGAGACCCGGCCGGCCAGATCGCTCAGCGCCCCTGGGGCGAACGATCGTTCTACGTCGAGGACCCCTTCGGCAACAAGCTGTGCTTCGTCGATCGGGCGACGCTGTTTACCGGCCGGTAGACAAGGCGCAGCCCTCCCGCGGCTTTCGTGCTTGGGGCCTGCCAACCTGCCGAGTTCCGAACCGTCGCTCACCTACGGGGCGAAGTCATCCGTCTTGGTGTATCCCTCGGGCAGCTTGAGCTTGAAGGCGTCGGCGTCGATCGGCGGATCGACCTTGAGGTTCTTGAGGAACTTCTGCTGTCCGCCCTCCGGCTGGTTGGGGACCCGGAAAAAATCGATGCGTCCCCGCGGGAGGAAGTCCTTTTTCGAGAAGTACCAGGTCGCTTCCTGAGCCTGGTTGGCGTAGCCCACGTGGATCTCGTAGCAGTCCTCCCCACCGATGGTCTTGCTGCCGCGCAGCTCGTGCTTGGTGGCGTTGATCTCGTCGGTAAAAGGCGTCTCGTGAACAAACTCGACCATCAAACCAGCCTGCAGCGGCCGGCCGATGGTGCCGATGACCGCCGGATCGATGTCTTCATACGCCTTCTTGTTGGCGTGATCGATCAGGAAGTAGACGTCACCGTCGCTGCCCCCGGTGAGGTGCTGAACCTCCTCCGAATCCGGCCGCTTGATCTTGATATCGGCCCGGTACTTCTGCGGGCGCGTGCCGACCACCCCGGTGAAGAGGTAGGTCCCCTCGCCCTTCGCGGCCCGGGCGGCAGCCGCGCCGGTCCCCTCGAACTCGACATCGTACTGGACCGCCTTGACCGCCTTGGTGGCCTCGTCCACCTTCTTGAGGATCTCCACCGGATCGGTCAGCTCTCCGGACTTCTTCTCCTCCTCGCTCCACGCCGCAAACGGCGTCAGGGCCAACCCCAAAACCAGCAGGATCTTTCGCGTCACCATTGAGTATCTCCTTTGCCGACCCGACCATTCGAACTGAATAGCCGAAACCGGGTGAAGCGTACCTCAACCGTCGTGCCAAGGCCATGCCCCAGGCGGCGAGTCTTGTCGGGATTTGTCGGAGACCGCGGCCCGCGTCGCCCGCAAAGCGCCGCTTCCGACTCGGTCCCGACTCACGCCCGAAACGCTCCCGAGCCGGTCCCGAGCCGCGCGGCTTAAGCCCGCGCGAACGTCCGGCCTCGCGGGTGCTTCCGATCGGGGCCCTCGATCAGCGCTTCACACGTCAGTGCGGGGACACCCCGCATCCGCTCGCTGGCGCTCGCGGCTCGTAACGGAGCTACGGTCCTTCGTACCCCTCGGGGACGTGCAGCATGAAGCTGTTGTCGTCCAGCGGCGGGTCGACGACCAGATTGGTGAGCACCCGCAATTGCCCCCCGACCTTGCCGTTGGGCATCTTGAACACGTCTTTGCGGGCCCGGGGAAGGAAGTCTTTCTTGGCGATGTACCAGACGGCGTAGGCGTCCTGTGCCGCCGGGTTGTCGTAGATCACCTCCACCTCATAGCAGTCCTCGCCGCCCATTTCGGCGCTTCCCTTCAGCACCTGCGACTTGCCGTTGATCTCGTCGGTGAACGGGGTGGGGTGGAGAAACTCGCCCATCACCCCGGGGGTGTAGTTCCGCTTGACGTTGGAGAAGACCTTCCAGTCGGTGCCTTGCGTCACCTTGCGGGTCTTGTGGTCGATGAGGAAGCGGATCTTGCCGTCATAGCCGGCGGTGATGTCGGAAAGAAAGGTGGTGCCTCCGGCTCGCTTGGCGCGGGCGGAGATGAGGAACTTCTCCGGCTGGTTCTCGGCCCATCCGGTGAGCAGGTAGGTGCCCTCGATGGCCGGGGTGATCGTCTGCGCCGCATCCAGTCCTTCGACGGTGACGTCGTATTTGACGGCTTGCACCGCCTTGGCCGCCTCGTCGACCCGCTTGAGGATCTCCAGCGGGTCGGTCAACTCGCTCGCCGGTTCGTCACCGGCGTACACGGCCCACGGGGCCAGCGCCAACGTCATCAACCCGATCGTCGCTCGTCTCATCGCTTCGGTCTCCTTGCTTGCCTGAGGTGCCGCAGCGTACCTACGTCGCCCAACCATGGACGACCCGCGGGCGGGCGGTCCCGACGACACCGGGAACCCGCGCGGACGCCGGCGGTGAGGGTGCCCGGCCAATCGCCTCGGCTGCGGGCACTTGGTTACTGTGGTGAATGATACCGCGCCGGCGGAGCAAGGGCCAGCGAGCCCGATTCCCGTTCGGGGGCACGTCGCCCACAGATTGAAGTGAGGGTTGCAAATGGGTTCGTTCGGGAAAGTACTTTTTTTCGGTGGTGTCATTTAGTGGCACTGTATAGCGAGCGACGAAGCGACGAAGCGATGGCGCGACGGAGCGAGGGAGGGCGGGAGACGAGGGGCGGCTGCGGCGGGCGAACTTGTGGGTTGGTTGCTTGGGGGCGACAAGAAAACGGGGCTCATCGTGGTTCATAGCCGTAGTCGCGGCGGCGGATGAGGTGCCCGGGCAAGAACGCCGGCGGTGATCGGTGCTGCGGCGCGGCGGCGGCGATCGGCAGGGGCGCCCGCCGCCGTGGGCGTCGGATGTGAAAGCGTTACGAAGCGCGACGGCCGGCCGTGGCCGCCGGCCGCTACAGGCGACGAGGCAGGCAGGATGCCTGCGGTATGTCACGCGACTTTTGGAGCAGCGAACCAAATTACCGTGCGCAGTATCGCAACACCGTCGACTCCGAAAGTTCGCGCAGGCTAAAGCCTGCGGCTCGGGTCAGCGCGTTGACTTGCGCAACAGGGCGTCAGGCAGAACCCGGCCGGGCTAAGTAGGAACGCAGAATCTTTCATGCTGCCTTCTTTTGACGAACGTCGTCATGATCGAACATGAATCCCATGCGGTGGCGGTGGCCGTTGATCCGGGAGACTCCCTGGCGGAAGGCGGCCACCA
>Ga0214473_10002477_pt1 | contig 22664 bp, 22 predicted proteins | sample RVTome_7_FD_203509 | JGI IMG/M metagenome (GOLD analysis project Ga0214473, IMG submission 203509) | Soil microbial communities from uranium-contaminated site in the Upper Colorado River Basin, Wyoming, United States - RVT98D197 | ecosystem: Environmental > Terrestrial > Soil > Contaminated >... | reverse complement strand
GACGCTGGCCTGCGGCAAGTATCGGTTCAATAAGCTGGACTTCGGTGAGATCGAAGGGCTGCCGCGGCTGCTGGACATCGGGCAGTGCAATGACGCCTACTCCGCGGTCAAGATCGCGGGCGCGCTGGCGGAGGCGTTCGGCACGGACGTGAACGGTCTGCCCTTGAGCCTGATCCTCTCCTGGTACGAGCAGAAGGCGGTGGCGATCCTACTGACGCTGCTGCACCTGGGGATCAAGCAGATTCGCATCGGACCGAGCCTGCCGGCCTTCGTGACGCCGCCGGTGCTGGAGGTGTTGGTGGGCAAGTTCGGTCTGACGCCGATCACCACGCCCGAAGAGGATCTGAAGGCGATCCTGGGCTGAGCCAGCCCGGCTGGCGAGGTGGAACCCGAGCGGGGGCGCAGCTTCGGAGTTGCGTCCTCGTCGCGTTGGGGCGGGCGGCTCGCGTACGCGGACTGATGAACACTTGTCGCAGGAACGCGCCAGAGATTCCTGCCGAGACACGGAAAAAGACGGCGCGACTGCAGACGGGTGAGCACGACTCCGCAGCAGCAATTTCAGCGCAAAGGTGGGAGCAAGGGTGCGAGTACTGATCGCGGATGATGAATGGTTGGTCGCGGCAGCGTTGAGGAAGCAGATGGAGTGGTACGGACATGAGGTGGTCGGGACGGTCGGGTCAGGGGCGGAGGCGCTGGCCCGGTGCTGCGCGCAGCGCCCCGATCTGGTGCTGATGGATGTCCAGATGCCGGAGATGGACGGGATCGCGGCCACGCGCCGGCTCATGGAGCGGCGCCCGACGTGCGTGGTGATCGTCACCGGCAGGGCGGATCTGGAAGAGGCGGCGGAGCAGGCGGGGGCGATGAGGTATGTGGTGAAGCCGCTGCTGGGGAGCCAGATTCCGATGGTGGTGGAGGAGGCGCGGCGGCGGTTCGGGCGGTTCCTGGAGGTCCTGGAGGAGTCGAAGAGCCTGGAGAGCGCGCTGGCCGGGTGGTGCACGGTCCAGGGCGCGACGCACGGGGCCTCGGTCCGCGACGGCATCTCGGAGGAGGAGGCGTACGAGAGGCTGCAACAGCAGGCGTGGAAGAGCGGGGTGACGCTGGCGGAGGCGGCGGAGGGGGCGAACGGGAACGGGCGGCACTAGCGCCGGCCGAAGGTCGCGGGCAACTCGAATCCATCGGCAAATGGGTTCAGGAATCGCACGCCCTCCAGTGACTTCCACCCCTGCAAGTCCTCACTCAGCACCACCGGTATCTGGTTGAGCTTCGCGGTGGCCCACACCTGGGCATCCCAATATGACATCTGGTGCTCGGCCGCGCCGCGGGCGGCCTCGAGGACGATGGACAGCGTCACCTCGCAGACAGTGAAGGTATCGGCTAGGGTTGCCAGCATACGCATCGCATCACCGGGGGCCAGCGGGTGCCGCAGACGACGCGTGGAGGCAGAGAAGAACTCGGCCAGGATCTGTGTGCTGATAGCCGCATTGCCAGCGGTGCGGAGCTCGTCGACTAGGCGCGCCGCGCGGGCCCGTTTATTCGGCTCGCCGCGATCCATCGCATAGACCAGGACGTTCGAGTCAACGAGGAGCGCGCTTGCCATAACGGGCCATTCTCTCCTCGTATAGGTCGTCGCGCGTCCACGTCCGCTTCCCAGGCAGGGGTCCCAGCGCGGCCCGTCTCCGGCTGAACTCGAGGAACTCATCGAGCGCGGCGGGGTTTGTCCCGCCACTAACGCGTCGAGGCACGCCCGCGTCTATCGCCCTCCGGACCAGCGCGGCCTCTGACACGCCCTCCGCCTTGGCCTGCTGCTTCAGCAGCCGGTCCTGCCTCTTCTCCAGGTAGATCTGCTTGCGCACCTTCGTGGACATGATCCATGCCTTTCTATACATCACATTATACATCAGGTAGCAGAGAGGTGCAACGGCAAGCGCCGGTCGCGATGGAGCAATCCCGGGACAGCGAGAGATCACAGCAGGTTCCTCTGTCCTTTCGCCCCTCCCCGCTTCTCTACTCTCTCCACCCCGAGGTGCTGGTAGGCGCGCTCGGTAGCGGTGCGGCCTTTCGGGGTGCGGGCGAGGAGGGCGGTATGGAGGAGGTAGGGCTCGACCATGTCCTCCAGGGTCTGCGTCTCTTCCTGGAGGGTGGCGGCGATGGCCTCGACGCCGACCGGGCCGCCGAGGTGCTGGTGAACGACGACTTCGAGATACCGCCGGTCGAGGGCGGTGAGGCCGAATTCGTCAATGCCCTCCAGCGCGAGGGCGGCGTCGGCGATGTCGGGGGTGATGTGGCCGCCGCCTTTGACCTGAGCATAGTCGCGGACGCGGCGGAGGAGGCGGTTGGCGACGCGCATGGTGCCGCGGGAGCGCTGGGCGAGGACGCCCGCGCTGGGGTCGTCAATGGCGATCTGCATGAGCTTGGCGGAGCGCCGGAGGCCCTGCATCAGCTCCTCCTCGGAGTAGAAGTGCAACTCGCGCATGATGCCGAAGCGCTGGCGGAGGGGCGGGGAGATGAGGCCGGCGCGGGTGGTGGCCCCGACGAGGGTGAAGGGCATGAGGCGGGAGCGGTAGATGCGGGCGTGCGCGCCCTTGTCGAAGATGATGTCTACGTGGAAGTCCTCCATCGCGGGGTAGAGCAGCTCCTCCACGGTCTTGGGGAGGCGATGGACCTCGTCAATGAACAGGACGTCACCCTGCTCGAGGTTGGTGAGGATGCTCACCAGGTCGCCGCCGCGCTCCAGGGCCGGGCCGGAGGTGCCCTTGAACTGGACGCCGAGCTCGTTGGCGATGATGCGGGCGAAGGTGGTCTTCCCCAGGCCGGGCGGGCCGTAGAAGAGCGTGTGGTCGAGCGGCTCACCGCGCTGTCTGGCGGCCTGGATGGCAATGCGCATGGCCTCGATGACGGCGGTCTGGCCGATGCACTCGTCGAGGGTGCGGGGGCGAAGACTCCAGATGTCCTCGCGCTCCTCGGTTATCTGCTTCGGCGCGTCAGCTTGCTTGCTGGGCTGCTTCTTCGGCACGGGCTATCCTCTCGCGCCGCGGTAGACTTCGTCGAAGAGCTCCTCGGCGGTCTCGATCTTGGGGTTACGCTTCAGCGCGGCCTCGAGCATGGCTTGGGCTTCGGTGCGGGAATGGCCGAGCTGAGTAGTGAGCACCGCGAGGACTTCGGCCATCACATCGTCGAGACTGGGCGCGACCACCTCGGGTGCGACCGCGGGGAGGAGGGCGTACTTCGCGGCGCGCTGCTGCAGTTCGGCGATGATTTTCTTTGCCATCTGCGGGCCCACGCCCTTGATCTTCAGCAGGGCCGCCTCATCTCCCTCGGCGATGGCGCGGGCCATCTTGCCGACGGGGCTGGCGAAGATGCTCATGGCGCGCGTGGGGCCCAGGTCCTTGACGCGGATCAGCTCCTCGAAGAACTCGCGCTCGAGCTGGTTCGAGAAACCGAAGAGCTTCGGTCGCGTCGCCTGCTCAGGGTGATGGTACAGAATGTACAACTCGATCTCCGAGCCGACCGGGCGGTCGCGGAGGCAGTACTCAACGTAGCCGGGGAGGTTGACCTCATAGCCGATCCCGGCGACCTCGACGATGACGGTGCCGTGGGACCTGGCGACGATGGTTCCTTTGAGATAACCGATCATAGTCGTCCTTCGGCGGGCGTCGGAACGCCCGCCACTACAGCGTTGCTCCCTCCCGCGTTGCCCCCACCAGGGCGAGGGCGAGGGCGTCGCAGATGTGCTCGTTCTTAGGCGGCGATTCGAGGCGCAGCACGCGCGTGACGGCGCGTTGGATCTGCTCTTTGCCAGCGCGACCGGAGCCGGTGAGCGCGCTCTTCACTTCGGCCGGCGAGACCTCCAGAATGCGGGCGCCGTTCAGCGCCGCGGCGAGGCAGATGGCGCCGCGGACGTGGCCCATGATGATGGCGGTGCGCGGAAAGCCGTAGTCCGAGTACAGCCCCTCCAGCACGGCCACTCCCGGCCGCCACTCCCTGATCACCTCCGCCACTTCGTTGTAGATGGCCCGCAGCCGCTCCTCCAGGGGCTGGCGGCTGTTGCTTCGCGCGCAGCCCGAGGCGCGGACCAGTGGCAGGCCGTCGCCGACGTCCAGCACGGCATAGCCGGTAGCGGTGAGACCGGGGTCAACGCCGATAACGCGCACGGTCATGCCTCCGTGTGGGAGGTTCCACGCACGGAGGGAGGTGTCCTATCGGGGTTGGGGGCTAGGGGCCGAGGCCGCGATCAGCCGCCGGTCTTCCTCTCCAACTCGCTCAGCGTCCGCTGCAGCTTCTTGAGCGATTCACCGTAGCCGGCCCAGTCGCCCTTGCGCTGCTTTTCAAGGGCCTCCTGGAGCTCGCGGTCGGCCTGCTGCACCAAGCTGCGGACGTCTTGGGGCAGAGGTGCGGCCGGGGCCGGCGTGGGCGCGGCGCCAGGCGCGGGCGGCGGGGCGCCGGGCGCACCGCCGAGCCGGGTTGGCTCCTCGACCACCGTGGTGGGCGGGGCCTGACCGAGGAGTTCAGTCAAGGCCTCGGAGAAGGTAGGGCCGAACGCGATGCGGCCGTCTCCGCGCGCCACGACCACGTATTTCAGCTCCGGAATCGCGTTCGCGCCCGTGGCGCTCAAGTAGTACGGCTCGACATAGAAGATGGCATTGTCCATGGGAAGGACCAGGAGATTGCCAGGGAAGAAATTTGACCCTTGTTGGTTTAGCAAGGTCTTGATCTGGCTGAAATCCGCGTTCTGGTTAATGGTGGCCTCGATCTGGATCGGTCCCCACACCTGTTCGGTCTTGGGGAACTCGTAGAGCAGCTTGCGACCGTAGGCGCCGGGGTCGCACTGTCCGGCGAACCAGGCCACCATGTTGGGCTTGTCCTTGGGGGTGAAGGGGAGCATGAGCAGGAATTCCGATTCGACCCGGTCGGGCAAGCTGAGGATGGCATAGTAGGCCTGCATCGGTTCGTTGCCGTTGCTGCCTCCCATCATCTCCCCGGTGCCGAAAGTCTTGGCAGACTCGCGGGCCACCTCCCACTGCTCAGTGCCGTTGAAGAATACCTGGGGATCGGTGACATGGTAGGCGGTGAGCAGGGCGCTCTGGACGTTGAACAGGCCCTCGGGGTAGCGGAGGTGGGCGTTGAGCCCGGCCGGGAGGTCGGCGAGCGGCTTGAACACGCCCGGGAAGATGCGCTGGTAGGCTTGGATGATGGGGTCATCGGGGTCGGCGAGGTAGAAGCCCACGGTACCGTCATAGGCGTCAACCACGACCTTCACGGCGTTGCGGACGTAGTTTACCGTCCCACCTCCCTGTGCGTTGTAGGGCTGAGAGTAGGGGAAGCGCGAGGAGGTGGTGTAGGCGTCGAGGATCCAGTAGAGACGACCGTCATCGCCGAGGACGAGGTAGGGGTCGTGGTCGTAGGAAAGGAAGGGAGCGAGATGTTTGACGCGGGGGACGATGGTGCGCTCCCAGAGCAGACGACTCTTGCTGGTGATGTCGGGGGAGATGAGGATGTTGATGTCGCCGAAGCGCACGCAGGTGGCGAGGCGCGCCAGCGGCGAGAGGGGCACCCCGCCTTTGCCGGAGTAACGGGTGTACGACATCTTGCTCGCTTCGGTGAGCGTGTAGTCTATCTCATCCGTCTTGGTGATGCCCACGATCACGTAGTCCTCGGTCAGCTCACCATAGTAGATACCCGGGCTGGTAACCTTGAGGCCGACCGAGGACTTGGGAGGAATGTCCTGGATCACGTAATTGGGCAGGCCGGACTGGACCGCGTCGGTCACGGGTGACATTACGAGGCCATAGCCGTGAGTGTAGTAGATGCGCTTGTTCTGCCACTGGCGCTTGGTGGGGGGCACCACGAGTTCGCGGGCCGCGAGCATCACCTGGCGGTAGCGGCCCTGGATGGTGTAGCGGTCAATGTCCACGGAGTTGAAGCGGTAATACTGGGCGAGGGCCTGCTGCTGCTGGTAGGTGGAGAGCAGCGGCCGGTAGTCCCACAAGCGCACGTTCTCGATGGTGGCGACATTGCGCTTCACCTCCTCGGGCCCGAGCAGGGAGACGCTGGACATGGGCCGGCGCTGGACATCGTCGAGGTCGAAGCCGCGCTGGGTGAATTCCAGGTTGCGCGCGATGTAGGTCTTCTCCCGCTCAAACTCGGCCGGCTGGACCTGGAAGCGTTGGATGACCGCGGGGTAGATGGTGCTCAGGAGCAGCGAGATGGCCGCGAGGAAACCGAGGCCTGCGAGGGGGAGCCAGATGCCCCGAGAGAACATGGACACCAGCGCTATGCCGGCTACGGCAAGGGCGATCACGAACAGCACCCGATAGGCGAGGAGCTGCGCGTTGACGTCGGTGAAGCCAGCGCCGAAGACCGCGCCGCGGGTGGAGTAGAGGAGTTGATAGGCCTCAAGGCGATAGCCAAAGGCCTTCACCACGAGGATGAGGGCGAGCAAGATGGAGAGGTGGGTCTTCACGTGGGAGGCGAGGGAGGGGACGCCGCGCAGCATGCGGATGGCTTTGTCGAAGTAGTGCACGGCGGCGGTGACGATGAACACGGCGATGAGGGTCAGATAGCTCCACTGCCAGAGGTACTGCCAGAAGGGCAGTCGGAAGACATAGAAGCTGACGTCGCGGCCAAACACCGGGTCGGGGAGGTCGAAGGAGGTGGCGTTGCGAAACAGGAGGAACTTGTCCCAGTGGGTGGCGGCGCCGACGGCGACGCCGTAGCCGACGACCACGGCGAACAGGAGCAGCGCGAGGTAGAGGTAGCGGCTGACGAAGAACTCCATCACCTCTGCGATCTGCTGGCGGAGCGCGGTCTCTTCCTGATACCAACCGGTTCGCGGCGCCAGGCGACGGGCGATGGCGGCGTTGATCAGCACCAAGGCCGCGAAGACCAGCGCGAAGCATACACCCAGGCCGAGCTTGGTCTGGAGAATGGTCAGGAAGACAGCGGGGTAGCGCACATCGTGTCTGAACCAGAGCCATTCGGTGTAGAGGTTAAGCAGGATCGGCAGCAACCAGAAGAAGAGCAGCAGGACCGCGACCAGGATCATCCAGCGAACGGCCCTGCGGCGGACGCGGCGGCCTCCGAAATCGGCGTCGAGAATGCTCATGGCTCATGGCCTCCTGTGGCCGCCGGAGGCGGCCGGGGTAACGCTTCGCCACACAGAGGAAAGCGACCTCCTGGGCGAGGGTTAGCGCGTGCGCTGATAAGTGCCGGTCAGTTCGGCCGTGGCGAGGACGTGGCCGTCTATGGCCTTCCTCAGATCGTCAGCGCCGGCTCCAGGCGGCAGATTCACCGGCGCGTCAAGCGCGTAGAGATGAAAGATGTAGTGGTGCGCCTTGCCGGGCGGGGGGGAAGGGGGGGTGTAGCCGCGGCTCCCGGCGCTGTTCAGGCCCTGATACGGGTAGTCAGTCACGGCCACGCCTGACCTTGAGATGTCCTCCGCCAGCGAGGTGGACCCTGGGGGAAGTCGGTACACCACCCAATGCGTGTAGGTGCCTCTCGGCGCGTCAGGATCGTCCATGATGAGCGCGAATCCATTGGTTGTCTCGGGAGCACTGGTCCAGGCCAGCGGAGGCGAAATCCCCTGGCCGTCCGCGGTGTACTTCGTTGGGATCGCCTCGTTGTTACTGAACACCGGACTGGTGAGAACGAACCCAGGGACGCCGCTCTTTGCCGGCGGCTGGGACGCGGGTTGGCCGCAGCCCGCGAGAACCAGGGCCAGACTGAAGATGAGCAGGCGGAGCATCATCTCGCATTCTCCATCTTGTGTTGCCACGTTACGCCAGGCCTGTCCGATTGCCTGTCTCGCGTTGTGCGGAGGCCGTTACATGCGTCGCCGCGCGACAAGCTGATAGCTTCGGTGTCTAACTCGCCAAAGCAGTCCGCTGGGAGGAAACCAGTGTTCGAACCCATTGTCCGTGGCGGGATCGTGATGATACCGCTGCTGCTGTGCTCGGTCGTAGCCCTCATCGTCGCCGTCGAGCGCTGGCTGTATCTTGGCTCCGCCAACGTGGACACGGGTCGGATGATGAGCAAGATTCGCGCCGCCCTGGAGCGGGGATCGCCGGAGGAGGCGCGGGGAGTGTGTGAGGCCAGCCCAGGGCCGGTGGCGCGCGTGCTCGCGGCGACGCTGGCGCACTTTGGGATGCCCAAGGAGGACCTGCGCGAGGTAGCGCGAGAGGTGTCGCTATCCGAACTGCCGGTGCTCGAGGGGCATCTCCCGGTGCTGGCGACGATGGTGACGGTGGCGCCACTGCTCGGGCTGCTCGGCACCATCTCGGGGCTGATCAAGGTGTTCAACGTGATCGCGGGCGGTCACATCGGCGATGCCCCGGCGCTTTCGAACGGCATCGCGGAGGCGCTGATCACCACCTTCACCGGACTGTGCATCGCGATTCCTTTCCTGGTGGTGTACAACAGCCTGTCCGGGAAGGTAGAGGCCCTCACCCATCAGATTGAGCTGCGGGTGACGGAGCTGCTGAACATCCAGTCCGGGGCCGGGGTGCGATCATGAGCAGTGAGTTCGTGCTGCCGCGCCGGAGGCGGCGCATCCGGCCCTATCTCGATCTCACCGCGATGATTGACACGGTGTTCAACCTGTTGATCTTCTTCGCGGTGGCGACCACGTTGACCGGCAGTCGCCTGGGGATCACGATGCAGCTTCCCTCCGCCAAGACGGCCCAGCCGGTGACGGAGCGCGTGGTGCTGGCCCTGCGGCCGGGAGAACTGCCGCAGGTCAACGGCCGCGAGGTGACGGTGGAAGAGATCGGGCCGGTGTTGAACGAGGTTACCGCGGGCAACCGCGACACGCAGCTCGTGGTGATGGCGGACAAGGCAGTGCAGTATCAGGCCCTGGTGAAGGCGCTGGACGAGGCGCGGAACGCGGGTTACCACCGGATCGCGCTGGCAACCGCGCCGGAGCCGGCAAAGGATCGGGAGTGAGATGGCCATCGCTGCCGCGGCCACCCCGCGACCGAGGCCGAGCGCGGTACGGTTCCGAATCGCCACCGCGGTTTCATTCGCGTTCCATCTCCTGGTGGTCCTGCTGGTCGGGCTGATCGCGGTCGGAGAGCCCACGGAGGCGCCGATGGAGCCGATCGAGGTGAGCCTGCTGGCCGCGCCCGCGCCGAAGCCAGCCGAGGTCGTGGTGCAGGCCACGCCGGAGCCAACCGCGACGCTGCTCCCGGGCGGGGGCGCGCGGCACGCGAAGGTCGTGCGCAACCCATCGCCCATTAGGTCGTCGCGGCCCTCCTCGCGGCCGGCTTCGAATGCGGGGGGGAAGGCGAAGGCCGCGTTCGGCGCGCCGCGGATTCTCACCTCGAAAAGCGGGACAACGCCGGCCGGGCAGGTGGGCAGGGGCAGCGCGCCCTTCGGGCCGGGCGGTCAGGAGGAGGTCCCGGGCGGCGGCCCGACCTATGGTCCGGGCGTAGGCGGCGGCCCGGAGCCGATCTACCCGAAGCACGCGCTCGACCGGGGACTGGAGGGCACGGTGACGCTACTGGTGGCGGTGAGCGCCAATGGGGCGGTCGAGCGGGTGGCGGTGGCGTCCAGCTCGGGGCACGCGCTGCTGGACCAGGCGGCGGTGCGGGCGGTGCAGAAGGATTGGCAGTTCACGCCCGGCGTGACGAAGGGCAAGCCGGCGGGGGGCAAGGTGAAGATGATTTTCCACTTCTCCGGGGGCGTGGTGAAGAGAGGATAGCGCTGAGATGCAGAGATCGCAGTCATATCTGAAGCTGGACCTGGTGCTGGGCGTGATGACAATCGCGCTGTTATCTCCCTGCCTCTTCGCTGGCACACCGTCGGGGTTATCGGTGAGCAACGAGTTCGTGCGCCTCCGGGTCAACCCCGGCCCGCAGGAGGCGGGGCGGTTCGCGGTGGACACGACGGGGGGCGATCCCTCGCGGGCCTCGGATAATGACCAACCCTTGATCTACGGCAGCAGCGCGCCGTGGACGTCGTTTGCGACGGTGCTGGTAGACGGCAAGGCCGCGGTGTTTGGCGGGCCCAGCACGCGGCGCGCGGGCAAGGGGGTCGCGATCGGAGAGGTGACAGCCGCGCCGAAGGTGGAGGGGGAGGCGATCGTCACCGTGTCTCGTGTGGGCGAGGTGGAGGTGAGGCAGGAGCTGACTTTCGCGCGCAGCCCCACTACGCGAGTGAAGGACGCGGCGCACATCAGTTACGAGGTAACGAACCGCGGCGCGGCCCCGCATGAAGTGGGCCTGCGAGTGGTGCTGGACACGATGCTGGGGGCAAATGACGGCGCGCCCCTGCGCGCGGGAGAGAAGGCGATCAGCACCGCGACGCAGTGGCGCGGCGAAGCTGCCCCAGATTACTGGCAGGCCTTCGACTCGCTCTCCTCCCCTGCGGTGATCTCGCAGGGGGCCTTGCGCGGGCCGGAGTTGACACCGCCTGACCGGATGGTGATGGTGGACTGGGGCACGCTGGCCGATCATGCCTGGTACTTCCCCTTGGTGGAGGGCGCGGACTTCACCCGCGCCGGCGAAGAGGAACAGGACACCGCGGTGGCGCTGTACTGGGACCCGAAGCCGCTGGCGCCGGGTGAGACGCGCGTCTATGCAACGTTGTACGGCGTAGGCGGCGTCTCCCTCAGCCCGGCCCAGCTCTCGCTCGGGCTCACCGCGCCGGCCGAGGTGGATTACCAGTATGAGGACACGCGGTCGTTCGCGGTGGTCGCGTATCTCGAGAACAGCGGCGGGTATGAGGCGAGAGCGACGAAGTGCACGCTGGCGTTGCCGAAGGGACTCAAGCTGGAGCAGGGAGAGGCGGCGGAGTCGCTCGGGGTGCTCAATCCCGGTGAGACGCGACAGGTGGCCTGGCGGGTGAAGCCCTCCGGCGAGGCGGGCGGAGCGCTGAGGTTCGCGGCCTCGGTGACCTCGGAGAACCTGGAGCCGAACCGGGTGGAGCGGGAGATCATCGTCAACAGCCCGCCGCGCCTCGCGATGGCGGTGAAAACACCGACCACACTCTCCGTCACCCCGCAAAACCGGTACTCACCCAATCCGTTCGCGGTGGAGGTGACTACGTTCAACCGCGGCGCGCAAGTCGGCCGCAATCTGGTGGTGACGCTGACGCTGCCGGAGGGGCTGAGGCTGATGGAGGGTGACGCGACGCGTGTAGCCGAGCGCATCAACTCCGGGGAGAGCAAGGAGTTCACTTGGAAGCTACTAGCTACCGGTCTGCCGGCTGGTGACCTGGCGCTGAAGGTGAAGGCGACCGCGGCCGGGGCGAAGCCGACGGAGGCGAGGCATGTGGTGCAGGTCCCCTTGCTCACCCCGGAACTGCGGGTACACCCCGCGGCGCAGGCCGTCCCGCGGCTCACCGACGGTCAGCCCACGCTCATCCCGGTGGAAGTGACCGTCGCGCCAGCACGAGAGTTCCTGGGAGCGAAAGTATCGCTGAGCTACGACCCGGTGGTGCTGGAGCCGCTGTATGTCCGGCGCGGCGAGGCCTTCGTGGAGGCCGGGCGATTGCTGTCGCCGTGGAGCGCGGGTCGTGTGAGCGAGGGACTGATCGCGGAGGTGGGAGGGCAGCGAGCCGACGCGCCGCTCCTGAACGTGGCCGAGGCCCAGGTGTTCCAGGTCGTGTTCATGGCCAAGGGGCCGGGGGAGACGGCCTTAACGCTGGAATCGTCGGCAATGTGGGGCGCGGGGGGGAAGGAGATGGCGCATCGCACCGAGGGAGGTCGCATCACAGTGAAAGCGATGGAGGAGAACTGATGATGGCAGTCACACGCGCAGCACAAATCGGACTCATCGGCGTCGCGGTGCTGGCCCTCGCGGGCCTGGCCTGTGCGGAGCAGGCCGAGCAGCCGCAGGCCGCGCCGGCCCCGCAGGTGAAGGCCGCGGCCCAGGCGCAGGCAAGTCCCGCACCGAAGGCCGCGCCCGCCCCGGCGCCCAGCAGCACGCCCCTCCCGGACCGCGTCACCGCGCTGGAGAAGCAGGGATTGGTGCTGACCGAGGACATCGGCAAGGCCCGGCTGGAGACGCGCGCCAGGCTGGAGGAGCTGGCCAAGCGCCAGGCCGCGGAGATCGAGCGGCTGAACCGCGCGCTGGCGGAGCAGCGGGCGCAGACGGAGGCCGAGCGGAAGAAGCAGCAAGAGCGCAACCAGAAGCTGTGGATCGCGGTGGGGGTGCTGGCGCTGGGGGTGATTGCCAGCAACTGAACGGCGATTGAGCGTGGGGGCGCAAGGCTGAGCGCCCCTATGCACACCACCGCAGCGTGTTCTCGACCAACTGCTTCGCCTCGTCCTCGCGGTCGCAGTCCACGTTCAGCATCAGGCGACGCGGGTCGAAGACGCGGCAGGCCTGCTCCACCTCCGCGACCGCGAGGTTGAAAGTGATGTTCACGCCGGCTTCCTGAATCCCGCGCAGCATCTTCTCGTGGCGCAGGGCCGACGTGCCGGGCGCGGGGACCCACTGAATACAGCGCAGATTGCCCTGCGCGCAGAGCATGGGCGCGTGCGCTTCCGTGCCAAGGCCGTCGAGATGGAAGGCCCCTTGATCGAGATGCCGGAAGATCGCCGCGAGATCGTCGAGAAAGAGGTTACGGAAGGCCTGGGGTGAGATCAGTGCGCTGATGTCACACTGGGTCATGTAGGTGCGGCCGCGGGAGAGGAGGGGCCACCAGGGAGTGCTCACCTCCTGGTACTGATGGATCAGACCGTAGTTGTGCTCATAGGCCTCCATCCAGAGCTGGTGGCAGTGGTCCACCGCGGCCTTCACCGCGCTCGGGCGTTCGGCGATATCCATCAGGATCTGACGGCCCACCGCGCTGGCTACCACGTCCCCACAGCCCCCGATGTCGGTGATGGCAACCACGACCTCCTCCCCCACCTCCTGCAACAGCGTCTCGGTGGACTGCATGATGAGCCTCCACCATTTTCCCTCGGGATCGAAGTGCAGGGCCAGGAACTCCTCTATGTCGGAGAGGAAGGGCGGGAACCAGGTGGTCTCGGGATGGGTGAGATCGAATTCGCCGCCGATACAGCCGTGCAAGACGCCGGGCCCGAAGTTGACGAAGAAGTGGGGGAAGCCCTCGGCGTAGTAGGCGGTGCGCGCCAGGCGGTAGCGCGCGGACTCCACCATCACGCGCGGCAGGACGCGATCCTCCGGCTTCTCGTAGCCGGGCCGAGAAACGGAGCGATCGGGCTCGTCCTTCGGCGCGGTGATGAAGAGGAGGGGACGATCCGTGTCCGCGCCGGCCCAGAAGCGGTCGAAGCGTTCCATGATCTGCGGGTATCGCGGTGCGAATTGCATGTCGTTCTTTCCTCAGTAGTTGCTGCCGCGGACCTCGCGCACGGCCGCACGGACGAAAGTGAGTTCGGCGCGTAGGGCGGAGAGGCCTTCTCGCCGGCGGTGCGGAATAGGTGAGGATCCGCGGGCAAGGAGCGGGTAGTGACGAAGAACGATCGAACCGCTATCAGAGACCTGGCAAAGCGAGTCGCGGAGATCGCCGCCTGGCCGGAGCAGGAGGAGAAGCGACGGCTGTGGTACGCGCAGAACTCCTTGCGCGCGCCGCGGCCGCTGGTGTTCTGCTCGCCGGAGGGGTCGTGGATCGAGCTGATCCCGGAGGAGTCGCTGGCCTGTAAGGAGGAGCAAGCGCGGGAGATCGAGCGCGAGCTGCGGAGGGCCGTCTACGCACAGCAGCACTTCGCGGATGACCGGGTGTGCGATGACGTGTATCGGGTGGGACATGCCGCGCCGAGACCATCGTGGGGCCTGGAGCCGACGTTCCATCACACCGAGACGGAGCGCGGGTCCTATGTCTGGGACCCACCGATCAAGACGCGGGCGGACATAGACCGCCTCCAGACGCCAACGGTGGTGGTGGATCGCGAGGCAACGCGGCGCAATCTGGAGTTCCACCAGGATTTGCTCGGAGACATTCTCAGGGTGGAACTGCACGGCGACTGGTGGTGGGCGTTGGGACTGGTGGACGAGTGGGCGCGACTGCGCGGGATCACCCAGATGTTTCTGGATATGAGCGATGACCCCGCGTTGATGCACGCGGGGATGCAGCGACTGATGGAGGGGAAACTGGCCTGGCTGGACTCACTGGAAGGTCAGGGCCTGCTGGGGCTGAACAACGGCAACGACTACGTCGGCTCGGGAGGTCTTGGATTTACCGACGGGTTGCCCAGCTCAGGGTTTGCGGGCAAAGTGCGCCTGGTTGACATGTGGGGCTTCTGCGAGGCGCAGACTTTCTCCGAGGTCGGCCCGGCCAGACACGAGGAGTTCGGGCTACGCTACCAGCTCCCGATCCTGGAGCGGTTCGGGCTGAACTGCTACGGTTGCTGCGAGCCGCTGCACCTGAAGCTCGACCTGCTGCTGCGGCAGGTGCCGCGGCTGCGGCGTGTCTCCGTCTCGCCGTGGGCCGACAAGCGCATCAGCGCGGAGAAGCTGGGAGCACGCGCCATCTACTCCTGGAAGCCCAACCCGGCCTACCTCGCGGGCGTTGATTTCGACGCGGACTTGGGGCGGCGGGACATACGCGAGACCAGCGGAATCTGTCGCACCCACGGTTGCGCGCTGGAGATCATCCTCAAGGACACGCACACGTGCAACCACCAGCCTTGGCGGTTCGACGCGTGGACACAGATCGCCATGGAGGAGGCGGAGCAGGTCGCGGGATAGCGCTACCTCTGCGACTCCCGCGGGCGACCGGAGGCGGCACGGTTGCGCCCATCGCCGCGTCGCCCTCCCCCCCCTCCTCGGCCGGACGAGTTGGCTCCCGAAGATGACGGGGTCGGTGGGGCCTCCATCGTCTGAGGCACGAGCGAGAGCGGCGGCAAGACGGTGCGCGGCGCGCTGACCGGCACAGGCAGTGTCAGGCCCATGATCTCCCCGCGTTGGTACCAGCCAGGCAGTGCGAAAGCAATGGCCTGATAGGAGCCTGGGGAGAGGCCGGTCAGCGTGAAGCTCCCGTCGGCGTCGGTAACCGCCTGGGCCGAGGGGAGCGAGGTGAACGGTGTCGGATAGCCCAGGTCGCCGGGCTGCTCGCCGATCGCGACGCGCGCGGCCGGGAAGCCCTGGTCGTTGCGTATCAGCCGGCCCACCACAGGTACCGCGCCGCTCGGCCTGGCGGAGGCGGAGGGGAGCCCCCGCGCGAGCGCCTGGTCGGCCTCTCTGGCTACCGCCTCAGACTGCAGGATGATGCGCGCGGGGCTCAACTCCGTGTCTCCACCACGCACGCGTTCGCCGGCCCGCCGCCGCGCCGCCTCCGCGGCAACGCGGGCCTGGCGGAGGTAGTCACGTGCCAGTGCGGTGTCACCGGCCGCCTGGGCGCTACGCGCGGCGGTGAGATAGGCGTAGGGCTTCAGGTCCCAGCGACTCGCCCGGGCTGCGACTTGCGCGGCCCGCAACGCCTCCCTCGTCTTGCCCTGTCGCGCGTAGAGTGTATTGAGGGCCAGCCCCGCCTCTGCCGCCTGACGAGAGGACGGGTAGCCCTGAAGGAGGCGCTGATAGGCGTCAGTCGCCAGTGTGAAGTCCAACCACGCTTCGCCCACCTTGGCGCGCTGGGAAAGGGCGAGGGGAGCGAACGGGCTGCGCGGATACTGCTCGGCGAAGGAGAGCAGCGCCTCCGCCATGCCCATCTCGCCGGATTCGATCACCTGCCGAAGGGGCTCTTGGCCGGCGCGGTAGATGAGGAACGTCGTGGCCTGCGCGGCGTTCGTGTGGGAATGGGAGCGGGCCAGTTCGAAGGCGGCGTTATCCGCCCAGATGCTGTTCGGATACCTATCGAGGACCAGCTTTACGCGCTTCAGTGCTTGGGGCGTCTGGGCCGCGGTAGGCAGTAACGGCGCGGGGTGCCCCAGTTCCGCCTGGAGATAGAGCGGGAAGGCGGGCCCGAAGAGCCAGGGCACGGGCAAAGGCCCGTAGACGCGGAACGCCTGCTGATACGACATCCAAGCCTGGTTGCCAAGGGCGGCTTCGTTCCTCATGATGTAGGCGAGCTTGCCCGCAGCTCCGGTAGACACGTATCCTAGCAGGATGGCGAGCACGAGCAGTCCCTGGCGGAAGACGGCCCGCGCTCGCCGCGGCGCGGCCGGACGCCCCAGCAGCCGTCGGTTCCAAGCATAGAGGAGGGCCGCGAGGAGAAGCAGCGCGAGCTTGCCATAGAGCCACAACTCCGACATCGGGGCACGGCCGAGATAATCGGAGAAAGTGTGCAGCGTCAGCAGCGGGTTGAACTGCGAGCCGAGCAGGAGGTCGCAGGCCCAGAACGCGCCGGCGACTCCCAGGCCGATCAGCGGCTGTCGGGTGGCGCTGGCCAGGGCCATCGCGAGCGCGGAGAGGAAGAGCGCGGACACCAGCCCCGAAAGCACCGCGGGAAGGACCGGGAACCCCGGAACGATGAGGCGGCAGATCACCAGGGGGGGGATGAGCAGCACCAGCAGGAACGCGAAGATCGCCGCTAGCCGTTGGAGCAGCAGTTTCTCGATAGAAATGGGCCGGACGAAGACGAGCTCGCTCACACCTGCGTACTCCGGGGCCACCGCGTAAGCGCACAGCAGCGCGCTGAGGATGGGAGCGAGCAGCTCAATGGTCTGCACGGCCTTGGGCAGGTTGGCCAGACTGGAGGTAGCGATGCTCCAGAAGAGCGCCAGTTGGGCCACCACGATAGGAGTGACGATCAGCCAATAGCCGTGGCCGAGCAGGATGCGGAGGTTGTAGGCCCACAGGCCGCGGTGTCGGTGTGCGGCGGTCGTGGTCATAGGCGCCCTCATCGCTCCCCCACGAATCGGGCGACGGCCGCCTCCAGCACACCCGGCTCCGCGCTCACGGGGCCCTGGACGATGGTGCGGTCTCGATCGAGCAGGAAGATACTCGGCACTTGCTCTACTGCATAAGCGGTGGCCGCCGGAGAGCTCAGCCACGGCTGTCCTGACGCGAAGTGGGTGCCCCGATCCCAAAGCATGATCACCTCAGGCCCGGCCTCCCGGGCGAAGGGGGAGAGGGTGGCGGAGTCACGGTCCACGCACACCGCGACGCAGGTCAGGCGGTCGCGGTAGCTCGCGGCGAGTGTCTTCAGCGCGCCGATCACCGGCACCGAGGCCGGGTCCGTCGGCCCCCAAAACGCGAATAACACGCGACGACCGGCATAGTCATCCAGGCCGACGAGGCGACCACGCGCCTCCGGCAGCCAGAAGCCCGGGGCGCGCGTGCCGCGCTCCGCGGTCTGGTGCGAGATCGCCGACAGCACCGGATCGGGTTCAGTGAGCGCATCCGTGCCCGCGGCATTGAGCGCGATGGCCAAGTACACACCTCCCGCGAACAGCGCGGCGGTGAACCGCGCCAGGCCGCGCCGGGCCCCGGTCACGATGGACCTGCCATGCTGGTGAGAGGAGAACGCGATCAGCGCCGCGGCGAAGCACGCGCCCATCGGCCAGTGCTGGGCGACGGTGACGTCGAAGACTGACGGCAAGTGCTCTCTAGCAAGTGGCACCGCGACCCAATATACCGCCGCGAGCGCGGCGGCCAGCGGCGACACGAAGATGGTGGTGAGGGCAAAGCCGATGGCGGCAGCCAGGCCAAGAGGAACCAGACAGCGGGCCAGGGCGTGGCCATAGATCGCGAATTGCCAGGGCGTTCCACCCGAGATCAGTTGCCCGAGGAGAACCGCGACCAGCGCGAGAATCACGATGGCAAGCAGAGAGAACCAGAGGCCGAGGAAGCGAGAGAACACCAGCAATGGTCTGGTGCCCGCAGGCTTGGCCAGCACCAGCTCGAGGGAACGGTCCTGCAGGTCGCGGCTGGCGGCGGCCCCCCCGAACAGCACCGCGACCACACCCAGCCCGATCAGGGCGGCCTGCACCACCTGGTAGCAGGCCAGCGCCGCGGTGGTGTCGGCGGCCGTCGCGCGCCATAGCGCATGCAGCGCGCCGACGGCCGAGAGGCCCCAGAAGGCGGGGCCGCGCACCCCGAGCTGAAACTCGCGGCGGGCTAGGCCGGCGGCAAAGCGGAGGTCAGACCAGGAGGTCCGCATCGGCGGTAGCCTTCTGCTTCATCGCCCAGACGTAGGCGTCATCCAGAGTCGGTTCCGCGAGGTAGCCACGGGGATGCTTCATCTCCTCCTCCACGGCCCGCACCTGCAGGCCGGTGGCGGAGCGGAAGATTCCGGTGACGAAGTAGTCCTCCCGCACCCGGGTCAGTTCCTCATCCGCGATGTCAACGATCCAGGTCTTGCCCCGCAGCGGCGTGAGCAGGTCCTCCGCCGGGCCGGCGAAGAGGAGCACGCCGCGATGGAGGATGGCAAGCCGGTCGGCGGTGGAGGCGACGTCGGAGACGATGTGAGTGGAGAGGATGATGATGCGCTCGCCGGCGAGTTCGGCGAGCAGGTTCCGCAGCCTGATCCGCTCCTCGGGGTCGAGGCCGGAGGTGGGCTCATCCACGATCACCAGCTCCGGCTCGTTGAGGAGGGCCTGGGCGATGCCGAGACGCTGCTTCATCCCTCCGGAGAATGTCCCTACCTTGCGGCCGGCGACGTCCTCGAGATTGGCGCGAACCAACGCGCGCTCGATGCGGCCCTTGCGCTCCTGGGGATCGTTGACGCGGCAAAGGAGGGAAAAGTAGTCCAGAGTCTCGTAGGCGGTAAGGTTCGGATAGAAACCGAACTCTTGGGGCATATAGCCCAGGAGCTCACGCACTGCGCTCTTCTCGCGACGGAGATCGAGCCCGCCGATGGTGACATCTCCCGCAGTGGGCTCCAGCAGCGTGGCGAGGATGCGCATCAGGGTGGTCTTTCCCGAACCGTTGGGTCCGAGCAGGCCGAAGATGCCCGCGGGAATGGTGAGGTTAAGGCCTTGGAGCGCGACCACACCGCCCGGGTAGACCTTGCGCAGGCCCCGAATCTCAATCGTCATAGGTCCGTTCATCGAAGGCTCCCAGGCAGCGTCACTTCGCGGACGCAGTTGTTCCCGAAATCGGCAACGTAGACACTTCCCTCCGGTCCGACACACAGGCCGGCGGGCTGTGAGAAACGCGCCTCATCACCCCGGCCGTCGGCCCACCCGGCGGTGCCCTGCTGGCCGGCGAGGGGCGACCCCGGAGACAGGTTGCTGCGGTAAGTGAAACCGTAGAGGCCGTGGGAACGCGCGTCTGCAATCAAGATGCCTCCGCGGACGACCGCGACGCCAGAAGGAACGGCAGACAGCTTGCGCAATCCATCCCATTCCAAGCGGGAGAGCGGACCGGTGGCTGGGCCGGCCCAGATGCACCCAGTGGCAGCGTCGGTGACGTGGAGGATTCCGCCCACCCAAGAGAGGCCCGTGGGTGTATCCATTTCCCCCTCGGCCGTGGCCACCGTGCTCACGACACCGTCCGCGACCCGGCGCACGCAGTGATTCCCGGCATCGGAGACGTACACCGTACCATCGCCGGCCGCGGCGAGGCCGACGGGATAGCGGAACTGCGCCTGCATCACGGGGCCGTCCTTGTACCCGCCGGTCGGTCTCCCCAGCTCGTCCTTAGGGGTATCACTGCCGGCGAAGGCGGCAACTACTCCGGCCGAGCTGACCCGACGGAGGCGGTGATTCCCGGTATCGGCAATGAGGAGACTGCCGTCCGGCAGGAGCGCGATTCCCGCGGGAGCGGAGAAACGAGACCCTTGCGCAGGGCCATCGGCGTATCCTTCGCGGGAGGTGCCGCCGGCGACGGTGCTGACCAGCCCAAGGGCCGAGATCCGCCGGACTGCGTGGTTGCGGCTGTCAGCCACATAGACGTTCCCGTTCCGGTCGGCGCAGACCGCGGCCGGGCCGTCGAAGCGGGCCTCGCCGGCGGTACCGTCCTGATGCCCCGCCTCTGGCGCGCCGGCGAGGGTGACCACGACGAACCTGGGATCGCCGGACGGCGTCTCCGACGCGGACCCGCCCTGGCTTCCCCCACCGCCCTGCCTGGTCGCGGCCGTGACGCGCGGCTTGGCCGGGCCGAGCTTCTGCCAGTAGACGATCTCGATCGCCACCAGAAGCGCCAGGATACCGACGGCAACGACGATTGGGGAGGCCTCCCGTTTCATGCGATCTGACTCAACTCACACCCCCACCAGCACGCGTAGCTTGCCACCCCAGGTGAGGCCCCGCCTGATCAGACGAGCTTTTCTCCCGTGCTGCTGCACCAGATACTCGACTCCGTCAATGACCGTGGGAACCCGACCTCCCAGGGAGGCGCGATAGAGGAGGCGCTGCTGACCGCGCCGAGAACCCAGTTGCCAGAGCGCGTCCCGCTCTTGGGCATAGAGCACGCGGCCGGAACGCAGCAGCACGGCGTCGGGCGCTAGCCAGTCCGCGATGGAGGTGGCCTCGCCGCCGGACAACGACCGCGTCTTCACCGAGCAATACTGCTCGGGCAAGGCGGCCTCCCGGGAAGGTGCGGTCCAGGCCAGCCGGTTGCCGAGAAGGAGCGCGCCGCGGCGGCCCGGCTCGGAGACGAGGGGCTCCACCTCCCCGCCAGTGATGCGCTGCCGGCGCACGCGCGTGGTTCCGCCGGAGTACTCCGCCCAGTAGAGATCCTTGGAAACCACGGCCAGCAGCTCGGCCTCGCCCGAGCCCGAGAGCAACCTGACCGGGTGCAGGCGATCGTTGCGGTGTGTCATCGCCCAGACGGCGGTGACCGGCCCACCTGCTACTACGAAGGGCGCCGCGGGAAGCGCAGCCGGACGCTCGGCCAGCCAGCAGATCCACTCATCGCCGGATACGATCTGGGTCGCGGGAGAGGGAATTGGAACGAGCGCCTTCTGCCGGCCGGAGTGCAGCTGCACGGACCACATCTGGGTGGGCCCGCCTTCACGGTCGCGGCGGGAGAGGTAAGCGCGGCCGTTGACCACGGCCAGGCCGCCCAATTCCGCGGCCGTGAGAAGGGCGCGGGGGGCGGCTCGACTCCTCTGCCTCACCACCAAGCAATCGCCCCCGGGCCGGCGCTCCAGCCAGGCCAAGGCGCCCCGATCGCCGACCGGAGGCGCGAGCAGCTTGCCTTGAAGCTCCGCCACCGGGCGCGGCTTGCCCCAACGCGCGAAGGTGTAGGCGAACAGCGCGAGGAGCGCGACCAGCGCCAGCAGAAACAGCAGACGACGCAGCATTAGCAGCCCATACTCAAACGCTCGTCCTTGGGACGCGCAGGGGTGGTCTCCGCCTGGCCCGCCTCTTCTCATATTGGTTAGACGAGGGAAGCGGCAATACCTTCCCCCGCGCCCCAGGTAAACAGGAAGATCGGGGACGGGTGCGAACAGCCCTGGTGTCGGTCCCGATGCAAGAGGAGGAACGCAAGTGTCAGCAGGCGACCTGGGCGGACAAGCCATGGACCTGGCGGGACTGGTGGAGTACCAGCCGGGAGCAGTGGTGAGCCGCACCCTTGTTGACAAGGCTGTGGGGACGATCACGCTGTTCGCCTTCGCCGAGGGGCAGGGGCTAAGTGAACACACGGCGCCGTACGACGCGTTCGTCACGGTCCTCGACGGGGAGGCGGAGATCGTCATCGCGGGTGAGTCCCACCGGGTCGCGGCCGGCGAGATGATCGTCATGCCGGCCCATCGCCCGCATTCGCTCCGGGCCATCACCCGGTTCAAGATGCTGCTGGTGATGATCCGGTCCTAGAGAGGCCCGAGTCGTCCTTCGCACACTAGCCAATCCCCAGGTCTGACTTGTGGAACAGCGCCGCGGGTGTGAGGCCGGCGGAGCGGAGGTTCTCCTCCGCTCCCTCCCCGCGGTCTATTACATAGATGATCCGCTCCACCCGCAAGCCGAGGTTGGCGAGTCGCTGGGCCGCGTTGATGGCCTGACCTGCGGTGGTTAGCACATCCTCTACTAGGACCACGCGTTCGCCCGGGTTCCACACCCCCTCCACCTCTTTGGCGGTCCCGTAACCCTTCGCCTCGCGGCGGACGATGAGGTAAGGTAGGCCGGTCTCGAGGGCGAGGGCCGCGGCGAGCGGCACGCCGCCCAGCTCGACTCCGGCCAGTCGGTCCGGCGCGGGTTCGGGGAGGAGCGCGGCGAGGGCTTTGGCGATCTCGCGCAGCAACGCGGGATCGGTCTCGAACCGCCATTTGTCGAGGTAATACTTGCTCCGCTTGCCGGAGCTGAGCACGAAATTCCCCTCGAGGTAGGCGGCTTGTTTGATGGCGTGGGCGAGCTGCTCGCGCGTCATGGTTACCTCTGTAGGGCCGGCGTACCCACGCCCGCCGCATAGTGGCGGGCATGGGAATGACCGCCCGGGAATCAGACCTACAATCAGTACTCGATCCCGCGTCGCGCGCTGACGCCGCGCGCGAACGGGTGCTTCACGGCCTTCATCTCCGTCACCAGATCGGCCGCGGCAATGATCTCCTCTGGGACGTTGCGCCCGGTGAGCACGAGCTCCACCTGGGGCGGCTTGGCGCGGATCAAGTCCATCACCTGATCCAGCGTCACCAGGCCGTGGGTGAGCGCGGCAAGGATCTCGTCCAGGATCACGACGTCGAAATCGCCCTCGGTGATGGCGCGGCGAGCGAACACAGCACCCTCTTGCGCTTTGCTCCGGTCCTCATCGGAAGGGGGCAGAAGCCACCACGGAGTGCCTGACGGGGCCTTGCCGGGGTCCCCCCAGTGGGAGGCGGCGAAGGCGTGAATCTCCAGGTCCGGGGCGAGGCGTTCTGCGCTCCGGCGCTCACCCTTGTCGCGG
>Ga0214473_10002476_pt1 | contig 22668 bp, 18 predicted proteins | sample RVTome_7_FD_203509 | JGI IMG/M metagenome (GOLD analysis project Ga0214473, IMG submission 203509) | Soil microbial communities from uranium-contaminated site in the Upper Colorado River Basin, Wyoming, United States - RVT98D197 | ecosystem: Environmental > Terrestrial > Soil > Contaminated >... | reverse complement strand
TCCATCCCCGGCATCTTGAGGTCCAGGAGAGCGATGTCGAACTTCTCCTGGTTGGCCAGTGCGATGGCGTCGAGCCCGTTCGACGCGGTCCGGACCTCGAAGCCCCGCCTGGTGAGGCGCTGCGCGATGGCGTTCAGGAAGCGCGTCTCGTCGTCGACGATGAGGAGCTTGATCGCGTGTTCCATTGGGATCTCCTTCTCGAGTTCGGACGAGGACGGCACCAGGCCCTCGACTCCCTTGGTGATCTGCAGCTTCTCCGCTCTCCCCGGGGCCGTTACTCCATCGCCAGAGGAAGCTCCACGGTGAAGGTGCTCCCCTTCCCCGGGGCGCTTTCCACGTAGAAGGCGCCGCCGAAGCTCTGGATGATGGAGTAGCTGACGCTGAGCCCCAACCCGGTGCCCTTTCCCGGCTCCTTGGTGGTGAAGAAGGGCGAGAACACCTTCTCGAGCTGTTCGGGGTGCATCCCGCAACCGGTATCCCTGATCGCCACCGCCGCCCGGCTCTCCCTCAGCAGCGATACCACGGTGAGGGTGCCACCCCCGGGCATGGCGTCAATGGCGTTCTTCACCAGATTCACGAACACCTGCGCGAGCTGGTTTCGATCGGTCGGGATCTCCGGGATGCCGCGATCGTAGTGGCGCTCGACGACCACGTTGGAGATGGCGAGCTCGTTGCCCAGCATGGCGTCGAGGACGTCGTCCAGGATCGCGTGGAGGTCGTGCGGCTCGACCCTGACCTGGGTCTGGCGCACGAACGTCAGGAGCTTGCGGGTGATGTCCCGGCAGCGGAAGACCGCCTCGTGAATGGCGTCGAGGTGCTCGGGGAGGTCCAGCGGTTCGTCGTCGACCTGTGCCAGGGAAGGGTCGAGCGAATCCCGGATCACCCCGACTTCCTCGGCGATGATGGCCAGGGGGTTGTTGATCTCGTGAGCGATCCCGGCGGCGAGCTCGCCGACCGACGCCAGCTTCGCGGCGTGAACCAGCTGGCCCGAGAGCTCCGCTTCGTACCGTTCCGTCGCAAGCTGGGCTCCGACGACCTGCCGGGTCCGGAACAGGATCACCATGCCGGCGAAGAGAAAGACGGCCAGCGTTCCCAGGAAGAAGCCGGTGGGGAGGCCCACGATGCCCGCTTCCGCCCCGCCCCGCGCGTCGGTGACGACCAGCGACCAGGGAGTCTGCCGGAGCCAGGCAAACGCGTAATCGGGGCGACCCGTCTCTTGGTCGGCGGGTACGAAGCCCCGCTCCGGCGTGGGCGGGGGAGTGAAGAGGGACTGGCGAAGAAGCTCGCCGACCCTGGGCGCGGTGACCTGAAGCATGCCCTGGCTGTTCACGATGGCGGAGTGGGCCTCGCTCGCGCCCTCGAGAGTGGTCAGGTAGTCGGAGAGACGCTCGGGAGAGAGGGCGGCCCTGAGGATCCGGGCCGCTGCTCCGTCCCCCCTTCGAACGGCAATGGTGAAGTGGGGCTGGTTGCGAAAGCCCCGGTAGATCTCCGTGATGACCGAGGACCGTCCCGGCTCCATGAGCTCCTTGAACCAGTCTTCACCGTGATAGTTCACCCTTCCCTGGTATTCGACCGGCCCCACGTAGCCGATCAGATCACCCTCCCCGCTCACCACTCCCAGGTCCACGAAGGCATCGCTGGTCTGGAGCAGGCTGGAGAGGAATCCGGGGAGGCGTTCCTTCCACCCCCCATCCCCGAAGCGAGGATCGTCGATGATGTTGTCGAGATTGACCAGGCGCTCCCGGAGGAAGAGATCGAAGGTGTTCGCCTGTTGCTCGGCGATCACCTGCAGATGGACACGCCGGCCATCCCTTAGGAGGTTTCGATACTGAAGGTTGAAGAAGATCGCGAGAAGGATCAGGGGGACGAAGTAGAGCAGCGCGAGACGTCCCAGGGTATGCCAGAAGAGCTCCCGGGAGTGGCCGCCCCTGCCCGCTCCGTCGCCGCCGGGCGTGGCTCCAACCGACTGGGCAGCCATGCTTCACCTCGCTTCTCGCAAGACTACCGGACGCTGCCCACCGGGCAAGGCGCCCTGCGCACGACCCGCTCGGCGACACTGCCGAGGAGCGCAGCGGCGAGGGGGACGTGACCGTGGACGCCGAGCGTGATCAGGTCCGCGCCTTCCGCCTCGGCGAGCTTCACGATCGCGTCCTCGGGGCGTTCGCGCATCACGCGGCACCGCACCCGCCAACCCTCGTCGCGGAGCGAGCGGCTCCACTCCTCGAGCTTCTGCTGGGGACGGCTCTCCACCCCGTCGAGCGCCTGGGCGATCTCCGCACCCGCGATCGCCTCGATCTCCTTGGGGATGTAGTGCGCGTAGAGCAGCACGATCTCCGGCCGCCCCAGGACCTCGCCGAGGCGGAGCGCAAGCCCGAGGGCGCGATGCGCCGGGGGCGAGAAGTCCACGGCGACCACGACCCTGCGGAGCGGGAGGCGCGGGGGCAGCGGGGCGCGCTCGGGAACCACCAGGACCGGGCAGGTCGAGATGCGCATCACCCGCTCCGCGACGCTCCCGAGCAGCACGTGCGCAAGTGCGGAGCGACCGCGCGCGCCGAGGAGAGCGAGATCGGCTCCCAGCTCCTTCACCGCCTGCGCGATGGTCGCCGATGCGACGCCGATCTCGAGATGGGTGCGGCAGGCCACCCCCTCCCGCTCGGCCCGTTCGCGCAGCGCGCCGAGCTCTTGCTCCGCCGAGCGGCGCCACGAGTCGAAGGCGCTCTCGATCAGCGTGCTCTGCTCGAGGGGCGGTGAGCCGACGGGAGGAGACCAGGGCGGAGCCCGCCAGGCGTGGAGCACGTGCAGGGTGGCTCCGGCGCACTTGGCGACCGCGAGAGCGTAGTCGAGGGCTCGCTCCGACGACGCGGAGAAGTCGACCGCGGCGAGAATCGTGCGGATCGGCCCGCTCATGGGCTCCCCCTTCACTCCGTGGACGCGCGCCTGATTCCGCGCCCTCGGGGTCCGGATTCCGGTCGTCGTGTCCCTATTCTCAGACTTCCCGGTCTTCTGCGCCAGATCGCCGACCGGTTGGCGAGGACTCCCCGTGACGGACCGCTTCCGCGCGAGGCCCGGAGGCAAGGGGCACCCACCCGACCCTGGCTCCGCGACACGAACGCGGCCACCCCGCACCTGGCCACGGCACGACGGGGTCGACCGGACAGGCGGATTCGAGCTTATCCTCTGGCAGAGGCTCGAGGACGAACTCCTGCGATCCTTCTCGGACTGACCCCCAAGGAGGCCGGCCCATGGCGGAGCGACCGATCACGAACGCCGAGATCGCCGAGGTGCTGGAGCGGGTCGCCGACCTGCTGGAGGCGCAGGACGCGAACCGCTACCGGGTCCGAGCCTATCGAACCGCTGCGGAGACGATCCAGCGGCACCCGACGGAGCTCGCCCAGATCCTCCGCGAAGGGGGCGTCGAGGCCGTGGATGCCCTGCCCACCATCGGCCGCACCATCGCGGCGCACGTCGCCGAGTTGGTGCACCGGCGCGACCTCACGCTCCTCGAGCGACTCGAGGGGGAGGTCTCGCCGGAGCGCCTGCTGGCCACGATCCCGGGCATCGGGCCCGAGCTCGCCGCCCGCATCCACCAGGACCTCGAGGTCGACACGCTCGAAGAGCTGGAGGTGGCGGCCCACGACGGGCGCCTGGAGCGGGTCCGCGGGTTCGGGCGGCGGCGGGTGCGCGCGATCCGCGAGGAGCTCGGGTCGATCCTCGGGCGCTCCGCGCGCCACCGCGAGCGACGGCGCGCGTGGCTCGAGGCGCGTGGGGCCGAGCGCTACCACGCCGCCATCCTGGTGCGGCCGGAGGTCGCGACGCTCCTCGCGGTCGATGCCGAGTATCGCGAGCGAGCCGCGCGAGGGGAATTGCAGCGCATCGCGCCGCGGCGCTTCAATCCGGAGCACCGGGCCTGGCTCCCGATCCTCCACGCCGAGCGCGACGGCTGGCAGCTCACGGTCCTCTTCTCCAACACGGCGCGCGCCCATGAGCTCGGAAAGACCGAGGACTGGGTCGTCATCTTCTACTCGCGCGACGGCGAAGAGGGGCAGTGCACGGTCGTGACCGAGACCCACGGACCGCTCGCCGGGCGGCGCGTGGTGCGCGGCCGTGAGACGGAGTGCCGAGCCGAGGGCGCCCCGACCGCGCGCGCCGCCGCCCCCTCCGAGCGCCCGCTCGAAGAGAGCGACTCGAGCGCGAGAGGGGCGGGGGGACGGTGACACCCATGATCTGGCTCTGGGCGGGATTCATCCTCCTGATCCTGGCGCTGCTCGCTCTCGACCTCGGCGTCTTCCACCGGCGGGCTCGCGCGATCGGCACGGGAGAGGCGCTCGCCTGGAGCGCCTTCTGGATCATTCTCGCCCTCGTCTTCAACGTCGCGGTCTTCTTCATCTACGAGCGCAACTGGATGGGCGTGGGACACCCCGGGATCGTCGATCTCGACGGCTGGACGGCAGCGCTCCAGTTCTTCACGGGATTCCTCGTCGAGAAGAGCCTGAGCCTCGACAACATCTTCGTGATCGCGCTCATCTTCGCGTACTTCCAGATCCCGCTCGCCTACCAGCACCGGGTTCTCTTCTGGGGGATCCTGGGCGCGCTCCTGCTGCGGGGCATCATGATCGCCGCCGGCGCCGCGCTGATCCAGCGCTTCGACTGGATGGGCTACGTGTTCGGCGGCTTCCTGCTCTTGACGGCCGTGCGTCTGCTGGTGGCGCGCCACGCCAACCTGGAGCCCGAGAGGAGCCTGGTCGTTCGCCTGGCTCGCCGTCTCTACCCGGTGACGCAGGAGCTTCACGGCACCCGTTTCTTCGTCACTCAGGGTGGCCGGCGCGCCATGACGCCGCTCTTCCTGGTTCTGCTCATCGTCGAGACCACGGATGTCATCTTCGCCATCGACTCGATTCCGGCGATCTTCGCCATCACCATGGACCCCTTCCTGGTATTCACCTCCAACGTCTTCGCCATCCTGGGCCTGCGGAGCCTCTACTTCGCGCTCGCCCCTCTCATGAACCGCTTCCGGTATCTGAAGACGAGCCTCGTCCTCCTCCTCGCCTTCGTCGGCGTGAAGATGATCCTCTCGCACCACTGGCCCGTCCCCACCCCCGTCTCGCTGGCGGTGATCGCGGGGATCCTCGCGGCCGGGGTCGTGGCCTCGTTCGCAGCGGCGAGCCTCGAGAAGACCCCTCTCCGTCCTCCCATGGCGCGCGAGCTCGAAGAGCGGGCCTCCTCGTCGAGCGGCGCTGCGAGGAAGATCGCGGTTCTCGTGGTCGGATCCACCCTCCTTCTGATCGGCGCCGCTCTGCTGGTGCTGCCCGGCCCGGCCTTGCCGGTTCTCTTCGTCGGCCTCCTCGTCCTCGGCACCGAGTTCCTCTGGGCGCGCCGCCTGCTCAAGCGGCTCAAGTCCGAGGTCGAATCGATCACACGACGGCGCCCCGACAGGAAGGCCGGGAAGGGACGAGGCGCCGGGCCGACCGCCTAGGGTGTGGGGCGCCGCGTCGAGAGCTCACGCTGCATCGCTCACCGGCTCGCTCCTGCGGCCGCCGATCCACCCCCGCCTGCGAAACCACGCCAGGAGCCCCAGGCCGAGCCCGGCCATCAGGCCCCAGCACGCTGGATAGCCCCAGCGCCATTGGAGCTCCGGCATGTACTCGAAGTTCATGCCGTAGACCCCGGCCACGAAGGTGAGAGGGATGAAGATGGTCGCCATGATGGTGAGCGTCTTCATCACCTCGTTCAGGCGGGTGCTGGTGCTCGACAGGTAGAGATCCATGAGCCCGACCGCCATGTCTCGATACGTCTCGATCGCATCCAAGGTCTGGAAGGCGTGGTCGTGGACGTCGCGAAGGTAGGGCTTCACCGGCTCCGTGATCGGAAGCTCCTCGTCGCGGAGCAGGGCGGCGACGGCGTCCCGCTGGCGCCACTGGATGCGATGCAAGGTGAGAAGAGTGCGCCGGGTCGCGTGGATCCGCGCGAGCGTCGCGTGGCTCGCGTGCTCGACGACCTCCTCCTCGAGGGCATCGAGGACGCCGCCGAGCGCCTCGATCACCGGGAAGTAGCCGTCGACCAGGGCATCGAGGAGTGCGTAGGCCAGGTAGTCCGGACCCATGTGGCGAATGCGCGCCGCCGGCGATCGGATCCGGTCGCGCACCGGATCGAACACGTCACCCGGCCGCTCCTGGAAGCTCGCGACCCAACCCGGCCCGAGAACCAGGCTCAACTGCTCGATCTCGACATCCCCGGTCTCGGTGACGTTGGCCGTCTGGGCGATGACGAGGAGGCGCCCGTCGTGGAGCTCGGCCTTGGGGCGCTGCGGAACGTGGACGACGTCGGCCATGGCCAGCGGATGGATCCCCAGCGCTTCGCCGATCTCGCCCAGGATAGCCTCGTCGCCGAAGCCCACGACGTCGATCCACGCCGTCGCGCCCGGCGCTCCGATCAGATCTCGAAGCTCCTCCGCGCGCTCGACTCGCCGCTCGCTCAACCGGTCGGGACCGTACACCATCAGCGAGATCTCTGGCCTCGGCGCGCCCGCTGGCAGCACCATCGCGCCCGGAACCGCGCCCGGGGTCGGGCCCCGACGCGGGGCCACGCTCGGCGTTCCCAGGAAGCGGAGGGCTTCGCGGGGGATCTCCGCGGGAGCCTTGGCGATCCGCCTTGCGGAATCACCGCGGGTCTCGAGGCCTCGAGTCTTCTTGCGCTTCGATCTAGCCACCCTTGGTTCCTCCATCGCAGTCGACGCCACAGCATAGGCCGGACGCCGCCGCCTGGCGGGCCCCGCCCCGGAGCCGGCCCGGACGCACAAGCGCGCGAAAACTCGCGGCTTTTCGGGCCATGTGCTAGGCTCGGCGCGCCATCACGTGAGCGCGCGGTCACATCCGCTTTCGGGACCGCGGGTCGGCGCCAGAACCCGGACAGCGAATGAGCGAATGAGCTGGATGAACGGTTCCTCCTTCTGATCCCAAGGAGCAGACTCGCATGTTCGGACGGGGCCTTGCCTGGATCCGATCGGCTCTGAAGGGACTCATCCACCTCCCCGACTACGGGGAATCCTCGGGGCGCTACCAGCGGTTGCGCCGCAACCTGATCGTCCTGATGATCCTGGTCACGCTGGTGCCGCTCTTCCTGATGGCGCTCATCAACCGCTACCAGTACCAGAAGACCATGAGCCTCGAGACCATCGAGCCCCTGCGGGTTCGGGTCAACGACACCAGGCGATCCTTCGAGATGTTCCTGACCCAGCGCCAGTCGGCGCTCAGCCTGATCGCCTCGACTCATCGCCTCGACGAGCTCCTGCAAGGGAAGACGCTCGCGCGAAACCTGAGCGCGCTCAAGCGCGAGATCGGTGGATTCGTGGACCTCGGGGTGATCGATTCCCAGGGAATGCAGGTGGGCTACGTCGGTCCCTACGACCTCGAGGGGAAGAGCTACGCGGATCAGCACTGGTTCCAGGAGGTGGCGATCCGGGGCACTCACGTGAGCGACGTCTTCCTCGGCTACCGACAGTTTCCCCATTTCGTGATCGCGGTCCGACACCTGAGCCCCACCGACGAAAAGTGGTGGGTTCTTCGCGCCACCATCGACACCGAGAAGGTGAATCAGATGGTGGGCGCCTTCGAGCCCGACCTCCACGGCGACACCTTCATCGTCAATCGCGCCGGCGTACTCCAGACCCCGTCCAAGTTCTACGGAAAGGTCCTCGAGACGCTCCCCATGGAGCTCCCCCCGATCAGCTACGAGCCCGTCGTGCTGGAGAGGGAGGACCCGCAGGGGAGGCAGCTCCTCGTCGCGTATACCTACATCGGCTCGCCCGCCGGCGTTCTGATGACGGTGAGACCGAAGGCGGAGATCCTGAGGTCGTGGTATGCGGTGAGGAGCGAGAACATCTTCCTCCTCCTCTTCTCTTCCGTGGTCATCTGCATCGTCATCTTCTGGACCTCCAACGGCCTGGTCCGGCGGATCGAGGAATCGGACAAGAAGAGGGAGCTGGCCGCGCACCAGATGCAGTACAGCAGCAAGCTCGCCACCATCGGCCGCCTGGCGGCCGGCGTGGCGCACGAAGTCAACAATCCGATGGCGATCATCAACGAGAAGGCCGGCTTGATGAGGGATCTCATCGACCTGAACCCCGACTTCCCGGAGCGGAAGAGACTGCTTCCCCTCACCGATTCGATCCTCGACTCGGTGAGCCGTTGTCGGACCATCACCCATCGGCTGCTCGGATTCGCACGACACATGGACGTGGAGATGAAGCCGATGGACGTCAACTACGTCGTGCGCGAGGTGGTCGGGTTCCTGGAAAGGGAGGCCTTCCATCGCAGCGTCGAGGTGAAGCTCGAGCTCGACGAAGAGCTCCCGATGATCGCCTCGGACGAAGGGCAGCTGCAGCAGGTCTTCCTGAACATCCTGAACAACGCCCTGGACGCGGTGGGCGAGGGCGGACGCGTGGTGATCAGGAGCGAGATCCGCGAGGACGATTTGCTGGTCATCTCCTTCGAGGACAACGGCTCGGGCATGTCCGAGGCGACGCTCAAGCACATCTTCGAGCCCTTCTTTTCGACCAAGAAGAAATACGGAACGGGCCTGGGACTCTCCATCACTTACGGCATCGTGAAGCAGCTTGGAGGAACCATCGAGGTCGAGAGCGAGGAGCGGGTAGGGACGACCTTCAGGGTCTGCCTGCCTCGCTCGGCGCCTGCCAAGGTGGCCTAGGGGACAATCGCATGAATACCTGGAAGGTGCTCCTGGTGGACGACGAGGAGGAATTCGTCACCACCCTGGCGGAGAGGCTCAAGCTCCGGGGCATCGACGCCTCGATCGCGACCAACGGCAAGGAAGCACTGACGCGCATCGGAGCCGATCGACCCCACGTGGTGATCCTCGACGTCCTGATGCCGGGCCTGGGCGGCCTCGCCGTGCTCGACCAGATCCGGACCAAGGATCCCAAGATCAAGGTGATCCTCCTCACCGGTCGCGGAGCCGTCCACGAGGACGACCAGAGGCTTCCGCCGGGAGCCTTCGACTACCTGATCAAGCCGGTCAACATCGACGAGCTGATCGAGAAGATGCGCCAGGCGCTGAACGCTCCCTAGCCGGGGACGTCTCTCGGAGAAGGTGATTCAATGGAGCCTCGAGAAGTTGCGCTGATCGGCCGCTTGATCGCCGGGACGACCCATGAGATCAAGAACATTCTCGCGATCATCAAGGAGTCTTCGGGCCTGCTGCAGGACATTCTCCGGCTGAAGAAGGGCAATGCCGTGCCCAAGGCGGAGCAGATCGAGAAGGTGACCACCAGGATCCAGGCACAGGTCGCGCGAGGCAACGACCAGCTCGCGGCTCTCAACTGGCTGGCGCACAGCATGAGCGACCGCAGCTCCTCCGTGGGAGTGAACGAGCTCTCGTCGGGGATCTTCAATCTGATGCAGAGATTCGCCCGCCTCAAGCAGGTCGAGCTCGAGGTCCAGCCGACCGATGCGGATGCGACGGTCGAGGCGGACGTCGTGCGCCTGCTCTTCGTGCTCGTCACCTGCATCGAATACTACCTGGACCGGGAGCCGCCGAAGGGGCGGGTCGTGCTCCGACCAAGAGGGTCCGGCGAAGAAGCGATCCTGGGAATCGCAGCCGGGTCGGCGGCTGGACACCAGAATGCGGAGAAGCCGGAAGTGGGGGGTGGCCCGCTGCCCCCGGAACTGGCAGACTTGGAGCCGCTTCTCGGACCCCTCGGGGGGAGACTTGCTTTCGCCGAGAAGGGGGGGAACGCGGAGCTCCATCTCATCCTTCCCTTGAGGAGAGACGAGAGTCGATAGTTGATCTCCCCTCCCCCTGATCACAGAGCGAGCTCCTGGTGGCGCCGTGCCCGCGCGGATCGATTCACCGATGGCAGTCAAGGACGAGTGAAATGAAGAACTTCAAGGTACTCCTGGTCGACGATGAGCAGGAGTTCATCGAGACCCTCTCGGAACGGCTCAAGATGCGGGACCTCGACACCAAGCTGGCGCTCGATGGCGAGCAGGCTCTCGAAGCGGTTCGCGACGACGAGCCGGACGTGATGCTCCTGGATCTGAAGATGCCGGGGATGGACGGGATGGAGGTCCTGCGCAAGGTCAAGAAGGCCTTCCCGGGTGTCCAGGTGGTGATGCTGACCGGGCACGGAACCGACAAGGACGAGGAGCAGGCCCGGCGTCTCGGGGCATACGCCTACCTCCAGAAGCCGGTGGATCTCGAGCATCTGGTGGTCACCCTCCGGGATGCCTTCAAGAACAAGATCGCCCGCAAGTTCGAGTCGGGCATGATGGCGGCGACCTTCGCCGAAGCAGGGGACGTGAAGACGGCGCGCGAGATCATGGACAAGGAAGACGATCCGCTCGGACAGAAGAAGGGCAAGAAGGGCCGCAAGAAGTAGCAGCCGGCGGTACCAGAAACGTGCGAACAGTCTCTGCGATCGCTCCGCGATCGGGGTGGGAGTCGAATCGGTCGCGGGTTGGTGTGAGGTGAGATGGCGGCGGGAATGGCTGTGAAGATCAGGGTGCTCCTCGTCGATGACGAAGAGGAGTTCGTCGAAACGCTGGGGGAGCGGCTCGAGGTTCGCGGCTTCGACGTCACCACCGCCTCGAGCGGCGCCGAGGCCCTGGAGCGAATCCAGGAGAGGGAGATCGATCTCGTCGTTCTGGACGTGCAGATGCCGGGGCTCGACGGAGTCGAGGCGCTGCGGCAGATCAGGCAGCTCAAGCCGCTGATCGAGGTCATCATGCTGACCGGCCATGCCACCGTGCAGACGGCGATCGACGGGATGAAGCTCGGCGCCTTCGACTTCCTGCTCAAGCCGACCGAGACGGAGGAGCTGGTCGAGAAGATCCGGCGGGCCTACAGCCGGAAGGCGGAGCAGGACCGGCGAATCCAGGAGGCGGAGATCAGCGAGATCGTGAAACGGCGCGGTTGGTAGCTCAATTTCCTCCGCGTTCAGGAGGGGGACTCAGGTGAAATCGATCAAGGTGAAGGACCTGATGGTCTCGCTCGCCGACTATGCGGCGGTATCCCAGGAGGCAACGCTCTACGAGGCCGTCCTCGCTCTCGATGAAGCCCAGAAGCGGCTCCACAGGGACCGCCACCCCCACCGGGCGGTGCTGGTGCTGGACGCCGAGGGGCATGTGGTCGGGAAGCTCAGCCAGTGGGATTTCATCCGGGCTCTGGAGCCGCGCTACAACGAGATCGTCGACTTCAGCTCGGTGATGCGCTTTGGATGGAGCACGCAGTTCATCCGGTCGATGGTCGAGGACCAGGGGCTCTGGCAGAAGCCGCTCGACAACCTCTGCCAGAGGGCTTCCCGGATCAAGGTGAAGAACGTCATGTACACCCCCGCCGAGGGGGAGTACGTGCAGGAGGACGCGACTCTGGACGAGGGAATCCACCAACTGGTGATCGGACACCATCAATCCTTGCTCATCACCAGGGATTCCAGGGTCGTGGGCGTGCTTCGGCTATCGGACGTGTTTGCCCAGATCTGCGAGATCATGAGGTCCTCCCAGCCATGAGCCCCTGGTAGGCCCTCGAGTGGAACCGGTGGAAGTTCCAGATCCGGAAGCTGCCCCTTCGCCGCCTCCAAAGCCGGCCCGTAGTCGCCTCGGAGCTTCGGGCAGCGGAGCCGGGAAGCGCGCTACGCGCCCTGGTAGGGCGGCAGCGAGGCCAGGCCCTGGCGGAAGCCCACCGGCTGGTATCCCAGCTCCTCGCGCGCCTCGCTCCAGTCGGGGAGCGCGTCGAGGGTCATCCCGGCGATCACGTGCCGCGAGAAGGGCCGGCGCTTCATCACCACCCCCATCACCCAGGCGGCCAGCCTGCAGAGCGAGACCGGGAGCGGCACGAAGATCCGCGAGACGCCCTCGCGCTGGAGCGAGAGGCGGCCCATCTCCCAGAGCGAGATCACCTCGCTCCCGCAGAAGGGGTAGGTCTTGCCGTAGCTCTTCGGATTGCCGGGGATCGCCAGGAAGCCCTTCATCAGGTCGTCCACGTGCACCGGGTTCTTGCGCGCCTGGCCCCGTCCGATGAAGAAGCCCACCGGGTACTTCTTCAGGAAGTCCACGAACAACCGGTACTCCTCGCCGCCGTTCTCGTTGTAGGCCAGCGTCGGGCGCACGATCGTCCAGAGCATGTCGCCGCACTCCTCCTTCACGTAGCGCTCGGCCTTGCGCTTGGAGGCGTTGTAGGGCGTCGCGAACGGGTAGGTGACCGAGATGGAGGAGCAGAAGACGAAGTGCTTCACGCCGGCCTTGCGCGCGGCGTCCAGCATGTTCCGCGTGCCCCCGAAGTTGACCCGCTCGAAGACCGCTTCGTCGTCGTTCAGCAGGACGGCCGCCAGGTGGAACACGGTGTCGGCGCCCGCGCAGACGCCCTCCAGCGACCGGGCGTCCGCGACGTTGCCGTAGAAGATCTCGACCGGGAGGCCCTCGAGCCGGCTCACGAAGGGATCGCCGGGCAAGGTCACCACCCGCACCTTGTGCCCCTGCTCGCACAGGCCGCGCACCAGCCGCGAGCCGATCACCCCCGCTCCACCCGTCACCACGATCATCGCCACCCCTCGCGCAGCCGCCGCATCACCACAGGCGCTGCTTGTCGATGAAGACCATGTGCCAGAGCTCCAGGATCACCAGCGAAAGCACCTGCTTCAGCAACAGGAACTCACCCCCGGCCATCTGCTCGACCAGCCACGAAACGGTGGCGGGCTCGAAGTAGCCTCGCATGCGCACCCGCTCCGGGTCAAGGGTCATCCGGACCAGCTCGCGGAGCTGCGGTCGCTGGTGGAAGACCTCGAGCGGGAGGTAGAAGGGATTCTTGCTGCGCCGCACGTTCTCCGGCGGGAGCCAGCGCCGGCCCACCTCGCGCTCCACCCACTTGTCCACCAGACCGCGCACCTTCATCCGGTCCGGCATGCGAAAGGCCTGCTCGATCAGCCGGTGATCGAGGAACGGGCAGCGCAGCTCGAGCGAGTGGGCCATGGTGTTCTTGTCCTGACGCAGGAGCAGGTTGTCCTGGAGCCAGTCGTCGTACTGGAGGGCCAGCAGGCGGTCGAGGAAGCTTCCCCGGTCGGAGCGCGAGCGGTGCAGCCACTCCTCGCCGAGCAGGCTCCGGAAGCCGGGCGCGTAGAGAGAGACGCGCTCCTCGGCGTCCCAGAGCGCGCGGAGCGCCACGTAGTTCTGGGCGAGGTCGCGCCGGGGGTAGTGGCGGAGGTAGTCGGCGGTCTTGGCCTTGCCGCGCTCGCCGAGGAAGGCCGGGTACACGAAGAGCTTGTCGAGCAGCCTGGCCGGGAGCGCGTCCACGGTGGCGCCGCCCAGGCGCAGCAGCGCCGCCGGGGCGAGGCGGCGCAGCCGCTCGGTCCAGAGGATGATCTTGTGGAACGAGTAGCCGCCGTAGCTCTCGTCGGCGCCCTCTCCGGAGAGCACCACCTTGAAGTCGCGGGAGGTCTCGCGGGCGAGCTGCCAGTAGGCGAGGACCAGGGCATCGCCCACCGGCCGCTCCATGTGCCAGACCACGCGGCCGAGCTCGTCGAAGTGCTCGGGTCGGAGCTCGATCTCGGTGTGGTCGGTGCCCAGGTGGCGCGCCAGGCTCGCCGCCTCGCCGGTCTCGTCGATCTTGGAGCCGAAGCCGATCGAGAAGGTGCGCACCCGGTCGCTGAAGCGGATCATCGCCGCCACCACCAGGCTCGAGTCGATCCCGCCGGAGAGGTAGGCGCTCACCGGGACGTCGCTTCGCAGGGTGAGCCGCACCGCGTCGAGGAAGAGCTCCTCGAACCGATCGACGGCCTCGGCGTCGGTCATCGCGGTCGGCTGGAGCGGCACGTCCCAGTACCGCCGCAGCCGCAGGGTGCCGTCGCGGTAGGTGGCGGTGTGCGCGGCCGGCAGCACCCGGATGCCTTCGAAGAGCGTCTCCGGCTGCGGCACGTAGCGGAGCGCCAGGTAGGCGTCGATCGCGGCCGGGTTGGGGCGGCACTCCACCTGGTCGCTCTCCAGCAGCGCCTTCACCTCCGAGCCGAAGACGAGCTTCCCGTCGCGGTGCCAGTAGTAGAAGGGCTTCTGCCCGGCGCGGTCGCGCGCCAGGAAGAGCGAGCGGTCGCGCGCGTCCCAGATGGCGAAGGCGAACATGCCGTTCAGGTGATCGACGCAGTCCTCGCCCCACTGCTCGAAGGCGTGCACCAGGGTCTCGGTGTCGGAGCGGGTGCGGAAGCGGTGCCCGCACCGCGTGAGCTCCTCGCGCAGCTCGAGGTAGTTGTAGATCTCGCCGTTGAAGCAGACGGCGACCGTCTCGTCCTCGTTCCAGATCGGCTGGTCGCCCCCCTCGAGGTCGATGATGGAGAGGCGCCGCATCCCCATCGAGAAGGACCCGTCCGAGAGGTAGCCCTCGCCGTCGGGGCCTCGATGGCGCAGCGCCTCCCCCATGCGCGAGAGGAGGTCCGGCTTCTCGAAGCCGGCAAAGCCAAAGATTCCGCACATGGATCCGGTTCCGATCGCTCCTCTACACCCGCGAGAGGGTGGCCCAGCTTAGCAACTCGAGCGGTCGTTTCGGGGATCCGAGCGGGCAGCCGGCGATGGCCGCGATCGCGGGACGGGTACGGATCGGAGCATGCCGTGGTTATGTTCCCACGGGGATAACGCTTCCCGCGATTCCCGCGCACGAAGACAGGAGAGGAGCAGGGTCTGGGGGCCCGGGACCTTTGACCGGCTCCGGCCGGCTGGATATGGTCGCGTCGATCGATCGGCGCAAAGGCACCGTCCGTGATGCATCGGAGCTCAGGATGACTCGAGCTCGCCCCGAGCTCGCCGCTTCGGATGATCCGAGAGGGTCCTACCGAATTCCGCTGGTGCTGCTCGGCCTGACCCTGGCGCTGACGGCGGCCGCCTGGTCGCTCGCGGTCCGGGAGCACGAGCCGAGCTGGCTCCTGCGAATCGAGCCGCTCGAAGACACCTCCGAGCTCCGGATCAAGCTGAGGGTGTGGGGCACCCGACATCGCGACCTGGTGGTGCGTCGAGTGCCCGGCGAAAGCGCCGTGACGCTCGAGCTTCCAGAGGCCCTGGGGACCTTGCCGGGCGACTGGCGAATCGAGGTCGAGCTGAGCCAGAGCGGTGGCGACGGCTCCAGCGCTCCGGTCGCGGTGGACCTGAACGGGCGCCCCGTCCTGGTCATTCCTTCAGACCGGGACGGCGGGGAGGTCCGCCTGGGGCGCGAGCAGATCGCCGATGGCCCCAACACCTTGCGCGTCGATCTGCCGCGTCCGGAGCGGCTGGTGAAGCTGGCGGCGCAGAACACGCGCGCCGGGGCCGGCCTCAGGGTCCGGGAATTCAGGGTGGCGCTCTTCGATGGGGGGCGGGACGCTCTCGACCGGCTCGGGCCGACGGAGTGGCGGCTCCTCCCGGTGGGGCTGGCTCTCGTGGCGGCCAGTCTCGTTGGCGTCTTCCGGCTGCTCTCGCGCCCGAACCAGCTCCCCCTCTTCACCGCCGGCCAGTGGGTCGGGCTCCTCTCGGCGTGCGCGATCGCGCTCGCTCTCATCTGCACCGTGAACCTGGTCTCGCCCGTCGTCCTCTGCGTCACTGCCTGGAGCTTCGTCCTGGCGGCGGTGCTCTACTGGCTCTCCTTCGCGCTCGCCTGCTTCTTCCGGAATCTCCGCGTGATGCGGTTCGGCGCACTCAGCCCGCTCGAGCGCGAGAGCTGGATCGACCGGCGCCGCGCCCTCTGCATCTTCGCCATCCTGCTCGCGATCTTCCTCTCGACCGGCCGGCGCATGCCCGGCCAGGACACCGTGCCGCCGCCGCTGATCGCGCAGAGCCTGATCCGCGAGGGGAACTTCGATCTCGACGAGTTCGACCCGATCTACCACTGGGAGGGAGATCCCTGGGTCCTCGATACCCGGGACATCGGGGCCACGCGTCCCCACGTGGTGAGCCGGTGGGCGCCCGGGAACGCCATCCTGGCCCTGCCGTTCTTCGCCGTGCCCACGCTGATGGGCCTGCAGCCGAACGGCCACGGCCAGGATGCCCTCTCCAAGCTCAGCGCCGCCTTCACCGCCGCGCTCTCGGCCGCACTGGTGTTCCTGGCCTGCCTGAGGGTGGCCTCGGCCAAGGGGGCGCTCCTGGTGACGATCGGCTACGCGCTCGGCACGAGCACGTTCGTCTACAGCAGTCAGGACCTCTGGCAACACACCGCAGCGCAGCTCGGCCTGGCCGTGGCGCTCTTCGCCGTGGTGACGGCCGATGAGCACCCCCGACGCCACTGGCTGGCGGGGCTCGCGCTGGGCTTCTGCGTCTTCTGCCGCGAGATCGACCTGCTCTTCGTCCTCGCCATGCTGGCCTACGTCGGCCTGCGCTTCGGTCCGAGACGCTGGATCACCTACGCCCTGGCCGGCCTGCCGACGGCCGCGCTCCTGCTCGGCTACAACCTCTACTACTTCGACCAGCTCGTGAGCGCGAGCTACGTCGGCATCCCCAACGGCACCTTCGGCGGGGACGCGCTGGAGGGCTTCCTCGGGCTCTGGGTCAGCCCCAATCGCGGGCTCTTGATCTACAGCCCGTACATCCTCTTCGCGCTGTACGGCGCATGGGTGGCTGCCCGGCACGAGAACCCGCATGTTCGCTGGTTCGCCTGGTGCCTGGTGCCGGCGCTGCTCGGGATGATCCTGGTCCACGGCGCGCTCAGGGTCTGGCACGGCACCTGGGGCTACGGCTGCCGCTACGCCACCGACGGGCTGGTGTTCTGGAGCTTCCTCCTGGCCGTGGTGATCGACCGCGTCTGGGCTCGGCGCGCCAGCCGCTTGGCCTTCAGCGGGCTCCTCGCGCTCAGCATCTTCTTCCACGCCATCGGGTCCTACCAGGATCCCTACGGATGGAACCGCGAGGCCTGGCGACGCTACGGCAACCTGGAGGACGCCTGCTGGTCCTGGTCCTACACGCAGATCGGCTACCAGATCAGGAGGATGTTCGGGTCATGAGCCGCATCGCCATCTTCATCCCTTCCTACAACGCCGCCCGGACCCTCCCCGGGGTGTTCGAGCGCATCTCCCCGGAGCTCTGGGAGGCGATCGACGCCGTCTTCGTGATCAACGACGGGAGCCAGGACGACACCGACGCGGTCGTGGAGAATCTGGCCCGGGACCATCCCAAGATCCGCCTGGTCTCGCGCCAGCTCAATCGGGGCTACGGCAGCGCCGTGCGCGACGGCCTGCGACGCTGCGTCGCGGAGACCGACGCCGAGTACGTCGTCTGCCTCCACGCCGACGGCCAGTACCCGCCCGAGAGCGTGCTGCCCTTCGTCGCCTACATGGCCGAGCACGGCGTGGACGTGCTCCAGGGAAGCCGCCACAAGGACAGGACCGCCCTCGCGGGCGGCATGCCGAGGTACAAGTGGCTGGCCGGGATGGTCCTCACCTGGATGGAGAATCGCACCTTCGGCCTCGAGATGACCGACTACCACTCCGGCTTCATGCTCTACAGCCGAAGGGCCGCCAGCACCATCCCCTTCGACCAGCTCTCCACCTACTTCGATTTCGATCTCGAGGTGATCGCCTCGGCCCGCGCCCGGGGGCTGGTGGTGGACGAGCAGGGGATCCCCACCCGCTACGGGGACGAGGAATCCCACCTGAACCCGATCCTCTACGGGCTCCGCTGTCTCCGGGTGATGATCCGCTACCGGCTGGGCGCCTACCGCCCGCGCCTGAATCCCTGATCGGGTCCGGCGGTCGCCCGAGCGAGCGGGCGGGAGTCGGCTCTAGCTCTTCCCGTAGAGCTCGTGGAAGTGGCGCATGGTGTGGAGAAGGGTCTCGCGGAGCGGGACCTTGGCCTTCCAGCCCAGGAGCTGCTCGGCGTGCCCGACGTCCGGCACGCGGCGGTCGCAGTCCTCGTAGCCCGGGCCGTAGAACCTCTCCGAGGAGACCACCTCGATCGGGTGCTTCTCGTATGTGGGGTCGCCGGTGATCTCGGCGTAGACCTCGCGCATCAGGTGGGCGAGGTCGCGCATCGTCACCTCGTTGGCGCGGTTGCCGAGGTTGAAGAAGGTGTTCTTCGCCCGGTCCGGGACCTCGAGCATCCGGCAGAGCGCATCGATCGCGTCCTCGATGTAGGTGATGGTCCGGTAGGCCTCGCCCACGTCCACCAGCTTCATGGGCTCGCCATCCAGAAGCGCCTGCATGAAGCAGGCCAGCACCCGCGGGGTGCCTTCGCCGTCCCGGCCCGGGATGTAGTCCATGCGCGGGCCGAACCAGTTGTACGGTCGAACGATGGTGAAGGGAAGCCCGTTCTCGATGTGGTGGGCGTAGATGTACCGCTCGAAGAGCGCCTTGGCCGTCGCGTAGGTCCAGCGCTGGTTGACGGTCGGCCCCATCACCAGCGGGGTCTCCTCCTCGCGCTGCTCGAAGAGATCCGGGTTCGAGTAGTCGTTCCCGGGCAGGTAGCTCGCGATGGTGCGGCCGTACACCTCGCAGGTGGAGGTGTGGATGAGCCACACCCGCTTCTCCGTGCAGAGCTCGACCAGCCTGTAGGCGTGGATGAAGTTCGATCGGATGGTGAAGACGGGGTTCTTCACGTACTCGGCGGGATTGCACACGGCAGCCAGGGAGAAGATCGCCTCGGCTCCGTCGAGGACCGGCCCCAGCACCTGCTCGGTGTTGGTGACGTCCACGTAGCCCTCGGTGAAGTGGAAGTTCCGGTGGCCGAAGAGGTGCCGGCACTTCGAGTCCGTGACGTCGTAGCCGAGCACCTCGAAGCGCCCATCGGAGAGCAGGCGCTCGGTCAGGTGACTTCCGACGAAGCCGCCGCAGCCGAGAATGATCACCTTCCGGTCAGCCATCTGCGCAAGCCTCCCACTCTAGGCGCACCTTCCGGTGCAGCAGCTCCCGAATCGCGTGGGAATCGGTTCCGAGATCTTTCCCCCGGGGGAGCTCGCGCCACGCCCAGGCTCCCGGGCTGCTCTCGGATTTAGCAGGAACTCTCCGGCAGGCCAAGAGGAGACTGCGCCGGCCGTACCCGGGTCCGGCCCGCCGACCCCGCGAGGCGAGCTGGTTCGAAAGGCGGGCTAGACTCCTTCGCCACCGATCGTCGAGGTCTCGACGTCGACCGAGCCAGATCCACGGATCCCCCACGGCCCGAGCATCGTCGGAGAACGAGGAGATCCTCCATTGAGCCGCCGACACGACCGCGAGAAGCCGATTGCCGCCCGAGCGCCGGCCCGGGCTTCCCGGTCGGAGGAGATCCAGTTCTCGCGCGGGAAGACGCTGGTGTACGCCGCGATCGCCGTGCTGCTGGGCCTCTCGGTCATCGAAGGGGTCTCCGCCCTCATCTGGGCGACGCTCGTGCCGGACCGCTTCGAGGACCAGGTGGAAGAAGTGCCGATCCGGTTCGGCATGGTCAACTTTCCCGACATCGTCGAGAAGGACCCGTGGCTCTTCTGGAAGCTGAAGCGCAATGCAACCGCGCCTCTGGATGATGGCAAGATGACCGGCTTCATCTCCAACGGCGACCGCATGCGCAATCCCGAGGTCCCCGTCGAGCGCGGGCCAAACGACTTCCGCGTCCTCTGTCTCGGCGACTCGATCACCTTCGGCTGGGGCGTGCGCTACGAGGAGGCCTATCCGACGCTCCTCGCCGAGCTCCTGCGCGAGGCTCGACCCGAGCGGGAGATCCAGGTGCTGAACGCCTCCTGCTCGGGCTACTCGATCTACCAGGGCCACGAGATGCTGCGGCGCCGCGGGCTCAGGTACCGGCCGGACGTGGTGACGATCTGGTTCGGGTGGAACGACAAGTTCCCCTGGGACGGCATGACCGACGCGGAGCATGCGCGGCTCTTCGCCCGTGAACACCTGCTGACGCTGAGCGCCACCTACCGGGTGCTCGCCTACGCGCTGCGCCGGAACGAGCACGAGGCCGAGAGGAAGGAGCGCAAGGAGGAGAAGGAGGGCCTTCCGCGGGTGCCGCTTCCCGAGTACCAGGCCCGGCTGCGGGAGATGGTCGAGATGGCGCGGGCGAGCGAGAGCAGCCCGGGGCGCGGCGCCCGGGTGGTCCTGATCCAGGGCTGCTTCCGCGATCAGATGCGCTCCCCCCGCAGGCGCGTGGGCCCGCCGAAGCTCGACGCGTATCAGCAGGCGACCGCCGAGATCGCGGAGCAACTCGACGTGCCGATGCTCCCGCTCTGCGATGTGCTCACCGAGGCAGGTCTCGGAAAGAAGGACTTCCTGGACTGGGGCCACCTCAGTCCCAAGGGCCTGCGCGTCGTCGCCGACTCGCTCTTCGCCCTGATGGCCGAGCACGAGATGCTGCCCGGCCCGGTCGGCTCTCAGGCCGCTCTTCCGTGACACCGCTCGAGCGCGCGAGGTCGAGAAGCCGATCGATGGCCTCGCGGGCCGGCCTCCTCGTTTTCGCTCTCGCGGCGTGGTGGCTGCTCGGCACCCTGGACCTGCAGCGGGCTCCCACCTGGCACATCCTGGTGAAGCAGGACGAGGCCGGCGGGATTGCGCGATACGCCACCAGGAACGAGCTCGACCCGCGCTACCACGGCGACGATCCGCTCACCGAGAGCGTGCTGGTGGAGCCGACCGGGAACGGGCTCCGGGTGACGATCCCCGGGGAGATGCGGGTCACCCGGAGCGAGTGGCTTCTCAAGCTCAGCTTCTCCGATCGGGCGGAACGCGAATCCGCTCGAGGGATCGCCGTCGCGGTGAACGGCAAGGTGGTCGAGGACGACCTCGGGGCGAAGGAGAAGTCGACGCTGTCGGTCGCACTCGACGACCTCGGTCCCGGCGACCTCGTCTTCGACTTCACCGCTCCGGTCCCCCGAGCCTTCGCGCGCATCCGGATCCGCAACCACGTCTCCTTCCATCACTGGTACCCGACGATCAGCGTCCTTCGCCTGCGCGGCCCCTGCCTCCGCGGTCCGCGCAGCCTGGTGGGGCTGGCGGGCTCGCTGGCCGTCGGCGCGGGGCTTCTCCTCGGGCTGAGCCAGCTCGCGAAGAGGCGGCTCGGCGTCCCCGCCTGGACACGCCGCCAGTGGAGCTGGACGATCGCCCCCGTGGTCGCCCTCGCCGTGGGCCTCTGCGCCTGGAACCTGGTCTCTCCCGACAAGATCCTCCTCGGGCAGTGGTCGATGGTGAGCCTGGTTCTCGCCTACCTGCTCGCCGCGGGCGCCTGGTGCTCGTGGCGGAATCTCCGGGCCGAGCGCTGGAACGAGTTCGACGAGGCCACCCGCGACCGACTCCTGGAGGCGCGGCACGCGGTCCTCCTCTTTCTCGCGATCTGGCTGGTCTACAACTCCAACTCGGCGCGGGTCGGCATGATCGACGGCATACCCGCCCCCCAGATGGCGATCAGTCTGCTCCGCGAGGGGAACCTCGACGTGGACGAGTACGCTCACGCCTACAGGAAGGGCGACCGCCGGGTCGGTCTGATGCAGGCGAACGGGCACTGGATCCCGCGCTGGCCGCCCGGCACCGCCCTCTTCTGCATCCCCTTCTTCGCGCTGCCCGTCGCGCTCGGAGTCGAGGATCCCTCGCTCGGCGTCGACATGCTGGCCAAGCTGACGGCTTCGACGCTGACGGCCGCCTCCGCCGTCTTCGTCTTCCTCTGCCTGCGGCGCTTCGCTTCGCGGCGCGGAGCGACCTGGATGACGGTCGCCTATGCGCTGGGTACGGCCGCCTTCCACATCAGCGCGCAGGACACCTGGGGGCACGGCCCGGCGCAGCTCTGCCTGGCCGCGGTTCTCTACCTCGTCGTCGGCGAAACCCGGCGCCCGGCGTGGCACCTCGTCTGCGGGCTCCTGATCGGGCTGATGATCGTGGCGCGTCCGCCTTCGGCCGCGCTCGCCCTCCCCCTGCTTCTCTGGATCGCCCATCGAAACGGCCTCCGGATCTGGGTCTGGTACGCGCTCGGCGGGCTCCTGCCGGCTCTCTTCCTGGCCGGCTACAACATCCACTACTTCGGCACGCCGGGCTTCGGGGGCTACGAGAAGATCATCGGAGGCGGCTGGGATCTGGGCGGGCTCCCACGGGCCTTCGTGGGCCTGCTGGTGAGCCCCAATCGCGGCATGCTGATTTTCTCCCCCTTCCTGCTCTTCTGCGTCTACGGCGCGGGGGTCGGGCTGCGGCATGAGGAGCGCCTCGTCCGGATGCTGGCCCTGGCGCTGGTGGTCGGTCTCGCGAGCCACCTCCTCGTCACCGCGTCCTGGCGAGCCTGGCACGCGATCCTCTCCTACGGATCGCGCTACTCGACCGACGCCCTCCCCTACTGGGCGCTCTGCGGCGGATTCGCCATCGACCGCATCCGGAGCCGCCGTCCCTGGCGCCAGCTCTTCGCCGCGGCGGTCGCCGCGAGCATCCTGATCCACTCGCTCGCCGTCTACTGGGACATCCATCCCTGGAACCAGATGATCGCCCGCGAGAGGAATCTCGAGATCCGCAACTTCGAGGCCGCCGCCTGGATCACCGACGAGCCGCAGATCCTCTGGCAGGCGCGCTTCGCGCTCGGCATGCTGGAGGAGGACTGACTCGATCCGCTCGGGCCATCCGCGAGGAGGCATCATGGGAATCGCCCGCATCCTTCAGGAGCTGGAGACGAGACCGGGAGACCGACGGCTCCTGCTGGTGCTGGGGGGAGGCCTCGTCCTCCTGATCGCCTCCTACCTCCTCTTCCTCCCCTACTTCGCGATCCTCGCCCC